>Ga0265293_10008137_pt1 | contig 15697 bp, 14 predicted proteins | sample Munlanlewell138R_FD_192505 | JGI IMG/M metagenome (GOLD analysis project Ga0265293, IMG submission 192505) | Leachate microbial communities from a municipal landfill in Southern Ontario, Canada - Leachate well 138R | ecosystem: Engineered > Solid waste > Landfill > Unclassified | place: Canada...
GAGTACCTCGGACGGCTGTCTCGCGCCCGCTACGCGTCGATCGAGAGGCCGGCCTCGACCTCGTCTTCGACCTGGGCCGGTGCGAAGGACTCGACGGGTGCGGCACCCTTCACGCCGGCCAGGCTGCGGACGCGCTGCTCGATCTCGCCGCCCATCGGCAGGTTCTCGCCGAGGAACTTCACGGCGTTCATGCGCCCCTGGCCGAGGCGGACATCACCGTACGAGTAGAACGCACCGGTCTTCTTGATCACCTCGTGCTCCACGGCCAGGTCGATGACATCGCCCCAGTGGTTAATGCCGTGGAGGTCATTGGTGAACATGATGTCGAACTCGGCCTGCCGGAACGGCGGGGCGACCTTGTTCTTTACGACCTTGCAGCGCACGCGGTTCCCGATGAACGTCTGGCCGTCCTTCAGCGACTCGATCCGGCGGATGTCGATGCGGACGGAGGAGTAGAACTTGAGGGCGCGACCGCCGGGGGTGGTCTCCGGGTTGCCGAAGACCACGCCGATCTTCTCGCGCAGCTGGTTGATGAAGACGAGGGCGGTGCTGGTGCGGGAGACGGCGGCTGTCAGCTTCCGCATCGCCTGGGACATGAGGCGAGCCTGCAGCCCGGGGAGCGAGTCTCCCATGTCGCCCTCGAGTTCCGCGCGCGGCACCAGGGCGGCGACGGAGTCGACGACGACGATGTCGATGGCCTGCGACCGCACGAGGGCTTCGCAGATCTCGAGGGCCTGCTCGCCGGTGTCAGGCTGCGAGATCAGGAGCTCCTCGATGTTGATGCCACACTGTGCGGCGTACTCGGGGTCGAGCGCGTGCTCGACGTCGATGTAGGCGGCGGTGCCGCCGGCCTTCTGGGCCTCCGCGATGATGTGCTGCGCGAGGGTGGACTTACCGGCCGACTCCGGTCCGTAGATCTCCGTGATGCGTCCGCGCGGGACGCCGCCGATGCCGAGGGCAATGTCGAGCGAGAGGGCGCCCGTGGGGATCCCGAGCACGTTCATCTGGGCGCTCGGGTCGCCGAGGCGCATGATCGCGCCCTTGCCGTGGTCCTTGGTGATCTGCTCCAGCGCCTTCGCCAGGAGGTCCGAGCGCTGCTTCTTCTCGTCGACGGCCATGGCCTTGCGCCTCTCGTTCTCTCGATCGTGGAGTCAGTAGTGCAGGCCCCCGCCCGACTGTTCGGAACAGTAGAACGAGCGTTCTAGTGTGTCAATACACACGGTGACACTCGCCCGAGAATCGTCCCGATCGACCGTCTGACCATGCTACCCGCTCGACTCGGCCATCGCAGCGACGGAGGATGCGCGCATGCCTGTGCCAACCGCCCGCGTCACGGTCCGCCTCACCCCTCGCGCGTCCCGCGAGGAGATCGCCGGGGAGCGCGAGGGCGCCATCCTCGTCCGGGTGACCGCGCCACCCGTCGACGGCGCGGCGAACGAGGCGCTCGTGCGGCTGCTGGCGAAGACGCTGCGGTTGCCGAAGGGCGCGGTGGCGATCGTCTCGGGCGAGACCTCGCGGACCAAGATCGTGCGGGTCGAGGGCCTCGACGAGTCCGAGGTGCGAGGGCGGCTCGGGCTGGGGAAGCCGTAGGCGGCTCGACCTAGAAGGTCGAGGCGGAGTTCAGCAAGGCCGAGGCGATGAAGAAGAGGAGGAGCATCGCCACCATCGGTGTGATGTCGATCATCCCGATCGGGGGGATGACCTTACGCAGCGGCTCCAGCACCGGATCCGTGACGGCGTTGAGGAAGTGCACGATGGGGCCGTCTCGGTCGATGGGGAACCAGGAGATGATCGCCCGCGCGAAGATCGCGAACGCGAGGAACTGCACGAGGTAGCCCACCGCCAGGACCAGGATGCCCATCCGTTACTCCCCCAGATCCCGTGCACGCTCGTACGCGGCCTCGACCGCGGAGTCGACGGCGGTCCTGAAGCCGGCCGCCTCCAGCTCGGCGAGCCCCGCGGCGGTGGTCCCGCCTGGCGAGGTCACCTGGTTCCGCAGCGCCGCCGGGTGCTGCCCGGTCTCCATGGCGTACTCCGCCGAGCCTCGGACGGTGGACAGCACGAGGGTGAGCGCGTCCGCGCGCTTCATCCCCTGCCGCACCGCCGCATCCACCATCGCCTCGATGAGGAGGTAGACGTACCCGGGCCCGGATCCATGCACCGCCGTGGCAAGGTCCACCTCGTCGTCTGAGTGCACCTCCACGCGCCCGGTCGCCACCGCGCTCAGGACGAGGTCCACGAGCGCGCGCTGTGGAGCGGTGACCTCGGCGGTGGGGTAGTAGACCGCGGCCCCGGCACCGATGGCAGCCGGCAGGTTCGGCATCACCCGCACGACCGAGCGGTGCCCGGTAGCCCTCCGGAGGTCGTCCAGCCGGATGCCCGCCGCGATCGAGATCACCACGGCGTCCTTGGCGAACTTCCCGGCGAGGCCCTCGGCGACGCCCTGCAGATCCTGCGGCTTCACGGCGAGGATGACGACATCAGCACCGATGCAGGCGCTCTCGGCGTCGTCCGTGACGCGGACGCCGTGTTCGCTGAGCTGCGCACGTCGGGCCGGCATCACCTCGGCCACGGCGATATCGCCCGGCGAGGCCACCTCCGCCCGGAGGATGCCCCGCAGGAACGCTTCGCCCATGAAGCCGCCGCCGATGATGCCGATGCGCATCGTGACCCCTCGTACGCGTCGCCCGCTCGCGAATGTCCGCGACAGGTGTCAGGAGAGCCTATGCGATCTCGCCCTCGACCGCGCCCGGGGAGGGTCAGCCCAGGCGGTCGCCGAAGAGCGCGCGACCGACACGCACGACGGTGGCGCCCTCCTCGATAGCGACCTCGAAGTCGTCCGTCATGCCCATCGACAGCTCGGGGAGCGCGTGCTCGGCGGCGAGGGCACGGAGGGCGGCGAAGACCGGGCGAGCCGCCTCCGGGTCGGTCGTTCGCGGGGCGACGGTCATGAGGCCGCGGACGTCGAGGACCTCGGCGGCGCGGGCGGCTTCGAGCAGCAGCGCAACCTCCGAGGGCTGGACGCCCTCCTTCTGTGCTTCGCCCGCGATGTTCACCTCGATGAAGCAGCGAAGGCGGTGGTGGCCAGGACGGGCCTCAGGAGCCCTCGCCGCGATCTCCCGGACGAGGCGTTCCGAGTCGAGGGAGTGGAGGACGTCCACGTAGGGGAGGACGTCCCGCACCTTGTTGCGCTGCAGGTGGCCGATGAAGTGCCACTCGACGCCGCTCAACCCCTGCTCGCGGGCTCCGTCTCGGAATGCGAGTACCTTCGGGACGAACTCCTGGGCGCGGTTCTCCCCGAACGCGCGCACGCCTGCCGTGGCTCCCTCGAACACCGTGTCGGCCGGGTGGGTCTTGGAGACGGCGACCAGCGTCACCTCCTCGGGGCGGCGTCCGACGCGGGCGCAGGCTGCCTCGATCCGTCGTTGGACCTCGGCGAGACGGGCAGCGAGGGGTGTGGTGGCGGTCATCGCGCGGGAGCCCTACGGACGCCGACGGCTGAAGAGCTCCTCTTCGAGGGTCTTCTGCGCCTGTTTGTCGCGCTCAACGAGCCACCAGACGCCCAGGCCGATGACACCGATGGGCAACAGCGTGAGGAACGGGTGGATGGCCAGGAGCCAGACCGCCGTGGCCAGCAGCGCGAGCACCGCGAAGATGACGAGCAACGGCGGCATGAGGAGTCCGAGGACCACGCGGCTGATGTGGAAGATCTCCAGCCAGGAGCCTTCGGGATCCTCTTGCGGGGGTTGGTAACCGTACATACGTCCAGTGTATGCCGCGCGTCGGCGGGCCGGACGTTGCGGTGTAGTATCCGCCGCGCGAGGAGGTGAGCGATGCCGGATTCGTTCCGCCTGGACTCCGCCGGGGATGTCGAGATCGCATACGTCGAGGAGCTGACACTCCCGACCTCCGTCCGCTGGATGCTCGAGGGCGTGGACCGCGAGGCCGTCGCGGCGTGCGCCGAGTGGATGCAGCCGCACTACCAGAACGCGGATGGGTACCTGCTGCAGAGCATCCACACGCTCGTGGTGCGGACGCCGGACCACCTGATGCTCGTGGACACAGGCGTGGGAAACGGGAAGGACCGCAGCGGCGGCATCCCCGCCTTCAACCAGCTCGACACGGACTTCCTCGGACGGCTGCGGGAGGCCGGGGTCGACCCGCTGGAGGTGGACACGGTCCTCTGCACGCACATGCACACCGACCACGTCGGCTGGGACACACACCTGGAGGGCGACCGCTGGGTGCCGACCTTCCCGAACGCCCGTCACCTCTTCGTGGAGCACGAATGGATGCACTGGCACGAAGTCGCGCGGGAGACCGAGGCCACCGCGCGACTTCTCACCGACTCGATCAGGCCGGTCTTCGAGGCTGGCCTCGTGGACCTCGTCCCGGCCGACCACGAGGTCAGCGAGCATGTCCGTCTCGTCCCGTCATACGGGCACAGCCCGGGCCACGTGACGGTGGAGGTCACGGCGGGAGGCCGCACCGCAGCCCTCATCGGCGACGTGATGCACTCACCACTCCAGGCCGCTTTCCCGGACGTGAAACCGCCGCTCGACCGCGAGCAGGCCGCCCCCGCTGCCGCCCGGCGTGCCGTCCTCGAGCGGTACGCGGACACTGACATCCTCGTGCTGGGCGCGCACTGGCCGTGGCCGCCCGCCCGCCTCCGGCGGGACGGCGAGGCGTACCGGGCGGAGGCGGTGTCAGACCTACGCGATTAGCGCCCTCACGAACACTTCGAGTACCCGCAGGCCTGGCAGGTCAAGCAGCGTTCGAGGTACTCGAGCTGTTCGCCGCAGTCGGGGCAGGTGAGGCCGGAGAGGGCGCGCTGGCCCTCGACGTGGGGGAGTTCGACGCCGAAGCGCAGGCGCAGCCAGCGGAAGACGTAGTCGAGGATGCTGGTGGCGAACGGGATGTCCGGGTTCGAGGTGATCCCGTAGGGCTCGAAGCGGGTCTGCTCCAGCTTCGTCGCGAGCTTCTCCAGCCCGACGCCGTACTGGAGCGAGATCGAGGTGAGCAGGGCCACCGCATCCGTCAGACCGGAGACGGTCGACCCCTCCTTCGCGATCTTGATGAAGACCTCGCCGGGCGTGCCGTCTTCGAACAGGCCGACGGTGACATAACCCTCTTGCTCGCCCACGCGGAACTTGTGCGTGATCGACTGGCGCTCGTCCGGTAGATGGCGCCGGTACGGGGCCGGCGCGGGCGTGCCCGTGGAGGCCGGCGCCTCGCGGGGCTCGTGGGCGAGCACCTGGACCGCGCGGGAGCCGTCCCGGTAGACCGTGACGCCCTTGCAGCCCAACCGGTGCGCAAGGAGGTAGACCTCGCGGATGTCGGCGGAGGTGGCCTCCCTCGGGAGGTTCACGGTCTTCGAGACGGCGAGGTCCGTGTGCTCCTGGAACGCCGCCTGCGTGCGGACGTGCCACGAGGGCGCGATGTCGTGGGCAGTCGCGAACAGCGCGCGCAGGTCTGGGGGCACCTCCGTGCGCTCGCCGAGGCGATCGCCGTGCGCGAGGTCTGCCATCAGCTCCTCGCTCCAGAAGCCACGGTCGCGGGCGACCTGCTGGAAGTGCTCGTTCGCCTCGGGCAGGACGGTGCCGTCCCCCATGCGGCGGTAATGGGTGAGCGAGAAGTGCGGTTCGATGCCGGAGGAGGCGCCCGCGATGATCGCGATGGTGCCCGTCGGGGCGATGCAGGTGCGCGTCGCGTTCCGGAAGCGGCGGCTTCGGGCACCCTCGGACGGACCGTAGATCGAACGTTCCCAGTTCGGGAACACGCCCTTCTCGGACGCCAGTCCCTCGGAGACCTCGTCCGCGGCGTCCTGGATGAACCCCATCACGCGCTGCCCGAGGGCGATCGCCTCGTCCGAGGCGTACGGGACGCCGGCCGTGATGAGCGCGTCCGCCCAGCCCATCACCCCGAGGCCGATCTTGCGGTTGCCTCGCACGGCCTCGGTGATCTCAGGGACCGGGAACTCGTTGACCTCCACGACCCCGTCGAGGAATCGGGTGGCGATGCGCACCGTCGCGCCGAGGGCGTCCCAGTCGAAGTCGCGAGCTTCGGCGTCCCAGAACCGTCCGAGGTTCACCGAGCCGAGCGTGCACGCCTCCCACGGGAGCAAGGGCACCTCGCCACAGGGGTTCGTCGCCTCGATCGGGCCGAGCGCCGGGGTCGGGTTCGTCGCGTTGACGGCGTCGAGGAAGATGAGGCCGGGGTCGCCGGTCTGCCACGCCGAGTCCACGATCTCCTCCAGCAGCGCGGCGGCGTCCACCTCGCCGCGAGGGCTGCCGTCCCGGGGGTCGCGAAGCATGAAGCGTCGTCCGGCCTCGGTGGGGGCGGCGGCCGCATCCATGAACTCCTGGGTGACGGCGACGGAGATGTTGAAACGCGTAGCCGTCACGCCGTCATCCTTGGCGTGGATGAACTCCCGGATGTCCGGGTGGTCCACCCGTAGGACGCCCATGTTCGCGCCATCGCGCTTGCCGCCCTGCGTCACCAGCCTCGACACGTCGTCGTAGTGCCGCAGGACGCTCACGGGCCCGCAGGCCGCTCCGTGTGTCGTCCGGATCGGCTCGCCCTTGCCTCGGAGGTTGGAGAACGCGAAGCCGGTGCCTCCGCCGTACTTCTGCACCATCGCCGTTGCCTCGGCGGTCGCCATGATCGACTCGAGCGTGTCCTCGACGGGCAGCACGAAGCACGCGGCGAGGGTCCCCTGCCCCGTCCCTGCGTTCATCAGCGTGGGCGAGTTCGGCAGGAAGCGGAGCGCCGCCATCTCGTCGTAGTACCGCTGCGCCCAAGCGCGCCGGGCCTCCTCGGAGGCCTCCGAGGAGGCGATGTGCAGCGCGACCCGCGCGAACAGCTCCTCCGCCGTCTCCATTACGTTGCCCTCGGCGTCGCGCAGCAGGTAGCGCCGCTCGAGGACCGTGCGAGCGTTCTCGGTGAGCGTGACGGGAGCGAGGCGGAGATCGGCTGACGTGACCATGGATCAAGGATCGCACATCACAGGCGGCGCATGAGCCCTGAGATGGCAGTCAGCCCGATCCCTCGGGAAAGGCGGAGGCCCCGCGGGCGGGTGTTGCGGGGCCTCCTGTGTGGTGGGGCGAGCTGTGGCGGGGGGTGCGGGCTACCGGGCCGTGCGGCGGGCGTCCAGGGAGACCGGTTCGCGCTCCTCCTCGGCGGCGAGGTCGGAGGGGAGGTCCGCGGAGGGGGCGGGGGCCTCTGACCGGACCGGGGGGACTTCGCCGCGGATGAGGGCATCCATGTCGTCCTCGAACAGGCGGGCCTGCTCTACCGGGAGGGCGAACGGACCGGCGTTGGCGATGCGGTTGAGCTCGCCGAGCATCTCGTCCAGCGAGACGAACTGGTGGTAGACCGAGGCGAAGCGGATGTAGGCGATCGGGTCCAGCGCCTTTAGGCGAGTGATCGCCATCTCACCGACGACGCGGCTGGGGATCTCTCGCCGCGCGGAGCCCAGCAGCCGCCCCTCGATCTCGTCGACGATCGCCTCGATCGAGCCCGTGGGCAGAGGGCGCTTCTGCGCGGCGATGCGGAGGCCGGCCAGCAGCTTCTCGCGGTTGAACTCCTCGCGGCGGCCGTCCTTCTTCACCACCATGACCACGGCGCGCTGGATCTGCTCCACGGTGGTGAAGCGCTCGTCGCAGCCCTCGCACTCGCGGCGGCGGCGGATGCCGCCCTCGGTGGTGCGGGAGTCGATCACTTTGCTCGTGTCATGGCCGCAGAAGGGGCACTTCATGGGGGGTGTCAGCGCTCTCATTGGGGGGAGGGGCGAGGGTTGGGACCAGGTCCGCGCTGGGGGTGGGGCGCGACCGGTGAGGTACGGAGTATTGGCCGAGACCGGCCTGCCCTCAACGTCAGGCATCCACACCCTTGTCGCCCAGTTGTCCCAACCCCCGTGGAACGGCGGGCACAACCGCGCGGATCGCTGTTGAGCACACCCGTGCGAGGTCGCCCGGGCGGCCATGCCGGACAGGCAGACGGGGCGGCCGTGAGACCGCCCCGTCCATCATTCCGAGGACTCCCGGACGCTAGCGCGTCGGGAAGGAACGCCGCAGGAAGGTCGGCAGGTCCGCCTCCGTCAGGGCGTCCGGAGACGTGGGGTCGGGCTTGATCTGGCCCAGCTTGATCGGCTCCGGGTCGCTCGCCTGGTCCAGGACCTGCTTCATGCTGAGCTTCTTCACGCCGCTGAAGCCGGTGGCGATCAGGGTGATGCGCACCTCGTCCTTCAGCGTGTCGTCCAGGCTCGTGCCGAAGATGATCTCCGCCTCCGGGTCCACCACGCTGGCGATGACCCGCGCCGCCGAGTCCAGCTCGCGGAGGCCGAGGTCCCGCGGGCCGCTGACGTTGAACAGCACGCCGGTCGCGCCGGTGATGTCCACCTCCAGCAGCGGGCTGGAGATCGCCTGGCGGGCGGCGTCCGTGGCGCGGTTCTCGCCACGACCAGCGCCGATGGCCATGAGTGCCGGGCCGGCGTCCGACATGATCTTGCGCACGTCCGCGAAGTCCAGGTTCACCAGCCCCGGCACCGTGATCAGCTCACTGATGCCCTGGATGCCCTGGCGCAGCACGTCGTCCGCCATCGAGAAGGCTTCCTCGATGGAGACCTTGTCGTCGCCGAGCTGCAGGAGGCGGTCGTTGTGGATCACGATGAGCGTGTCCACCTTGTCCTGCAGGTCGCGGACGCCTTCCTCCGCCTGCTGGCGGCGCTTGGCGCCCTCGAACGTGAAGGGCTTGGTGACCACGCCGATAGTGAGGGCGCCCATCTCCCGGGCGACCTCTGCGACGATCGGGGCCGCGCCGGTGCCGGTGCCGCCGCCGAGGCAGGCCGTGACGAACACCATCTCAGCGCCCGCGAGCGCTTCCGCGATGGCCTCGCGGGACTCCTCCGCGGAGCGGGCGCCACGGAGCGGGTCCGCGCCGGCGCCGAGGCCTCGCGTGAGGCGGTCACCGATGCGGACGCGGATCTCCGCCTTGCAGTGCTCCAGCGCCTGCATGTCCGTGTTCATGGCCACGTACTGCACGCCCGGCAGGCGCGCGTGCAGCATGCGGTTCACCGCATTCGTGCCGCCACCACCGACACCGACGACCTTGATGGGGGGCAGACCTTCGTACTCGGACATCTCCGTACCTTCCGTTCGTGCGGGCTTCGATGCCCGAGGCGAGGGCGGGGGGCTGGCCGGCGTGCCGTAACCGCTACGAGGTGCATGCACGCTGGGGGCCTCCGCCTTCGGACTCGCCTGCGCCCCCTGCGGGGCACGAGTGGTTGAGGATTCCGCCTTCCGCGCGGCCGGCTTCGGAGAGGCCACCGGTGCGCTGGAGGCGGGTGTGGTCGGTTCGTTCTTGGCTGCCGGGGCAGCCTCCTGCGTGGCCTCGAGCTCCGCGAGGATGGACCGGTAGTCTGTCTCGTACTCGGAGGCGAGGCCGGGCGGCGCCGGCTCCGCCGCGAGGTCGAGCGAGCCCGCCGGGAGCGGCTGCGCTGAGGCCGCCGGTGTCACCCCCGCCGAGGCGATGATGATCGGCGGGATCTCGTCGTCATCCGCGGCGTCGGAGGGCGCCTTGGACGACGCCTCGGACGCGGGCTGGCCGGTCCTGGCCGGTGACGACTCCACCTGCGCGGAGGGAGCCACGGCGTCGGCGGCCGCGGTTGCCTCTGGCTGGGCGGTCTTCGTGGCGGTGTCGGCTTCGTTCGCCGTCCCGTCCTCCGGGGACGGGACGACCGACAGCCGACGCTCTCGTACTTCCTGCCGGGCAGCGGCCAGGTAGTCGAAGAGCGTGCCACCGCCCGTCGCGTCTCCACCGTTGCTCGAACGTGGAGTCCGTTCCTGCTCGTTCATTGCACCTCCCCTTCCCGGCGCGCTCGGCAATGCTTCGCGGTCACTGGGGAAGGATGACCCGCATCAAATGCGCCACCTTCTTGAAGATCCCGCCCAGCGCCGGTGCCACCACCGGCGTGGAGCGGAACATGACTTCCTGCTCCTTCAGGGCCCAGCGCAGGAGCCCCACGGATGTTGCGTAGGCGGGGTCATGGAGCAGGTCCGACAGCCCCGCGAGGTGCTGAGGCCGGCCCACTCGCGCGGGCAGCCCCATCACCTCCTCAGCCAACAGGTCGATGCCCGGCACGCTGGAGGCGCCACCGGACAACACCATGCCGGCGGAGAGCACCTCGGGGTCGGCCCCGCGACGGATCTCCGTCAGCACCAGTTCAAACAGTTCCTCCGTCCGGGCCTGCAGGACCTGTGCCAGCAGACGCCGAGGCATCTGCTTGGAGCCCTCTGACCCGAACGCTTCTACCTCGACCTCTTCGTCCTCGCTCACCATGGACGGGATGACGTGGCCGTACTTGCGCTTCGCGAGCTCCGCAGCCGGCTGCGGGACGCGGAGCGCCACCACGAGGTCTCGTGTCATGTGGATGCCACCGATGGGCAGCACGGCCGTGTGCACCACGGCCCCGTCGACGAAGACCGCCACGTCCGTGGTGCCCCCGCCGATGTCCACGATGACCACGCCCTGCTGCATCTCCTCGCGGGAGAGCACCGCCTCGGCCGAGGCGAGCGGTTCGAGGATGAGCGACTCCGTGCGGACGCCGGCGCCTTCGATGCACTGCATCAGGTTGTGCATCGCGGAGGACGAAGAGGTGACGACGTGCGTCTCCACGTCCAGCCGGGAGCCGAACATGCCGCTGGGGTCGATGACGTGATCCTGGCCGTCCACCACGTAGTACCGGGGCACCACGTGGATGACCTCTCGGTTCGTCGGGACGTTGACGATGCGTGCGCTCTCCAGCGCCCGCTGCACGTCGTCGTCCGTGATCGGGTGCCTGGGGTCCCCGATCGCGACGATGCCGCGCGAGTTCATGGAGGACACGTGCGGGCCGGCGATGCCGACGTGGGCGCTGAGGATGCGCGTGCCGGAGGCTCGCTCCGCCCGCTCCACCGAGGACGCGATCGCCTCGATGCCCGCCTGGATGTTGTCCACCATCCCGCGCGCGAGCCCCGCCGAGGGCCCGACGCCCACGCCGAGGATCCGGAGGTCCTGGTGTTGGTCCACCTCCGCCACGATCGTGCAGATCTTCGTCGTCCCGACGTCGATTGCGGCGATGCTGTGATTAGCCATCAACGCACGTCCTTCGTCATCGCAGCACCACGTTCCGACCGAAGCGGAGGTCAACCTCCGCGACCTGGGGAGAGCCGGCGGCTTCACGCTCGCTGAGCTGACGGACCACCTGCTCGAAGGCCTCAACCTTGAACTCGTAATTGGAGGAGTCACCGAACACCGCATCCGGGCCGTCCAGGGAGACGGTCAGGCCGCGGTCACGCTGGAAGACCCAGGCTGTCGGCGTCAGCCCGGCCTTCGCGAACACCTTGTCCTCGATCAGCCGTGCGACCAGCGCGACGGTGTCGGGGTCGGTCACCTCGCCACCCTCGAGGTCCGCGGGCGACGCGAGGTCGATGATGGTGGGGGCGTCCTTCGCGGCCGGGCGGAACGCCCGCAGGACGTTGCCATCGCGGTCGATCGCCTGGACGCGGTCGCCGGTCTGCCAGAAGCCCCAGGCCTGGTGCTCCTCGATCGTCACGGTCACGCCCTGCGGCCATGCGCGCTCCACCGTCACGGACTTCACCGCCGGGAGCAGCGCGATCGCCTCCTCCGCCGCGTCGAGGTCGAGCGTGAGCATGGAGTCGCCGCCGAGGTCGGAGACCGCGGCCACCTGCCGCGCGCCCACGACCTGCGCCCCGGTGACGTCGATGTGGTGGACACGGAAGGTGTCCCCGGTCACGAGCCACGCCGCGCCGTACAGCACGCTGCACACGGCCATCACGCCCCCGAAGGCATACGCGAGCGCGCGCCACGGCACGTTGACCTCCCGCGGCGGCTTCGGGCGCTCCGCGCGGACCACGCCGTACTGGCGCTGCGGCGCCCGAGTCGCCAGCGGGCGGTTGCCCACGCCTCGGACCTGGTAGCGCCGCTGGCGGCGCCCGGGCAGGCGGAGGTTGGCGAACGGGTTCGGCCATGACCTAGGCATAGGCCACCCGCCGTTCCGCGTGCCGCTGGAGGGCGAAGTCCACCAGCCGCGAGATCAGGTCGGTGTAGGAGACACCCGCTTCCTGCCAGAGGCGCGGGTACATCGAGATCGGTGTGAAGCCGGGCAGCGTGTTCAGCTCAATGCACTTCACGCCGCCGTCGGGCTCGACGAAGAAGTCCACGCGCGACAGGCCGGAGCAGTCCAGCGCGCGGAACGCCCTCACGGCGTACTCCTGCACGAGGCGCGCGACGCCCTCGTCGACCTGCGCCGGCACGATGAGCGCCGCCGTGTCGTCCAGGTACTTCGCCGCGTAGTCGTAGAACTCCGTGCTCGGCGCGATCTCCCCGAGGGGCGACGGCTGCGGGTCGTGATGCCCGAGGACGGCGCACTCCACCTCGCGGCCCTCGATGGCGGCCTCGACCAGCACCTTGCGGTCGAACTGGCCGGCGGCCGCGATCGCCTCGCCGATGTCCTCGCGGGAGCGTGCCTTGGTCACCCCGACCGAGGAGCCGCCGTTGGCCGGCTTCACGAAGCACGGGAACCCGATCGTGCTCGCGATCGCGTCGAGGGTGTCGCGGGAGGGCGACTGGACCTCGTCGTCGCGGAGCACCAGGTAGTCGGTCTGGGGGATCTGGTGGGCGGTGAAGACCGCGCGCATCAGCTCCTTGTCCATGCCGACCGCGCTCGCCGCGACGCCCGGGCCGACGTACGGCAGGTCCGCCATCTCGAGGAGGCCCTGCATCGTGCCGTCCTCGCCGAAGGTGCCATGCACGATCGGGAAGACCACGTCGGCGGAGCGCAGCGTCGCGAGGACCTCCGGGTAGGCGAAGGCGCCGCCGCCCTCGTCGTCACCCAGGTCGCGGCGCTCGCCGGCTTCGACCCGCGCGAGGCGGGCGCGGGTCTCCTCCGCGGAGAGCCAGGCGCCACGCTTCGTGATGCCCACCGGGACCACCTCGAAGCGCTCGGCGTCGGCCTCGCGCATCACGCCGCGCGCCGAGGTCACGGAGACCTCGTGCTCAGCGGAGCGCCCGCCGAAGACCACCACGAGCCGCTGACGGGCGCTCACGAAGCACCCCGATCGGAGGAGTCGTCGGCCTCGGCGGCGCGCGCCTCGAGGGCCGCGAGGACCATCGGACCGAGCTCGGTCACGTCGCCCGCGCCGATCGTGAAGAACACGTCGCCGGGGCGCAGGTCGCCCGCGATCCGCTCCGTTGCCTCCTCGAAGGAGTCGAGGTAGACGGGCGCCGGGCGCTCGATCTCGGCCGCCAGCGTGCGCGCGTCCATCCCGCGGTCGGGGTTCTCGCGCGCTTCGTACGTGCGGAGGAGATAGAGGGTTTCGAGGCCCTCGAAGCAGGTGCGGAAGTCGTCCAGCAGGTACTGGCTGCGGGTGTAGGTGTGCGGCTGGAAGCACCCGACGAGGCGTCGCCCCGCGAACCGAGCGCGCGCCGCGGACAGCGTCGCGCGTACCTCGGTGGGGTGGTGGGCGTAGTCGTCGATGACGGTGACGGTGCCGCCCTCGATGTCGACCTCGCCGAGGAGCTCGAAGCGGCGCTTTGCGCCCTGGAACTCGGAGGCGGCCTGCGAGGCACGGTGGAAGTCCACCCCGGCCCGCATCGACGCGGCCAGCGCGCCGAGGGCGTCCAGCAGGTTGTGACGGCCCGGTACGCCGAGCGAGAGCTTGCCCAGCTCCTGCCCGGAGAGCAGGACGACGCAGTCCAGCCCGCCGCGGTCGTTGCCTCGGATCCTGGTCGCGCGCCAGTCCACATCCGCCGCGTCGATGCCGTAGCGCTCCACGTGGGCGCCCTCAGCCTCGCGGGTCTCGGCGATGGACGCGGCCCAGGTGTTGTCCGCACAAGCGATGAGGATGCCGTCCGCCCGGACGCGCCGGGAGAAGGCGAGGAACGCCTGTCCGAGGCGCTCGACGGTCCCGTAATAGTCGAGGTGGTCGGGCTCCACGTTCGTGATCACGGCGATGCGTGGCTCGTACTGGAGGAACGCCTCCGCGTACTCGTCCGCCTCCACGACCGCGATGCGGCCGGCGCCGTCACGCGCGTTGGCGTTGCCCAGGTCGCGCATGTCCCCGCCGATGAGCACCAGCGGGTCCAGCTCGCCTCGGACGGTCATCAGCGCGGCCATCGAGGAGGTCGTGGTCTTGCCGTGGGTGCCCGCGACCGCGATCACCTCGCGGTCCGCCAGCAGCTTCTGCACCATCTCCGCGCGGGAGATGAGCGGGATGCCGAGGCGCTGGGCCTCGGTGACTTCCGGGTTGTCGCTCTTCGCGGCCGCCGTGGCCACCACGAGTTGCGCGTCGCGCACGTGCGATGCGTCATGCCCCTGGAACACGCGCCCGCCGAGGGCCTCGAGCCGGGCGGTGTGCTCGGACAGGGTGAGGTCGGAGCCGGTCACGGTGTGGCCGCGCTGCAGGAGGATCTGGCCGATCCCGGACATGTGGATGCCGCCGGCGCCCACGAGGTGCACGCGCTGGGGGATCTCGTTCCCGTTGCGGCGCTGCTGGCGCGGCTTCAGCCCGATCACGCGGCGGCCCTCCGTCCCGCCAGGTCCAGCACCAGCTCGGCGAGCCGCCTCGCCGCATCCGGCCGTCCGAGGGCGCGCATGCGCTCGCTCATGACCTCGCGGCGGTCGTCGTCCTCGAACAGCGCGCGGACCAGCGGGCCGAGTTCGTCGATGCGGTCCTGCGGCAGGTGGATCGCCGCCCCGCGCTGCGCGAGGTAGTCGGCGTTCGCGGCCTGGTCGGAGAACGCACCCGGGATCGCCACCACGGGCAGGCCGGACACCGCGAGTTCGCCGATGGTGGAGGCGCCCGCGCGCATCACGGCGATGTCCGCCGCGGCCATCGCGTACGCCATCTCCTCCGTGTACCCGTGCAGGTGGTAGCGCCCTCGGAGGTCGTCCGGCAGCGCGGAGGCGGCCGCCGACATCCGATCGAGGTCGCCGCGCCCGCTGACGTGGACCACCTGCGCGTCGCGCAGCCAGTCCGGCAGCGTCGCCAGCACGGCGGAGTTGATCGCCTGCGCCCCCAGCGACCCGCCCGCGACGAGGATCGTCGGCAGCGCCGGGTCGAGGTCGAAGCGGCGGAGGCCTTCCTCGCGGGTGGCTTCGGTGAACTGCGTGCGCAGGGGGTAGCCCGTGACCACGGCCTGTCCGGCGGGGAACTGGCTCACGGCCGCGTCCACCGCGCACGCCACGGTGGTCGCGTACCTCGCGAGGAACTTCACGGCCCAGCCGGGTGTCGCGTCCGGCAGGAAGACGACGAGTGGGATGCCGGCCTGCCTGGCAGCGCGTCCCACGGGCGCAGCGGCGTAGCCGCCCGTCGCGAAGACGGCGCCGGGGCGGTCTGCCTCCAGCAGCTGGCGCGCGGTGCGCGTGCCGCGCCACAGCCGCCACAGCCCCTTCGCCAGCGCCACCGGCTGCCGGACCCGCACCTGCGAGGCGGGGACGGCGCGGAAGGGAATGCCCTCCCGCCGCGCGATGTCGTGCTCGGCGCCGTGGGGCGTGCCGTAGTAGGTCAATTCGACCCCGCCGAGGGCGCGCAGCTGCTCCGCCACCGCGATCGCGGGGTACACGTGGCCGCCCGTCCCGCCACCGGCGAGCGCGATCCTCATCGCGAGCCCCCCGTCAGCGGCCCGGGACGCCGGG
>Ga0265293_10008138_pt1 | contig 15697 bp, 12 predicted proteins | sample Munlanlewell138R_FD_192505 | JGI IMG/M metagenome (GOLD analysis project Ga0265293, IMG submission 192505) | Leachate microbial communities from a municipal landfill in Southern Ontario, Canada - Leachate well 138R | ecosystem: Engineered > Solid waste > Landfill > Unclassified | place: Canada...
ACTAGTTTGTCTTTTTCTTCTTCTGTAAATTTTAATTTACATAGATTTCCTATATCTTCTACCTGCTCCCTTGTTATCATATCTTAACCTCCTCTTTCAATTCTCAACTATTCGGGTCTATCTATTGAATATCCAGGTCGACACAGATATCAACCTCTACGATTTGTACTTTAATAATTTTGTTTAATTGTGAATAGTGAATTGTGAATTGTGAACTGTCACTATCTTAATCCCCAGCTCCAATGCCTTAGTATATTTGGAGCCTGGGTCTTCTCCTACTATTACATAATCAGTCTTTTTACTTACAGAACCTGCTACCTTTCCACCCATTTTCTCAACCATATCCTTGATCTCATTCCTACTAAACCCCTCTATGGTTCCTGTAATGACCACAGTCTTATCTGTAAATATGGACTCTTCCACTTCCAGCTCCTTAAAATATGGCTTTACTCCTTCAAATAAGAGTTTATCTATGCTTTCCAGTATCTTCTTATCATGGAAAAATTCCAGTATACTCCCTGCTATAATCTCTCCTACTTCTCCTACAGTAAGCAGTTCTTCAAATGTGGCGTTTTTAAGGTTATCTAAAGATTTAAAATGATTTGCTAAATCATTAGCTGTTTTTATACCCACATTACTTATTCCCAAAGCATAGATAAAGGAAGCTAAAGGTATGTTTTTGCTTTTCTCTATGGCTTCAAGTAGATTGTTGGTTTTCTTGTCCTTAAATCCCTCTAACTTCATTAAATCCTCAAATTTTATTTCATATATCTCTGGTAAGTCTACAATATTTAAGTCTTCAACAAACCTTTCAGCAGTTTTTTCACTAAAGCCTTCAATATTCATGGCATCCCGACTGGCAAAGTGTACTAGTCTAGACACTAGCTGTGGTTTGCAGGACAATGAGTTTGGACAAAATATGTGGACTCCATTTTGGACTAGCTCTGAACCACATGCTGGACAATTAGTAGGCTTTTCTATTTCAAAGGTATCTTCCTCAGTATCTACAGTCCCCAATATTTCTGGGATAACGTCATTGGACCTTCTTATGAGTACCCTGGAGTTTATCTTTACACCTTTTCTCTCAATGTCATCATAATTGTTTAAGGTGGCTCTCCTAACAGTTACTCCTCCAATCTCCACAGGCTCAAGGATTGCAGTAGGTGTTACCTTAGATGTCCTTCCCACATTCCATACTACTTCTAAAAGCTTAGTTGTAGTTTCTTCTGCTTCAAATTTATAGGCTATGGCCCACCTAGGGAACTTGTTAGTATATCCTAAAACTTCCCTAGTCCTTATGTCATCAATCTTAATAACTAGTCCATCTGTCAATAGATCTAATTTATTTCTCTCATCCTTTAAGAATTCAATTTCTTTAATTAAATCTTCCATATTATTGAACTGTTTTGCATAGGGAAATACAGGAAACTTATTTTCCCTTAAGAACTCCAATATATCCCTATGTTTTTCAAAGCCTTTTCCTTCTATATATCCTACATTATAAAAATAAGCTGTAAGTTTTCTTTCTGCAGTTATTTTTGGATCTAAGTTCCTTAAAGCACCTGCTGCAGCATTTCTAGCATTCTTTAAAGGCTCTAAGGCAGTTTTATTATATTCTTCCAATACGGATAAAGGCATTAAACCTTCACCCTGTACTTCCATGGTACCCTTGAAGTCAATCTTTAAAGGAATGGATTTTATGGTTTTAAGCTGACCTAATATGCCTTCTCCAACTGTTCCGTTTCCCCTTGTGGCACCTTGTACTAAAAATCCATCTTTATAGGTAAGGTTTATAGTAAGCCCATCAAATTTATATTCCATTATATATATAGGTTCTGGTAATTTGTCCTCATTGGAAAGATTGTATTCATTAATAGCCCTTCTAACTCTATTATCCCAGCTAATTAATTCCCCTTCATTTTGACTCTTATCTAAACTCCATAGCCTGCCTAAATGAACATGCTTTTCGAACCTTTCTATCAGCTGACCTCCCACCCTTTGTGTTGGGGAGTGGGGATAGATTATTCCTGTTTTTTTCTCCAATGCCACTAGTTCATCATAAAGTTTGTCATATTCTTTGTCGCTTACTTTTGGCTCATCTAAGGTATAATAATGATAGTTTAAATCATCAATTATATCAATGAGCTCTCCTATCCTTTTATTATCATCCATATTTTCACCTCACAATCTCAATTGGAGCTATGGAAAGAAGTAGCCTCTTCAGTCCATCTGTATCGAAGGCTATGACCAGTTCCTTATCATTATCTCTATCCTTTATCTGTATTATGGTTCCTATGCCAAACTTCTTGTGCCTTACCTTATCCCCAATATTGACATCCATATTTTCATTTAATCTTGGTGTTGGTTTTGCTTGTATTACAAAAGGTCTTCTTTCTACATTTTCCTTCTTCGTTGTATAATCCTTTACTGATATTAATTTTTCCTTAAAGCTTGTTTTTTCTTTTTTCTCTATGCCATCTCCCATTTCTCCTATAAATCTGGAGGGCAAAGTATAGTTTACATTACCATATATGGTTCTTACCTTTGCATTTGTTATGAATAGCTGTTTTTCTGCCCTAGTAACTGCAACATAGCAAAGTCTTCGTTCTTCTTCTAAGTCAGACTCATTGTCCAATGCCCTAGATATTGGAAATAGCCCCTCCTCCATACCAACTAAAAACACGATAGGAAACTCTAGACCCTTAGCACTATGGGCAGTCATCATTGTAACCACATTATTAGTATCAGAGGTTTTATCAACATCTGAAAGTAAAGCTATATCTGCTAAAAACTCTTCTAAATCACTGTCTCCTCTTTGGATTTCAAAATCTATGGCAACAGATATGAATTCCTTTATATTTTCTATTCTAGTTTGTGCTTCTATACTGTTTTCTATTTCTAACTCTCTTATATAACCTGAATTATTTATGACTTCTTCTATAAAGTCCTTTATTCCCATTATCTCCTTCATGGCCATAAGCCTATTCATCATATCTATAAAAGGCTTTAAACTGTTTTTGGCCCTAGAGGACAGATCACTTATTTTTTCTAAAGATAGTAGAACACCATAAATAGAGTCTTCTGTTTCTCTAGCAAATTCTTCTAATTTTTCTATGGTGGCATTACCTATCCCTCGCTTCGGTACATTGATTATCCTTTTAAGAGAAATATCATCTAAGGGATTTTCCAATACCTTTAAATATGCTACTATATCTTTTATTTCCTTTCTATCATAGAATTTAAGACCTCCTACGATTTTATAGGGAATATTTTTCCTTATGAAAGTTTCCTCAAAGGAACGAGACTGGGCATTTGTCCTGTAAAGAATAGCAAAATCAGATAAACTATGTCCTTTAGCCATGAATTCATCAATTTTGCTTCCCACAAACAAAGCTTCATCTTCTGAATCTGGCAGCTCCTCATAGACTATAGGCTCTCCCTCCTGGTTTTCAGTCCATAGTTTTTTATCTTTTCTTCCAAAATTGTTTTTTATCACCCGATTTGCTAAGTCTAGTATTTTTTTTGTAGATCGATAATTTTGTTCCAGCATTATGGTTGTAGCATTTTTAAAATCCTTTTCAAAGTCTATAATATTACTTATATCAGCTCCTCTCCATGAATACACAGATTGGTCTGGATCCCCTACCACACATATGTTATTATATTTGCCTGAAAGCAATGTGGTAAGTTCATATTGTACCTTGTTTGTATCCTGATATTCGTCTACAAAAACATACTTAAATTTTCTTTGGTAATAGTCTAAGACTGAGGGGTTTTCTTTCAAGAGCTGGACTGTCTTAATCAATAAGTCATCAAAATCTAAGGCATTGTATTGTTTAAGTTTTCTTTGATACAAAGCATATAGTTCTCCTATATTTCGCAGATAAAAATCTTTGTAGTTTTGGTTTATAAACACATCTGGATCTGTCATATTGTCCTTTAGTTTGCTTATTTGAGCCAATACTCCAGACTCCTTGTACATATCCTTACTTAGATTTTTTTCCTTTATACATTCTCTTATTAATGTTACCTGATCATCTCTATCATATATTGTAAAACTTCTGTTGTATCCAATCTTTTCTATATCTCGTCTAAGAATTCTTACACATATGGAGTGAAATGTACCCATCCACATATCTTCCACATGGGTAGATAATAATTTTCCTACCCTTTCCTTCATTTCATTGGCAGCTTTGTTAGTAAATGTTATTGCCAAAATATTTCCCGGGAAAGTTCCCTTTTCTTCTATCAAATATGCAATTCTATGGGTCACTACTTTAGTTTTACCTGACCCTGCTCCAGCTAAAATTAGCAAGGGTCCTTCAGTATGTAATACTGCTTCTTTCTGTCTATTATTTAATCCACTAAGGTAATCCATCTATTCACACCTTTCTAAACATTTGTTTCTCTGTATTTAATTATATAGTATTAAACAAAATATTTCCATCAAAAAACAACAACTTAATCGCTGTTGTTTTGATAAACATCCAATAATTTCCACAATGGTTTATAAGTTACACCCATAAAAACGCCTCTTTCTACTATAATTCCACTATTTGCTTTTATTATAGTATACAATATCAATATCGCATACTCAAATGTTTATTTCGACTTTTCAAAACATTACAGTTGTTGAAAAACCTATGACTGTATATATTAAACCTTATGTCATAGGACTGAAATGATAGGGCTATTTACTTGTTTAATGTACCTGTGGTAAAACTGATATGAAAAAAGAACTTAAACATGATTAAGTTTATCATGTTTAAGTTCTTTGGTAGTGTTCTTCATTGTATCTATGTAGATAGTGATTATCTCTTTCCTTTGTCATAAATCTCACCCAGTGCCCTTGGTGCACGATTGGATTTTGAGAAAAATATAAGCAGTAACAATGTAAGAACATAAGGAAGGGTCATTATTAAATCAGAGAAAGTGCTTGGCATCTTAAGAATCTGTCCGATAAAGTATCCCCCTGCCCTTGCAAATCCAAATAGTAGACAAGCCCCAAAGGTAGGAAGTACCTTCCAATTCCCAAAAATTAATGCTGCAATTGCCAGATATCCATATCCCATGTAAATTGCTGGTGAAAAATTAGTAGAAATTGAATATGCAAAACAGATCCCTCCTAGTCCAGATAATGCGCCTGATACCATAACTGCCTTAAATTGAATCTTAGATACTTCTGCACCAGCTGCATCAACTGAGTGGGGATTGTCTCCACAAGCCCTAAGTCTTAACCCAAACCTTGTCTTATTCAAGACATAGCCTGCAAAAATAGCAATAATTAATATGACCACTTCAAAAGGATAGATATTTTTAAATACTGCACCTAAGATTGGTATTTCAGATATTCCTGGAACTGTAAAGCGACTGGAGGTACCTATCTGAAACTTGTCTGACATAGCACCAAATACAATGCTATTTATTTGAGTAGTTAAAAACACAGTCAGGGCCATGGCCAGAATATTAATTACCACACCACTAATCACTTGATTGGCTTTGAAATGAATACATAACAATGCATGCAGTATGGAAAATAACATTCCACCTACCATGGCTAAAAATAGAGCTAGATAAAATAATTTTTGTACAGGAATGTTGAAAAAATGAGCTCCCAATACTACTGATAAGGCACCAAAAAACGCACCAAATCCTTGCAAGCCTTCAATAGCCAAGTTAGTAATTCCACTTCTTTCGCTATAAATTCCACCAATTGCCATTATAAAAAGGGGCAATGCAAAGGACAATCCATCAATAATAAGCATATCCATTATTCCTCCAACTCCTTTCCTGCTTTGTATTCTAATTTATCCTTACTACTTCTAATTTTAAACTGAATATATGCACCACATGCACTAAATAATAGAATCAAACCTGTAATAACTGATGCTATTTCTTGTCTTACTCCTGCGATGGAACTCATATAAGTACTGCCCTTGTCAATAATAGATACGATAAAAGAAGATGCAATAATTCCATATGGATTAGCATTTCCCAATAATGCTACTGCAATTGCATCAAATCCCATACTAGGTAATACCTTTGGTTGTATAGATGCATAATATCCTAGATAATAAGTGACCCCTGCTAATCCAGCGAATGCTCCTGATAGTACCATGGTCAATATCATGGTTTTTCCAACATTGATTCCAGCATATTTTGCTCCTTTTGGATTAGAACCTACTGCTTTTATCTCAAAGCCAATTCTGGATTTATCTATAAATATTTTTAGAATTATTGCTAGGATAATAGCAATAATAAAGCCAATAGAAAAATCCATCTTTAATCCAGATAACTCTACATTAACCAAAGTCAATCTTGCTGCTTCATTAATATATTTGGATTGTCGAGATACTGGATCAATGTAATAGGAATGAATAAAAAAGCTTAATACATATTGGATAATATAATTAAACATTATTGAGGATACTACTTCATTAATATTAAACTTAAACTTTAGTAGCCCGATAATTCCTCCAAGTCCTGCACCTGCCATAATACCAATAATTAAAACAAGTGGTTTTGCCATTATTGAACTTAATCCACTATATCCAACAATTATAGTAGCAAAATATCCAGCTAATAACATTTGTCCAGATACTCCTATATTAAACAAACCACCTTTCAGTGCAATTGCAACAGCTAAAGATGCAAAAATCATTGGAGTCATGAAATTTAGCAATGTCAGAAAGTCAGTTAACATACTTTTGTATCCAGCATAGGATGGTTTTGGCAAAATTCCAGCTCCCTGAAGAAGATTGTAAAATGCTCCTAAGGGATTTTTCCCAAGTATAATGATTATTATTGAAGCTGCAATAAAACTTAAAAGGATTAAGAAGGCTGGAATCCTTAGATGTTGCCATTTTTCATTGCCCAATAACTTCAGTGTGATTTTACTTAGATAATTTATTTTGGTTGTGTTTTTTTTCTTAACTTCACTCATGCTGTAACCCCCATCATAAATTGACCTACTTCATTGGTTGTTAGCGTTTCTGCAGGTGCAATCTTTTGTATCTGACCGTTATATATAACACCTATGGTATCGGCAATATTCATTATTTCATCTAATTCTAATGAAATAAGAAGTATGGCTTTACCCTTATCTCTCTCTTCCAAAATCATCTTTTGGATGTTTTCAATGGCCCCAATATCTAATCCTCTTGTTGGCTGAACAAAAATCATAAGTGATGACCCCAGTTCAATTTCTCTTGCAATAATTGCTTTCTGTTGATTACCGCCACTCATCTGACGAACTTGAGTTTTTATTCCCTGACTACTACGAATATCATATTTTTCAATCAACTTATTTCCATATTCGTTAATCACACTATTATTTAAAATACCATTATTGCAAAAAGGCTTCTTGTAATAATCCTTTAGGGCAAGATTTTCTGCTAATGAAAAATCAAGTATCAGTCCATAGGACTGTCTATCTTCTGGTATATATGATATACCTTCTAATGTTCTTTTTCTAATATTGTATTGACTGATATCTACTCCATTTAGCTTAATCATTCCGCTGGATATTTTTGCTAACCCACCTATGGCATCTGCAATTTCAACTTGCCCATTACCTGACACTCCAGCAATTGCAAAGACTTCACCACTATGTATATTAAAGGATACATCTTTTACCACATCAAAATTATCATTGTTTTTTACGGAAAGATTGTTTACTTCTAAAACAACATCTCCAAACTTGGCAGGTGTTTTTTCAGTTTCTAAAGAAACTTCTCTTCCTACCATCAAGTTTGCCATTGTTTTTGTAGATGTGTTTTTTACATCCAATACATCCACCAGCTTACCTTTGTGTAAAATTGCGCATCGGTCTGCTACCCGCTTTATTTCCTCCAACTTATGGGTAATAAGGATAATAGTTTTTCCACCTTTACGCAATTCTTCAATGATACCTAATAAAAAATCTATTTCCTGTGGAGTTAGCACTGCCGTTGGTTCATCAAATATAAGAATTTCAGCTTCCCTATATAGCATTTTTAAAATTTCTACCCTTTGTTGAAGAGACACATTTATGTCTTCAATTTTTTTCGAAGGATCCACTTCTAATCCATATTTTCTAGACAATTCACCAATGTTCTTGCTTGCTTCTTTAATGTCCACATAGGGAAACAATCCAGCAAATTTCTTTATAGGCTCTATTCCAAGTATAATATTCTCTGTTATGGTATAATTCTGAACAAGTTTAAAATGTTGGTGGACCATTCCTATATTAAGTTTTGTTGCATAATTAGGTGAATCAATGTTAACTTTTTCACCCCTAATCCAGATCTCACCTTCATCTGGCTCATACATACCAAAGAGCATACTCATTAGTGTAGATTTGCCAGCACCATTCTCTCCCAAAAGAGCATATATTTCCCCCTTCTTAATTTGAATGGTAATGTCATCATTTGCAACTATTCCAGGAAATCTTTTTGTTATATGTTTCATTTCAACAATATACTCAGACATAATCATTCTCCTTAGTAGTATTCTCTATTAAAGTAGAGTACCTTTCTAGTATTGCACTTATATAAATATAAAAAAATTATCACTTTCTACTGCTTTTCCCAATAGAAAGCGATATTTTTTTACACAGAACAAGCTTATTTTAATCTGTTTAATCTATTTACCACCTTTAGGGTAATCCTGGGAATGAATCAGAAGTAATTCCATTAAAGTTTGCAGCAGGAACAATTTTTCCTTCTTTTAATAATGCATAGGCATCATTCATTTTTGATATGGTGTCTGCAGACAATTGATGGCGTCCTTCTTTGCTTACATATCCTGTAGAGTCACTATCTGCTCTTAATAAAACATTGTCACCTTTAAAGGAGTTATCCTTTACTGCATTTAATGACCTTTCCACATTGATGCTCATTACCTTTAAAACAGAAGTAAGTATAATGTTTTCATTACCATTTACACCATCATCGTATTGGTCAACATCACAGCCTATTACTTTCACATCATTGGCTGCTTCTTTTGCTGCAGTAAAGACACCGTTTCCAGTTCCTCCAGCTGCTACAAATATAATATCACAACCCTCAGATATTAATGCATTTCCTAATACTTTACCTGTTGCTTCATCAGCAAATGAACCAGCATAGTTACCGCCAACATTAGCGCCAGTAACATCTGTACCTGCATAAGAAGGCAATTCAACAAACTCAACATTTTTATTATACATGGCATTTACATAATTTACACCAGATTCAAATCCATATTGATAATTGACATTAGAAGGAAATGCAATACCGTTTACAACTGCCACCTTATTTGTCTTTGTCTCTAGGGCTGCAGCCATACCTGCTAGAAATCCACTTTCTTCCTCAGCAAAGGTCATGGCATATACATTATCAAATATTTCCTTACCATCCTGATTTTCTGGAAATGAATCAATTAAAACAAATTTTTTCGTTGGGTTTTCCAATGCAACTAATGAAATACCAGCGAATTGGAATCCTGGTGTAATAATTACATCATAATCTGCTACAATATCAGCTACCGCCTTAACTGCTGCAGCTGGGTCTCCAGTAGGCTCTTTTACTGCCTTTACACTTGCGGAAGGATTTGACTCAATAAACTTTAATATTCCATTGTAGTTATCTTCGTTAAAAGAACCATCATCTACTCCAGATGGGCTAGTGACTATTGCAATCTTTAATCCTGAGCCTGAAGTTTCTGGTGCCTTTTCTTGTTTTGTACAGCCGCTCAATACCATAGACACCAGCAATGCTAGAACTAATACTTTTGATAAAATGCTTTTTTTGATTTTCATTACTTCTCATCTCCTTTTAGATTTATTATAATGTATCTTATTGATTATACATAGATAATACAATTTATCAAATGTTCTGTCAATATGAAACTCCCCATTCTTAATTCTTCAATTGCAGAACTAGAACATTTGAATAGATATACTGTCAAAAAAGGAACTTCAGAATTGAAGTCCTTTAATTAGTTTTCTGCTAAGAATATATTTATATTAAAATCTCCAATATCTGTCATTAATGGTATCATTAATGCCCTTTTATTTGCCATTGAGATAGATTTATATTCTCCTACAATAATTTGAGGTGGTACTATGTCACAAATATAATTATATGTGGTTAGGTTTGTGAGAGCATTACCACCAATAATATTTGCCACCTCTCCTAAGGCTGAAGATACAAAGTTGTCTATGGTTTTCATTTCCATTCCAGACATTATTTTAACCATTTCTAAAGTCATGTCATCAGTGAAACTAAAAAGAATTGACCCCTTCAAATCTCCTGTTACTCCAAGGAGTACATTGGCATTTTTCCCACTAATCATACCCTCTATAACTTCTAATTCTCCCTTTTCCACATCTAGGTCAAGCATCAAATTAAATACATCTTGAGTTGCTTTATAAAAAGCATTTACATATTCTGCTTTCATTATGCTTGTCCTCCTTTTTTTACATATTCCCCTACTTTTTGGTCCATTTTCCCTACATGCATGATCAACCAAGTCATTAGTTTAGCACTAAACTCCTGAATTTTCTCCTCTGTGAACCCACCCTCTCCAAAGAGTTTTACATATTCATCAATTCCAGCCTTAAAATCAGCATGAACATCTTTATGTATTTTAACATCTGGGTAGTTTATTTCTTCCATATACTCTTCCTCATCATTAAAATGAAAAACCACATATTGTTGCATAAACCCCATTGTTTCCTTTACATTATCCAGTTTTTCTTCCCAAGGTATGTCATTTTGTACTATTTGGATAAAGTTTGATAGCCTCTTGAAAAGTTCTTCATGCTGTTCATCAATTAGTTGCACACCTACTTTGTACTTGTCTTTCCACATCATATTAATCCCTACTTTCTTTACTATAATTTTATTGTGCATGTAATTAATTACCCCAAATCTTGTCATATGACAACAAAAATCTTGTCATATGACAAGATTTTCTTTATCATTATTTTATTATACTTGTATTTTATATTAAAATATCTAGTATTTCCAAATCTTGTTCTTTTAAAAAATCGATAAATTTATCTCCAACTTGAACTATGGGCCTAGTTTCATCTTGAGGATGAATGTACACGATTATTCCTGTAGCTCCATCACTTAATAAAACCTTGTTTCCAACATAGAATTTGGATATGTTTTTTAGGAATACTTGGGTCATATAGGGGTCAAGGGAAATAAAGCTTTCATGCTTCAAGTAGTCCGCCACTCTTAATGGGGAGTCCTTGTCCTTATACACTCTATTAGAAGTAAGGGCATGGTAAATATCACATATGGCTAAAATTTTTCCATAATCATGTATCCTATCTCCTGAAACCCGATTAGGATAGCCTGTCCCATTTACTTTTTCATGATGTTGCAATACTCCTAGTAGAATATCGTCACTAAATTTATTAGTTTTTAATAACATTTCATAACTATAAAATGCATGTTTTTTCATTAATTCAAACTCTTCTTCTGTCAATCTTCCTGGCTTCTTCACTATTTCAGCTGGAACCTTTAGCTTTCCAATGTCATGGAATAAGCCTGCAATAGACAATTCTAATATTTTTTCCTCTGGATAATCTAGCCACTTCCCTAAGGTTATGGCCAGTATACTTACTCCCAGACTATGGTTAAATGTATAATCATCTGTTTTTTTAAGTAGTCTCATTTGAGTAAGTATATCTCTTTCCTGTGAAATCTCATTAACAAACCCTTCCATCTCATGGACTACTTCATCTGCATCTATTTTTCCATCTTCCTTAACTCTGTCAAATATATTATCTAGTCTTTTCTCTACTTTTGAGTATTCCTTTGTAAAGTCTTGGTTTCTAATTCCTTCAGGTATTTCTTCTTCCCTAATAAATAAGGAAGACACTCTGTTTACAAGTAACTTGTCAATTAAACTTCTGGTCATAGCTGTACCCTCTGGTATCAAAACTGCTCCTGATTTTGACTCTATAATATCCCTATCTAAAATCATTCCTATTTCAACCTTGCTTACACTTATTAGCTTTCCCATACCAACACCTCCGACCAGTTCTATATTGTTATTATAATATCTAATTCATCTCTATAGCAAGTCTTTTTTCTTCATCTAGCTCCACATCTCCATGTTTTACGAAATTCATGCAGGATAAAGCTATAATAAATGAAATCACTGAGTACAAGAAAAGTATATCATAACTTCCTAATAAATCCTTTATTCTTCCAAATAAAATTGGACTTGCTACAGCAGAGCTGGCAGAAAAGAAATAATAATATCCAGTATAGGCTCCAACACCATTTTTAGGTGCTATCTCTACTATCATAGGATATGAGTTTATATTGATCATAGCCCAAAATCCTCCACCAACTACTAATAATATAGTTATCAATGCTACATTTTTAATGAATATTAAAGGTGCAAACACTAAAATAACCCCTATTAATCCAATTAATATAGTCTTTCGTCTCCCTATTTTTGTACCTAAATATCCAGAAGGAATTGCAAATACTAAAAAAGAAGCTGAAAATAAGGACAATAAAATACTGGCCTTAGATGGATCAATATTTAGTACATGCTGTCCATATAAGGAGAAAAATGTTTCCACTGCATTATATCCAGTAAACCAGAAAAATATGGCTAAAAGTAAGAATATCAAGCTCCTAGTCTTACCTATATCCGTATTTCTTTCTCTTTTTACCTTTTTCTCTATAATAAAGTCTATAGGCTCCTTAATAAAAATATAAAGTATTATTAGTGCAATAATCATTACTATAGAAGATAAGTGGAAGGGATAGGTTGGATTTTTTTTGTACAAGACTCCCCCAATTAAGTATGCAATAACAGCAGCTAATCCACCCATGAAATTCACTATTCCATTGGCCTTTGACCTTAAGGGACTAGGTGTAACATCAGGCATTAATGCTACTGTTGGAGCCCTATAAATACTCATGGTAAAATTCATTATTATTACAGTAAGCATCAAGGATTTCAAACTACTGGTATAAGGTACTATGGAAAATAATATTGCAGATATAGGTAAACCTATTAATATATATGGCATTCGCCTTCCAAATCTACTTCTAGTCCTATCACTCATGGCACCAAAAATTGGTTGAAATATTACAGCAAATAAATTGTCTATGGTCATTATTAGCCCTATGAGAGTTGCCTTTGTAGTGTATTGTTCCAACATGATTGGCACAAAGGCATTGTAAACAGGCCATAGAAGGTTTATTCCAAAAAAGCCTAAACCCAGTATAAAGATTTTTTTGCTATCTAGCTTCACAAATATTCCTCCCGATTAAATAAGTAATTAGGGGCACCTAGTCCCCTTTACTTATTTGTTTTCTATTATGCCTAATTTTCTTAAAACTATATTATATCCTTCTGCACCATAGTTTAATGCTCTATTTATTCTACTAATGGTCGCAGTACTGGCCCCAGTTTCTGCTTCTATTTCGTTATAAGTTTTATTGGCTTTTAATAGCTTTGCTACTTCTAGCCTTTGGGCTATAGCTTGGATTTCCTTTATGGTACATATATCTTCAAAAAACCTGTAACACTCTTCCATATTCTCTAAAGTTAAAACTGCCTCAAAAAAACTATCCACCTGATCTGATTTTATTTTTGAGTTAAATTCCATATCGAGCCTCCTAAAATTTATTTTACACTCTCATATTAGTGTATTCAAGTGAAGTTTTGATAATAATAGCTGGGACTTTGCCCAGCTATTATCTAGAATAATCCTACAATTTCGCCACTTGGTAATATATCTATATTATTAGCAGCTGGAACTTTTGGTAATCCTGGCATTGTCATGATTTCTCCAGTTAAAGCTACTAAGAAACCAGCACCTCTAGATACCTTTACTTCTCTTACTGTTACTCTAAATCCTCTTGGTCTGCCAAGTAAAGTTGGGTCATCTGATAGAGAGTATTGAGTTTTTGCCATACATATTGGCATCTTGTCAAATCCTAATTTTTCTATTTCAGCTATTTGCTTTTCACAAGCCTTAGTAAAATCTACGCCATCTGCTCCATATACTTCTTTTGCTATTTTTTCAATTTTAGCTTTTATTGAATCTTCTACATCATATAAAGGTGCAAAATTGGATTCTTTAGTTTCGCATACCTTTACTACAGCCTTAGCTAACTCTATTCCTCCTTCTCCACCTTTAGCCCACACCTCTGAAAGAACTGCTTCTGCGCCTAAAGCTCTACATCTTTCAAGTACATAGTTGACTTCAGCTTCAGTGTCTGTTGGGAAGTTGTTGATAGCTACTACTGCTGGTACACCAAATTTATTAACATTTTCTATATGTTTCTCTAGGTTTTCAAATCCTCTTGCTAAAGCATCTAAGTTTTCAGTACCTAGTTCATCTTTCTTTAATCCACCATTGTATTTTAATGCTCTTACTGTAGCTACTATTACTGCAGCATCAGGTTTTAATCCAGCAAATCTTGATTTAATATCGAAGAATTTCTCAGCACCTAAGTCTGCACCAAATCCTGCCTCTGTAACAGTGTATTCAGCAAGTTTTAATCCTAGTTTTGTAGCTAGTATGGAGTTACATCCATGGGCAATATTTGCGAAAGGTCCTCCATGAATAAAGGCAGGTGTATTTTCTAGTGTTTGAACAAGGTTAGGATTAACAGCATCTTTCATAAGTAGTGCTACTGCTCCTTCTGCCTTTAGATCCTTAGCAAATACAGGCTTTCCATCATAGGTATATGCTACAATGATATTCCCTACTCTAGCTTTTAAGTCTTCTAAATCCTTTGCCAAACAGAAAATAGCCATTATCTCTGAAGCAACTGTTATGTCAAATCCATCTTCTCTAGGTACTCCTTCAGATTTGCCACCTAAGCCTACTACTATTTTCCTCAATGCTCTATCGTTCATATCCATAACTCTTCTCCATACAACCCTTCTTGGGTCTATGTTTAACTCATTTCCTCTATGAATATGGTTGTCTAATAAAGCTGCTATTAAGTTGTGGGATGTAGTTATGGCATGAAAATCTCCAGTAAAGTGAAGATTTATATCTTCCATAGGTACTACTTGGGAATATCCTCCACCAGCTGCTCCACCTTTAACTCCAAAACTTGGTCCAAGTGATGGCTCTCTAAGGGCAGTTATGGTAGTCTTTCCGATTTTGTTAAGTCCCATGGAAAGACCTATATTGGTAGTAGTTTTACCTTCTCCAGCTGGAGTTGGGTTGATTGCAGTTACTAAGATTAGCTTCCCATCTGGCTTATCCTTTAATTCTTCTAAAAGATCCAGGGAAACCTTTGCTTTATACTTCCCATAATGTACTAATTTGTCCTCACTAATTCCTAGCTTTGCTGCCACCTCTGATATTGGTAACATTTTGGCTTCCTGAGCAATTTGAACGTCAGTTTTCATGTTAATTCCTCCCTTGTACTTATTTTATACTAAATATTATTTTAAATAATTTAATATATTATACCCAAGTAATTATATACCCTTCTTCTCTGACAAACTTACTTTTTATTTTTGAATTAATCAGAATTATTATTCAAAATATAATTGCTATATAGTATTATAACAGAATAGAATAGTTTTGGAAATCTTTTTGTCAAATTTAAATCTTTGGCTTGTTATTCAAAGGCTTGTTATTCAAAAAAACCTAAGCAAAGTATAAAACTCAAAAAACCTATTACTAGATTTTTTGAGTTTTTTCTAAAGATACATTCCTTATTTGACTATA
>Ga0265293_10008140_pt1 | contig 15693 bp, 28 predicted proteins | sample Munlanlewell138R_FD_192505 | JGI IMG/M metagenome (GOLD analysis project Ga0265293, IMG submission 192505) | Leachate microbial communities from a municipal landfill in Southern Ontario, Canada - Leachate well 138R | ecosystem: Engineered > Solid waste > Landfill > Unclassified | place: Canada...
GCCCGCTTCTATGTAAGTTTTACTAACGTCCGATGATTTCATCCAACGGCATTCACGCAAAGCTGTCTTAAACTTTTCCTTATCCATATATGACAGGATAAAATTAGTGATAACTTCTCCTTGTCCAGTTAAATATCCATCCCATTGCGAATACTGAGCCAATTTAATTTTCTTATCTACCACAGCACAAATTAGATTTCTTGTTCCCATGTTTCCCTCGAAGTGAGTATAATTCATAATACCACAGTTTCACAAAATTGTCAAATAAAAAAGCCACTACCATTTCAGTAGGTGCTTTTATTTAGCGTGTTATTTTCACCCAGCTTCCGGTTCCTCTTTATCCAAAAGGTCATCTGACACAGGTTCTTCAACCATTAACTCCTCTTCTTTTGGAATTTCTTTTTCTGGTCTAAACAGTCCTCCACCTTGTGCAATAAACCATTTGTTTTCGAGTTCATCTATATCCTGCCAAAAGGTACCCTCTTTTCTATAAACATTTCCATCGTCTCCTAAAGCATAGATAGTAACATTATACATATTGTAACTATCATCAAAATCATTAAACTCTGCTTTTAGGGGTACCACTGATAAACTAATTAAATTCATGTCAATCCTCTAAAAAGTCAATAGGTATAATTACCTTATTTTTATATCAGAGAGAAATAAATCCACCATAAACAAGACCTGCAAAAACAACAATCGCCCCAACAATTTTTTGATTGAGAAATACCGCAACTATCCCAACTCCAGTGATTATTCCCCAAATTGGAATAAATAAACTCATAATAAAACTCCTTCCATATTAAGAGAAAACTTAAAAGGATTTCTTAATGCTTCATTTCTTTGCCCCATAATTACATAAACTGCTTCTTTTGATATACCTTCGTTTAAAAAAAATCTCGCCAATTCTTCGTCAGATGAATATTCATCGTTAATCAATGTCATTTCTACCCATTTATGTTTTCTCTTTGTCATCTTGTTTTCCTTTAAGTTATGCTTTATTATAACATAGATAATGTCAATATGTCAATAGCTATTCAAAAATGACTTCTATCAGTTCTCGATATTTTCTTTCTACTAAATCCTTTTCGACTGCTGATAAATTCAAGGTGTTACAAAAATCTTTTAAATTATTAAGAGAATTTTTCTTATCATACTTTCCGCCATAACCAGCACATTCATAAGCACCGTATTTGTTTACGGCTCTTTGTATATTACCCGTCATTGTGTGGGCTTTGTCTATGACTTTTGTATAGTCTGTTCTTGTTGTCATTTTATTCTCTTTAAAGAAAGTAAACTAATGGCATTTTCTTTAAACCTTTCTCAACATAAACGTGAAACCTATGCCAGCCATCTTGTATTAGTTCATCAGTCCACGTACCATCCAAAATAGAAGGAAATTTATTGGACGTATGGTTTATAAATTCTCCTTTTCGTTCTGTCATATACCATTTATGATATGTTTTGAAATCTTTTTGACCTTCTTCAATTTCTGGTATGTCTTCACAGTTTAATTTTTTGTGTTTTCCCCTTAATTTTTTGTGTTTTCCCCATAATATTTTTATAAAATCTTTCATAGGTACGTTTAACAACCCAAATTTTTCCTCACTATGCTCTTCAACAATAATAGGCAGAGCCTTTTTAAATTCTTTAGAAAGCTCTTTAATATAACGAAAATAATTGCTATTTATATATTTTTGACTAGGTTTATATTCTTTAGGCAGTTCCCACACTTCTCCATCCACAGCCATATACCAAGCCAATGAAAATTGATGTTCAAATGGCATGTCTTTGAATTTTATTGTTTTGCCACCATATTTTTTAATAAACTGCGAGCGTGTCATATTTTTCCTTCTTATTGTCAAGTATCTACTGAATTTATTTTTATATTTTGAAAACCTTTTGTTTCATTATAAATTTTAATGATTTCATCTTCTGAAACCATTTTACCCCAAGCATCATAGCCAACGTTTAAACAATTTTTCCTTAATATAAAGCAGTCGTGAACATGACCATGAATTAGAGGTATTATTTTTCCGTTTGCCCATTTATCAGGAGTAAAACAATCAGGACGTTCAATTAAATCATCATCTCGCATAGCATCCTTATATGGGAAATGGGTCAAAAGAAAATCTACGCCTTGAATATTTAGAAACATTTCTTTGTGCCACTCTGCGATATTTTGGAACAAAGGAATTTTTTTGGAAGGGTCATGATTTCCTTTTATCATAATATGTTTTCCATTCAATCTAGCAGTTAAAGAATTGATGTTATCCATTTTTGAACCGACTTTAAAAGCCAAATCCCCTAAATTGTAAACAATATCATTTGGGGAAACTGATGAATTCCACATAAGCACTAATTCTTCATTCATTTCTTCTTCTGATTTCCATTTATGACGAATTGAAGAAAATTTCAGAATATTAGTGTGCCAGAAATGTAAGTCCGATGTAAACCACCGCATAAGTTATCCTATCCTTAATTTGTTGTGAATTTAACTTCAATAATTAAATATATCATTATTTCGGTCTTTTGTCAAGCTTTCAATCGAAATTTTGATAAGAACCATTTTAATTCGCAAGTTAAAGATGTCCTAAAGTTGAATGCTCCCTCCCCTAAAGGAGAGGGATTCTAAGGTCAAAGACCTAAGCTTTGCATTCCCAAAGCTTTGATATTTATACTTGCATTATAATCTCTATCCATACTGCAACATGGCAAAATACGTGTATTCAAATCTATGTTATGTTTGATATTACATTGACTACATGTATTTGATGTGTTAGCAGGATTTACTTTTACTACTTCTCTACCAGCATTTTCAGCTTTGTAGATTAGTTTGTTAGTAAAAGAATTCCAACTTACATCAGAGATATTTCTATTCAAACTTGTCTTTGAAGACATCATGTTTTTGATATTCAAATCTTCAAAAATAATTATATCATTTTCTTTGACTATCTTTGCAGAAAGCTTATGCAAAAAATCCTCTCTCTGATTTGTAATTTTTTCATAAAGTCTATTTAATCTTGCTCTGTGTTTTATTGACTTAGTTCTTGAATATTGATTTGAATAATTTTGTAGCTGTTTTAATTTCCTATTTAAGTATTTAGGATTTTCTATAATTTCATTTTCAGATGTATGTAGAAAACTTTTTATTCCTAAATCAAAAGCTATGGTTTTATTAGTCTTAGGAAGTATTTGTTTCTCTGTTTCGCATACTAGACAAGCATAGTATTTTCCTGTCTTAGATTTCTTTATTATACAATTCTTAATCTTGCTTGGAAAATATCTTGTCACTTTCATCTTTACAGAACCAATTTTAGAGAGTTTAAGTTTCCCATCGGTATAAGCAAAACCACTTTGAGTATATTTAATACTAAAGTTGTCTTTTTGATATCTTGGGAAACCTGCTGTTTGTTTCTGCTTAACTCTTTTGAAAAATGCTTTATAAGCTAAATCCAATCTACGACAAACTTCTTGAAGAACTTGACTGTGAATATTTTCTAATTGAGGTCTTTCTGTTTTCCAATCTTTCACCAAAAGTTGTGTGTCAAATCTAGAAATATTGGTCTTGTCTTTTTCGTAAGCTTGTTTTCTAATACAAAGAAGCTGATTATAAATAATAAGACATTCATCAAAAGAAAAATCTAACTTTCTCTTTTGAGATTTAGTTGGATAAAGTCTGAATTTGAATGTCTTAATCATTTACTCTTGAACCTTCCTTTGATTTTCCACATAAGCTTTGAGAATATCAATAGTTACATTTCCAGTAGTGGCTAAGAAATAACTTGGAGACCAAAAGGCATCACCCCAAAGTTTGTCTTTCAAAAAATCTTTGTGAGTTTTTCTAATTTCTCTTGAGGTATGACCCTTCAAAATATTTATAAACTTTGTTATTTCAAGAGTTGGTTTTGCTCTAAAAAGAATATGCAAATGGTCGTCTCCACATTCTTGTTCTATGATTTGAACATCAAATTTAGTTGCTATCTTATCAGTTATAGTTTTCAAATCTGAAATAAGAATATCATTGGTAAAGGCTTTCTGTCTATATTTGACACAAACAATCAAATGATAAACCAATGAAAAAGTAGCATTATTAGTATGGTCCAATTGATACATTTTAACCTCTAGTTGATTTATACCTACTCTATCTAATATACTACTATTATATAAAATTATTGCATATATTTTTAATAATTTATTTGTAATCTAGGTCACAATTAGCAAACCCAATGGCCCTGATTCATCCCCCACCTAAAGGAAGGGGATTTCTCAGGACAGAAGGTTAAAGATGTCCTAAAAAAACCACGCCTATGTCACGTCAGCGTGGTTTTTATGAGTCCTGTGAATCAAAATGTCAGTTATTTATTTTTCAGTTTTCGTTTCTTTCGTTTAAAAACAAATCTTCTTTGTTTTAATTTTCTTTCAAAAATTTCTTCACGGATTTCAAAATCTTTTATTTGACCATAAATCAAATATGCATATTTTTGAGGACAAGTAAAAAACAAATCTGCCAACCTAAGTCTAATAATAACCCTTTCTTTCTCGGAGGACATTGTTTTAAAATCAGATGTTAAATTTCTTAATTCTTCTAAGAGTTCAAATGTTTCTTTTTTTGTTTTTTCTTTCATATTTCCTTCTCTAAATTTTCATTTTTATTAGACTTCGAGGTCGTCAATTTCTTCTACATTTTCAGCATCTGGTAATTCTTCATCGATTTCATTTTTATGAGATATAAATGAAACTCTTTTACTAGAACACGGAAAAATAACATCTTTTTTATTCACACGAAAAAGAACCATAAGCATTACGCATTTATCAGTCTCAAAATTTCCTTCAACGCTCAGAACACGTCCTTTTGCACTTTTCTTTATACGTTGAAGTGGGGAGTCATTTATCTTAATCAAATCACCTTCCTGAAAAGTTTCTATCTTTGTATAATCTTTAAGAATCGTTGTCATGTTTTCTCCTTAAAAAGGTTAGGGATTAAATTTCTATGACCATGTCTTTTACTTTTAATGCTTTCATAAGATTTTTTATATTTACATCTTTCAAAGCTTCTTTCACAGAAGTATAAGTTCCTTTTCTGATATGAAATAAAACACCATTACATTTAATATCTTTTACAGCTAGAGCGAATTCTTTTTGACTTTCCTTTGAATCTTTGGGAATATGGGAAACACGTACATAAGCTTTTTCTAATTCTTCTACCAAATTATCATAGCTGGCTTTTATTTTGTCATGTAATAATTTAAACTCTGGAAAATAAGTCAATACTTCTTCACTTTCGCCTGCACAAATCACTTCCAACATACGTCTTGAACCCATTCCATCACGCATATGGGAAATTGCAACATATTGGGGAGTTTTTACTTTAATACGATTGAAGGAATTATCACAAATAACATATCCTTCACCCTCAGTCGGTTTAATGTCATCACAAGTAGCCAAAATTTGTTCTAATGATTGTAATGGAAAAGACCGGACTACTTCCCAATTATAATTTTTAGAAACAATTTCACTTGATGTTTCTTGTAAGTTTTTGATATTTCTTGCACCATGAAAAACAATTCTAGGTTTAGGATGTTGAACCACTATTTTATTATAGACAGTGCAAAGCTCAAACATATAACAAAGATTAGTGTCAGTCGGTAAAACATACCCTAAATCATTCCAGACTTTCCAGAATAATCCTTTGAAATTTTTGTCAGTTCCGTATATTTCACCAATGGCATCAGGAGTTCCACTAGAAGCCACGTGCCATTTTTCATCGTACCAATACAATGTCATTAAAGAACCATCAACTTTTTCATATACACGGGCAGTCGTCCAATCAATTTTTGCCGCACTTTTTTCCCCATGATTAAAGAATTTTTTATATGGAAACGAAACGATTTCCCAGTTTTTACTTTCGTCCAATATAATACCTCTACATTCTTGCACAAGAGGGTCATCTAAGGGACTATCAATCATAGAATACTTGAATAAGACTAAGTTGGGATATTCAAAATGCCGTCTTACAGTTATAGCGTATTTTTCTGCCACCTGTTCAAGAGTATGATTTTTTAAAAATGTCTGTAAGTTAAGCATATAATCATTCTATCATAAAAAATCATATTTGTCAAGTATTTTCAATCATCTTCAAAAGGAAAATTAAGGTCAAAATATTTTTGAGCTGAATTATAAAATCTAATTTTACGATTATTCACAAGAAAACTCTTAGTCCCGTGATTCCCATGTAAATGTCCAAAAACGTGTAATTGTAAATCTGAAAAATAAGGCTTCACATCGTCAAATACACTTCTGCCAAAAATTGAGGTATAAATAGCTTGACTGCCACACTTGCAATAATTCAATCCCAAATCCAGTATATTATAAGGGGGCTGATGACTTATGAGTATGTTAATGTCTGAATCAATGTTTTTAATCCTTAATTTAGTTTCTTCTTCTGAAATTTCATCTTGCCATTCTCCTGTAAAAAAATTACAACCACAAAGTAGCCCAATTTTTGTTTCTTGAATGGTGATAGTTTTAGAATTTGTTTCTATCATATTTTCAAAATATTTAGAAAAATTAGCCCAATCATGATTACCAGCGACACCAATTATTTGAGATAACTGTATGTCATTGTTTTTAAAGTGAGGTAAAAGGGCAGTTTCAATCCAATTATTTTGAAATTCTCTTTCTTTCTCAAAATCAATCTTTCGAAAATTCCAAACTGTATCCCAACTAGTAGACTCAAAAACTCCATTTTTTCTAATTCCTGGAATGAAATTTTTAATATTATTAGGGCAAATGTCACCGCATAAAAAAATCAATACATCATTGTTCCCCCTATATTTCTTAGGAATCCTAGGTAACGACCCATGATTGTCTGAAAAAGTTAATATATTCATAATCCTTATTATATCAAAAAATAATAAAGTAATCAAGTGAATTATAAGGACAACTTTAACTTGCGAATTAAATCGTTCCTTATAAATAAAAGAAAACCTGAGCTTGTTACTTCTGAAGCTCAAGTTTTCAGTTCCTTTTTTAACTATGGTTTACTTTTTTAATTTAGACTTATTTCTTATAATTCGAGTGTTCATAACTACCTCGGAGAATGTTGTTAGATTGTATTTAAGTTCCCCGTATCAATTGGTTACAATGTTTGAGATATCATCGACCAAATCTTTAATATCTTCATCCAACGCTGATTGTAAGTTATCGATTTCGTTCACTACAACATCCAGAGAATCTTCAGAATTCCCTTCCAATATATTCAGTTTAGCAAATTCCGATTGTAGTTTTATAACTTCCTGATATAATTTTTCAGCTCTCTTTTTGAAAACCCTTAATGCTTTCATATCTTCTATGTTTTTGTTAATTTTCTTGTCTATTGTAGCTTCTTTTTTCATTTTAGCCCCCTTTGTTTGAGTTATGCCTTATTATAACACACTTATTACCAATTGTCAAGAATTCACGCATTCATAACAAGTTTTTCTTGATTTTTTGTTTCAGGCTGAATTGCAAGAGTTTCATTTTGTGTTTCAATGTCTTTAAATTTATATCTACCTTTAGAAGGACCATGAACATGAAAACCGACTGTAAAATTACGATTTTTCTTGAAACATAGCATACATTTTTCACAAGTAATTTTAGAGTTCGATTGATTAGGACAAATTATAACTCTTTCATTATTATATACACCAGATTTTGCATTAACAGGCATTATAACCACTGTGTCAAAGCCTTTATCCCTAGCTGTTTTGATTTCAGATATACTATCACAGGAAGCACTAATAGTAACACTTTTTAATTTTTTAAAAATGTTTGTTTTAAAACTCTTCCAAGCATGGGTATATCCCCACGACTGTAAATCAGAACGTTTTGCCATTGCCTTAATAAATCCTTTGATATATTCTCTGTCAAGTTTATTGTTATCTTTGACAAAATCTCCAGAAACGTGATGCCTAATTTTTTGTCCAATAGGCAACGATGCAATCCATTCTGTAAATTGACAAACATCGGAAATAGATTTTTCTAATCCCGCCCTCATAAAAGCTATGTTTGTAACCCCTGTCTTAGCGTAACAAACTTTAAACGCATAACACGTGGCTGGACAAGTAGTTTTACCCCTATAAGTAGCAGATATTTTTCCTGTTTTATTATTTTCGCTTCTATTTACTGTTAGCATATTTCCCCCGTAAATGAATTACATAACTAATAATAACATATTTTTATAAAACAGTCAAATAATTGAGTTATATTTTATAACATTTCAAATTATCTTTTCATGAAATATAAGTAGGTCTTTAACTTGCGAGTTAATTCCGTCCTTAACTTTAATAATAAAAAAAGCCCTTCCGATTAAGGAAGAGCTTTCAAAATACATTATATCCGGAATATCAGTCCATAGTATTATAGATATTTTTCAAATATTCCACTTCTTTTTTCAACTGATTAAACCTTTTTTTAGGACTTATCCAATAGCTGAAATATTCTTTTGACTTAAGTGTTTTTTCAGCAATTTCGATGGCTTTCTTAACAACGTCTTTGTTTTTTGGTAGAGTGTTTTTTTCTGCAAAATATAAAACTATTCCCACATACATAGTTTCATTCTCATCATATTCATATTTTTCTATCATTTTTTCAAAATTATCTGGAGTTAATTGCTGTTCGGTGAACTACCCCGTGATAAATCATCGGGGCTTCCTTCATCATTGAATCAAACTTACTGAAATGTTTGGAATAGTTTTGAAGTATTCTAACATCTCAACAGAGGTTCGTTTCTCCGAAGGCTTTAATTTCCTACGTTCCATAGGTATTTCATTCAAAATATTTATTGCACTATGTATGTCCCTGTCTTCACTATATTCACAATCGCATTTATAAATTCTTTCACTTAATACAATTGTGTTTAAGCAACCACAACTGGGACATAGTTTAGTGCTTGGGAAACTACGTGCGACAATATGTGTATCTGAAAGGTTTTTTATTTCAGAGATGATTCCACCTATTGCGCTTTCTTGTATGGCTTTCCCAAATCTACCGCTCTTCCATTGCTTTATCATTTCATTCTGAATCGAAGTTGTATAATTATTTTTTAAGTATGAAACTATTTTCTTTCTGATATCTTTCTTTTGATTATTCGTCTTTTCATATCTCTTTTGCAATATCATTCTTAACCTAAATCTATTCTTTGAATTCTTTTTGCTCCTTGAAACTTGTCTTGCTATTTTCTTTGTTTGTCCTGAGACTGCTATTTTGCTTTCGACTTTTATTCTATTTGAAAAAGTCATTTGTGTTTTAATCCCAAAATCAATGCCTATGCAGTCTTTTATTTTTGAACTCATAACTTTTTGCGTATAACAGGTTACTTTGAGAAAATAATCTCTATGTTTTCTAATTAAAGTAGCATTTGCAAATTCAGAACCTTCTGGTATTTGTTTTAAACCACTTACTCTTAACTTTTGCTTAATGCCCTGAATTGAAATTCTGTTTTTATAAATCTTATAGGTATTGTCAAACTGTTTCAAATAAATTGAATTGATAAATGGCTTGAACTTTAGTTTCCCAATTCTACGACCTTTCTTTTTAGAAACAGAAAGACCTTTAATTGAAGCACAAAGTCTGTCGTGAATTCCTTGTTTGATTTGTGAACTCACCACTTCTAAATTTCTATCTTCAAGAACTTTATCTTTGTTTAGAATTTGAATTGTGGAAACTTTAGTATCAAAATCAAAAACATCATCTTGAGAAAGAATAAAATTATAAAACCATTTCGCTTCAAGAAAAAGTCTCTGCAAAGACTTCTTAGTTTTTCTTGAGAGTTTATTTTTAACAATCTTAAGTTCAAAGACATGACAATCCTGAGACAATCGTTTTTCACGAGTCTCTTTCAAAGATTGACGAATTTTCTCTGACTTAGTTTGCATTTCTAGACACCCTTTTGATTTTCAATATATTGCTTTACAACATCTAAACTTACAGAACCAACGCTTGATATAAATTTACTTCTAGTCCAAAGCGTGGGAATTCTTGATTTCAAACTTGGAAATTCTTTTCTTAAAGTTTTTGAAGAATAGCCCTTGATTTTATTTATGATGTTATAAATACCAAGTTTTGGATTACAATCAATCAAAAGATGAACATGGTCTGGCATAACCTCCATTTCAATAATCTTATATTGATATTCTTCTTGCTTTTCTAAAATCAATTCCTTGAGTCTTGAGTCAATCGGATTATTCAATACATGTCTACGATACTTGGGACAAAAAATGACATGATATTGGCAAGAATAAATTAAATGCTTCTTTTTGTCTGAATTATACTTTTTAGAACTATTTACCAATTCCATATGTATTCCTTTGTATTGGATAATCTATTTGTTAGTTATTGCATCTCTATATACTACTATTATATAAAATAAATGCATAAATTTACAGTTTATTTATCCTTTATTTCCAATGGTTTTAAAGTATATTCAAACCCATATGGCCCAATTCATCCCCACGCTGAAGCATTGGGGCTTTCTTGGGCAAGTATTGTAACACATTTTATAACAATTGTCAATAAATACAAACAAAATCCCCATTGAATATAATCAATAGGGATTTTATATGTTTTCAATACATTAAACTATTCACAGTTTCTAACAGACAAATTGTTAAATATCATACGTGGAGAATAACTTATTGGATTTGTGAGTGAACCATCAGTTTTCAAATTAAACAATATAGACAATGTAAGATTAGGTGAACTAAAATCATATCCCCCATCGGCTCCAGTGTACGGGACAATTACCCCATTATCTATTTGGACAGTAGAGGAAGAACCATTGAAAACCATTTTAATTGGAATATATCTTGTTTCATATAAATGAGTATATTGTTCCTGATGATATCCGATGCCATTAATATAATAAAGTACTTTATAGGCTCCATTACTATATTGTAATCTGAGTTTAAAACCCATCAATGTTGAATGATTGTCAACCACAGCAATAACAATATCCTTATCAAGATATGAAGAAAAATCTTTAGTTCTCAAATTAAAAGTAACTACAAGAGGTCCAGAACTATAATTCGAAATATCTTTATACGCATATCCTTTTGCTGAAATTAACCCATTATTATAAAAATCATATTCAAATCCATCTACATTTGTATTATAATTCAAATAATTTAGAACCCAGTTAGTTGCAAAAACTGAACTATAATATGTACCACAAGTAGGAACAGGTGTAGGCGTAGGTAGAACAGCGGTAACAATAGGTGTTGCAGTAGGAACAATAGAAGTTTGAGTCAACACAGGTGTTATAGGCGTGGCGGTAGGTATAGGCGTGGCGGGGTCATTAACCACGTTGTTAGTTTCAACATGCATAGGATTGTTGAGTTTAGGACAACCTGTAACAAAGACCAACATCCCTGCCAATATAACTAATACAAATATGTTATTTTTCATTATTCCTCCAAATTCCTCCAAAGAATTATACCTAATTATAACAAAAATTCAATGATTTGTCAACTAATTTTGAGAATTTTTTTCAGGCTGATAAATAAAAGAAAAACCTTGATATTTCAATTTGCCCCCATTTGATAATGGAACCAGAGCGGTAGAAACACAAGCAAATAAAGAGTATAATTTAATATATTCCATATTGCCATAAGTCTGACAATATTTTTCAGGATTTTTGACGAAATTACGAGGTAGTAAACGAGCAATTTCATCATTATCCATTTGTTGTAATTCTTCCATTGTTATAATTTTAGGCATTTTGACCCCCATCCAACAAGCTGACTTTCCGCTTCATTTAAGGCTTCTTGACCTGATTTAGCCTCCACGATTAAAAGGTGTGTATTATGCATGACTGTCTCCCTTGCTTAAGTGATAACCCATATTATCACAGTTTCAATAATTTGTCAATCCACTCTCTCTAAATTACAACCTTGAATTTCATGTTGGTCGCCTTCTTCATCTTCAATCAGATAAACATCATGGTCTTCTTCTTCCAATTTGTTAACAACCACACCCATCAAATCCATACCGCCTATGGTTGTAAAAGTAATTTGTTCGCCTCTTTCAAATCCCATGATTAACCTCTTAGAATTTTTTTGATTGTCTTGAAAGCCTTCTTGTTCTTATACACATCAAACTTTTTAGTTACAATCTTCACACGCCCAGCCTTGACAACCCCGTGAAAGCTCAAACCTAAGTCACGAACACCACGGCCTGTACGCCAATTCCGCCCAGAAGAACGAGTGTAGCTCAAAGGGCCAAACATCTTGAACAAGCCCCTGAAATCCTCTTCACGGCAATCCTTATTTTTATCCATTTCCACAGCAATCTTAATCTTGAAGCCAGGAGAACAAGGACACATCCCACAGCCAGCCATTTGAGAAAAGACCAACTCAGGCTCAATTCCCAGCTTCGCCTTAATCAAAGCCTTAGTGCGACGAATAACCTGAAGCCCAAGTATATTCATATGACCCTTCAGCCTCTTGCGATTTTCCACAGTCTCTTCAAGGGTAGCCACGGAATTGACCAAAGCTTTGCCCACGGTCCTAGCTTCAGATTCACGATACATCTGACTTGCGGGATGCATATTGCCAATCCAGATTTTCTTAGTCATGTTCGTCTCTTAGTATGAGTGATAACTTAATATAACACAGACTGAATAAATTGTCAAATAATTAAAGTATAAAAATTTGACTCATAAAAATAATTCTCATCTATTCACCTAAAGCCATTAGTTTATAATAGGTTAAATCATCTGCTGAGAATTTTTCTGGAAAGCTAATAAGTCCATTTTCCAAATTACATTTGCAAACATAGTCATTGACTAACTCCACATCTTTAAATTCAGGAAACATATTATAAACTTTCCTTTTTTGTGGTAAAACAAAGGCCCCTACCATAAAAAGCCCTTGTAAATCATAAACATCAAGAACTCTTATGTATTGATTTGTTCTCTTCAATCTATACCATTCACCTTTCATTGGTTTTTGTTTTTTTTTGAAGAAGTTAAACATTTAATATCTCCCTTGAATGATTACCTAATATAACCCAGACTGTATAATAAGTATAACACAATTTTTAAAATTTGTCAACAATTTATGATATAATAATTTAAAAGGCAGGTATTTACAATGTTTATTTATGGATTATTCGACCCAAGAAATGATGAATTAAGATATATTGGGAAAACCAATAATGTTAAAAATAGACATAAGAAGCACTTATCAGATAAAGAGTTAAACTACAGAACAAGTTGGATTAAATCTTTGAAGATTTTAAACATTCTACCGAGTGTAGATGTCTTGGATGAAGTTCCCGATTCTGAATGGCAATTTTGGGAACAATGGTATATTGCATATTTTCGTGGGATTGGGTGTAGGCTTACTAATATGACCGTTGGTGGTGATAACGGAAGAGAAGGTATGAAAGTCAGTGAAGAAACAAAACAGAAAATATCACAAAAATTAAAGGTAAAAGAGGATATGATAAATATTAACTCATATCATCTGGATGTCTAAAAAATTTGAAAGAAGGTATCCTCGGCGCATTCAAAGACCCGATTGGCTGATATTTAAAAGTCAAAATTTTTCCTAAATACTTCTTCTTATTTTCCCAAATTTGTTTCCTGATTTCATCATTAAAACCTGTTCCAATATTAAATGTCACACCCTTAAATTCTCCATTAATACATTTAACTGTCAAGGCTCCAAGAGTATCTTTCCCAACTAAACCGTCTTGAGCTGAGGAACGTTTTGACCTTCCAAAATTATCTTTCATTTTTTCATTCGTATTGTGTTGAGCCTCAATAAAATTAAGGACTTCTGCTTCTGCATCTTCAAATCGTTTCACCTTAACTAAATCACAAGCCTTCAAAGTTCCCCTGCCAGATTTATAAACAGAGTCACCACGCCTTATACACGCTCCTTCAAATCCACGTTGTATAGATTTCTCTTCATAATCATTTAACTCCTGAACATTGTGAAGCTGAACAGGAAGAACTTTGATACAAAATGAAGGAAGTTTCAAGGATTTTAAATCTTCAATTCTTTCAAGATACGGTTTGGAAAGTTTATCTTTCACAAAATCAAAAACATAATAATTAAAGACAGGCTCACCATCTTCACTCATAACAGCCGAAGTGGTTTTGTTAAAATCCGTTGTAAGTAGCTCACCATCAAGATTGTTAGGCAAACTGCTCAAAACTTTACTGATATGACGATTAGGAATATCCTTAAATGTACGGCTAACAGCCTTCCCGTTGATAATCAAACATCTTATACCGTCCATTTTTTCGGTCGCATAAACATTGGGCCAAGGAAGATTTTTTACTTCTTCTTTGAAATTTTTAAAAGACCCAGCTAACATGGGTTTTGTGATAGATTCCATTTGTTTCCTTTGAGTGATAATCAACTATACCACAAACCAACAGATTTGTCAAATAAAAGGAATGTGAATATCTATTTCACTGACAGCCTTAGCAAACCTAACAGCCTCTTCATTCCGTGCGTCAGTGCGTTCCGGCATATGAAACTCAGCATACTTCACAGAGGCTTCTTTAATCATTCGACAGAAGTTAGCTTGAAGAGTCCGATGAGTGGTTTGAAGACTATAAACCAAAGCCTCCGATACCTCTTTTTCTCTTCCCATTTTGTTAAGCATATTTATGATTGTTTCAAATGTAGCTATTTTCTTTTCCCAGTCTTCTTTTTCAGCAATACGTCTTTCAAAATAAGCTTGAGCCTCTTTCAAAATAAGCTTGAGCCTCTTTCAAAATAAGCTTGAGCCTCTTCGGTTGATAATTTTTCAAATTCAATTTGTTGTTCTTCAATATTTTCACAAAACATACAGCCTCCTGAATTAAATCCATAATAATATATATTTAATGTTCTGTCAAGTCCATATAAAAAACCTCAAACCAATAAAGGATTGAGGTTTATATGTTTTATTAAAAATCAATCTTATGCGAATAAATCTCCAATTCTATGAAAGATATTCTTCTTTGGTTTTTCTCGTCTCTCACTTCGGTATGACCCATCTGAATTTTTAATATAAAAACTTCCCCACCCATAATTATCATATTGTTTTTGAGCATCTTCATTAGCTTTATCAATAATTTTCTGATAAATATCTAAGTGGCGTTGGGCCTTTTCTCCACTCATTGATTTTCCACAATCTATACATGTTGGTACTTTCATCATATCAAAAGCATAGCAACCATATGTTTTATGTTTGCACTTTGATTGTTTCTTTGTAGGAACAGGAACTTTGTGAGGTGTTCCGGCAGGGCTTTTAAATTCATTAAATTTTCTTTTCATATTATTCCTTGTTTTGGTGATAACATATCATTTTTTTTCCAGTTATAATCTGGTCGTTTCCTTTGCCATCACAATCTAATTTATTTAAATCACAAGTATGAAAATCTATACATCTTTCATCTTTATTTCTATATTTTTCTAACTCTGATTTCAATAAAATATTTTCTTTTATAGTTTCATTTTGACAAATTTCACATACTCCTGTTTTTGTCGCCTTATCAAGCTGTTTGTATAAATCCGGTTTTGTTTTAAACGAAAAGCCAAACCATAACCAACGATATATTTTAGGCTCTCCTTGAACCCAAGTTATACAGTTCAGCCATACAGGTGAGCTACCACAGGCTAAAGCACTGTGGCTTCCTAATTCATAGATTCAAAC
>Ga0265293_10008141_pt1 | contig 15693 bp, 19 predicted proteins | sample Munlanlewell138R_FD_192505 | JGI IMG/M metagenome (GOLD analysis project Ga0265293, IMG submission 192505) | Leachate microbial communities from a municipal landfill in Southern Ontario, Canada - Leachate well 138R | ecosystem: Engineered > Solid waste > Landfill > Unclassified | place: Canada...
TTTTCCAATTTGATTATACATCATTCCTAGTGGCGTATAAACGCTTTTTAAAGTTCCGACATGTCTTGACACTGCAGCGTCAACACATTTGGAGGCGAAGATTATCTCAACGGAAAAATCGTGTGCTGATTCCGGCAAGAAGTCAACATTATCTCTTCTTTTTTGTGCCTCAAGCGCTACATCAATCTGCCTTTTTTGCCAATGCGCTTTTTCGGAATCAGTCATTTGATCGATAATGCCTAAAGTTGAATAACGCATTCCTAGATCGCCTTCAACTGTTCTTTTTGCATATGGTTCTTGTAAACCACTCATCACAACATTTGAGCGTTTGGGATAGCCGTCCGCAATAGAATAGACATCAGTTGTTGCTCCACCGATATCAACCAACATTAAATCACCTAAACCTTTTTCTTCATCAAAACCGTTTGCTAAAAGCTCCGCGGCCATTAAAACAGCATTTGGTGTTGGCAAAATAACTTTATCAATTGTTGATTCAATTTTTCTAATTCCTTTTGCATCAATAATATTTTCAACAAAAATTGCTTTAATTTGTTCCTTTGCACTATTGACGTTTAATATGTTCAAACGTGGCATAACGTTTTCGCAAACATAAAACTTCTTGTTGTGAGTTTTAAAGATTTCGGTCACTTCATCAATTGCATCCTTGTTACCGGCATAAACAATCGGAACCTTGAGGTTTGCTTCTGATAATGCTTTTGCATTGTGAATTACTGCTTCACGATTTCCGCCGTCTGTTCCTCCAGCAAGTAAAACGATGTCAATTGCCTTTTCTTCAATTCGTCTGATTTCATATTGATTTAAGTGATGATTGAAAACCATTTCAACTTTGGCACCCGCACCTAAACAAACACGCTTAGCAGCTTCGGTTGTTAATTCTTCAATTAATCCAATCGCCACCATTTTTAATCCGCCCGCTGCAGATGAACAAGCGATTTTTTTTGCAAATACAATTTCCTTACCTATTTTTTTATATAAAAGACCAAGTGCTTTATGGTAGCCCTCGGCAATATCTGTTTCGACAGTTGTTACAGCTTTTGCTGTTGCTAAAATTGTCTCATTTGTTAAATCAACAGCTGTCAATTTTGTGAATGTTGAGCCAAAGTCGACTAACAAATAAAATCTCATCATTTACCCTCCAGATCATTTTTAATATCTTCTAGAGCATCATCAATTTTTGTTCCTGGAGGATATACACGATCAAAACCCATTGCCTTAAATCGAGCATGAACTTCACCGAAGTCTTGTTTGCCAACAACAATGTTTCCACCGACATATAAGAGAATATCTTTTAGACCAGCTTCATTGCATTTATCTCTCATGCCTCGACAGTCTAACTCACCATGGCCATATAGTGAAGAAACTAAAATCATTTTTGCGTTAGTTTCAATGGCTGCATTAATAAAATCTTCCTGTGTTGATAATACCCCAATGTTTATAACATTGTACCCCTCGCGAGTAAGTGTATAATCAATAATGCGATTACCAACCGCATGTACATCGGCTCCAATCACACCAATTACTATTGTCTTCATCTTTTCCTCCTAAAAAAATAGGCGTTATGCAAAACGCTTACACCATTTATATTTTAATATGAAAGACACTAAAATGCAACTCAAAATGACAGTTTTTTATGACTTTGTCTACTTTTTATCAAGATTTACCTGATTTAAAAAAAAGTAAGTCCTTTAATCTGAAAAATGAGTTCTTTTTATTAAGATTCTATCTTTGACAAAAGCGGTTTATCGTGCTATATTAAAAATGATCATTCAACGTGAAAAAGGTGAAAAAAATGCGGATTATTGACACCAGTTTAATTACTGAAACAGTTAAAAGAATTACAATTGACGCCAATTACGACATTGGCGAATCTTTTCTTGAAAAACTTCGTAAGGCAATCAAACTAGAAAAATCAGACATCGGTAAAACCGTTTTAGAGCAGATAGTCGAAAACGATGAAATTGCAAGAGACGACAAAGAACCAATGTGCCAAGATACTGGTATGGTGGTATGTTTTGTAAAAGTTGGTTATAATGTCCATATCAAAGGCGATTTATATGAGTCCGTTAATGAAGGAATTAGACAGGCATATAATGAAGGATTCCTAAGAAAATCAGTTACTAAGCATCCGATTACACGTGGTAACTCCGGTGACAATACACCTGCTATTATTCATGTTGAGCTAGTTCCAGGTGATCAAATTTCGATTACTGTTGCTCCTAAAGGAGGCGGCAGTGAAAACATGAGTTTAGTTAAAATGTTGATTCCAGCAGATGGTGTTGAAGGTATTAAAAAATTAGTCTTAGACTCGATTTTTAATGCTGGGGGAAAACCCTGTCCACCTTTAGTCGTTGGGGTTGGAATTGGTGGTAACTTGGAAAAAAGTGCTTTAATTGCTAAAGAAGCATTAATGCGTGAAATAAATGATGTTAATCCTGATCCAATCTTGGCAAAATTGGAACAAGAATTATTAGAAGAGATTAACAAACTCGGGGTTGGACCAATGGGTTTTGGGGGGACAACAACTGCTTTAGGTGTTAAAATTGCAGCTTATCCTTGTCATATAGCATCATTACCTGTTGCAATTAACATTCAATGTCACGCATCTAGACATAAACATGCGGTTATTTAGAGGTAAAAAGATGAAAATAAAAACACCAATTACATGTAATGAAATCAAAAAATTAAGAGCGGGCGATTTTGTCTATCTTTCTGGTTATATTTATACCGGAAGAGATGCTGCCCATAAACGAATGGTTGAAACGCTTAATAAAGGCGAAGAATTGCCTTTTGAAATTAAAGACCAAGTCATTTACTATGTTGGACCAGCACCTGCTAAACCAAATCGACCAATTGGATCAGCTGGACCCACTTCTGCCTATCGGATGGATCCTTATTCTACTATATTAATGGAAAAAGGATTAAAGATAATGATTGGAAAGGGTGATCGTAGTGATCAATTTATCCAAGACATGATTAAGCATAAAGGGGTTTATTTACAAGCGGTTGGTGGAACTGGAGCATTACTAGCGCGAAAAGTTGTCGAATCAGAAGTTGTTGCCTATGAAGATTTAGGTGCAGAGGCAATTTATCGTTTAAAGGTTAAAGACTTTCCCGCTGTTGTTACCTATGACATCTACGGCGGCAACTTGGTTAAGGATGAAGTTGAAAAATACAATGAAAGGAAAGTTTAAAAGATGAGTTTAAAACAAAGGATTATTGCAATCATAGCATTAGTATTAGTCGTAGTTGGGGGTGTTTTTCTTTATTTACATTTTACGAAAACTCCAGCTGCTACACATGACGGTGAGATAACAATCATTATTTTAGATCGTGATGGAACAGAATTAGGAACTGAGGTTATAAAGTACAACGAAGGTGACACTTTTGTTGAACTTCTAGAAAGATCCGAATTTGAGTTTGTTTTTTCCACTCCACATCCAGAATGGGGTGTAACCGTCATATCGATTTTAGGGTATGCCCTTGGTGATACAGAATGGTGGAGTCATGACCATAATGATGAAATGTCACTATTTGGGGTTTCTTCACAACCGTTTGAAGATAAAGATATTTTTACATTTCAAATTAAGAGTTGGGGTTAAATAATGAAGATCTATACTAAAAAAGGCGATCAGGGCGGTACCGATTTAATTGGTAAACGGGTCGAAAAAGATGATTTAAGAATTGAGTTAAACGGTTTATTTGATGAAACAATGGCATTAATCATTTTGGCGAAACACGAAATCAGAAACAATCTGTTAAAAGAAGACTTTAATCGCATTCATGAGGATTTATACATCATCTGTTATGAGGTTGCTCAAGGCATTCCCGAAAAGTATTTAATTTCTAAAAAGCAAATAGAATGGCTTGAAATGAGAATCGATGAGATTACTGGCAAAATGGAGCCTTTGAACAAATTTATTCAGCTTGATCAAACAAGAGCAGCTTCTTGGGTAAACTTAGTGCGCGTTTCAATTAGAAAAGCGGAAAGAATGTTTTATATTGTCAAAAAGAAGTTTCCATTAAATGAACACGCTCTTGGTTATTGTAATCGACTCTCTGATTATTTCTTTACAGTGGGCCGCTATTTAGATGAAGTACCAGCAGCACATAACGCCTAAGTCAGGCGTTTTTTCTTTTGCTTTCATGTTATAATTACATTATATTTACATAAGGAGTGGATTTTTTATGCGGCAAAATATTTTTTGGAAAAAGGTAATCTATGTTCTCATGTTCGCATCTTTATTATTCTTAATGTTGATTTTATTTCATTTATTAAACACCAAATACCCCAGCAATATTATCAAGCGCAGTTTAAATGGATTATCATTGATTTTGACTCCGGCATTAATCGCTTTGTTTTTGACCTATTTGTTGGAGCCAGTTACTAATTATTTGATTCGTAAGCTTAAATTTAGTCGGTTTTGGGCAATCGTGTCAACAATCATTATCTTCATTGGTATAATCGGCGGATTTTTAGTGTATTTAGTCTTTTTCATTATTCACCAAGGAAAGATTCTATATGAAAAAATCATTAGTTCATCTTTTATCGAAAATGTTTTTAGCTGGTTATCTGAAAACGGTTACGGCAACTTGACTGATAATATTCAAGACTACATTAACAACCTAGACATTTCAAGCATTATTGGTATAGCTAATAATGCTGTTATAACAATTATCAGTTTTAGTGCAATCTTGATCATGGTTCCAATTTTCCTATGGTACTTCCTGGATCGCAAGGATAGCATTTTTAAATCAATCGGTCGAGTCATGCCTGAAAAATGGCAACCACACTTAAACGAGATTGGAACAAAATCTAACGATGTTATCAAGGCCTATTTTAGAAGTAAGATCTTATCAATGATTTTTCTTTTTATTATGTTTATCTGTTTATTCATAGCCTTTGGAATTCAAATTGAATATGTAATTATGTTCGCCGCACTAATAACTTTCTTGGATTTAATTCCCTATATCGGTCCTTTCATTGGAACTGCAATTCCGATTGTTTATATTTTTTCTTCCAATGGAACTGATTTCTTTTATCAAAGCAGTCTTCACTTAAAAGCAATTTATGCAAATATCCTCTTATTGAGCTTAAGTCTTTTAATTCAAACAGTTCAAGGTAATATTATAATTCCAAAAATTGCTGGAAAAGAGATGAAAATTGATTCACTATTGATTTTAGTGTCAATGCTTTTCTTCGGTAGTGTGCTTGGAATTTGGGGAATAGTATTGGCAATTCCATTATGCGGAATCATCATTGTTGTTTCTCGTTATATCAAGCAATGTAATAATTTAGGAAATCAGGTTGCAGATACAGAAAAAAGCGAAGCTGAAACAGACGAATAATAGTTTAATAAAGCCGTTCTGACTAATAAAAGCGATAGGATTTTTTCCTGCCGCTTTTTTAAATTTGAACAAAGGTTTGATTAGTCTGTTTTAATAATTTTATGTTTTGCAACAATGGTTAAATGAGTGCTGTTGATCGACCATGGTGATAGATCAAACTGTCCAAACACTTCATATTTAAAATTATACTTTTCGAGGATTGCTTTAATCGTTTCTCTAAGGTGAGGATATAAAACTGTTTCACCTTGGTGAACAATATTATTATCTAGAATTACTTTTGTTTCAAACAAAATCTTATTATCAATATAATGGTAAAGTCTTTCAAGCAAGAGGTTTTTCATTTTGATTTTCGGCAATTCATTAGGCTTGTTTTTCAAAATGAAATCATAGTTTAATAATTGAATAAACAATATGCCTTTCTTCTTTAGATGCGCACTGGTCAACTTAAAAAAGGTGTCTAACTGATTTGTTGTTAGATGTGCAAGCGTATTGCCAAAACAGGTTACTACATCATACATTTCTTCAGTATTTTTTAAATAGTAGATTAAATCATTTACCAAAAAGTTTACAGCTGGATATTTTGATCTTGCATGCTGAACCATTTCTTCACTAAGATCAACTGCCGTAACTTTTAAGCCTAAGCTCTCTAAATGAAATGCAGTGTTTCCTGTCCCTGTTCCCAAATCAAGTGCTTTCTTGCTTTTCTTAATAAAGTTAGCTAAAAAATCCGCTTCTGCTTTTTTTAACGGAAAAAAGATATCATAGTAATTTGCTAATTGACGATACATAATACCTTTGTGTACTATTTAGTACACTTCTCCTTCTTTCTTCTTTCTAAACAAAAAAAATGAAAAAGCTACACCTAATAGACAGTACATTCATAAAAATGGCATTTAGCAAAGTGTATCTTTGTTACCAAAGGTTAAGTTGAGAATATTATCTTTTGGCAATGTACTCCTTCAGCATATCACAAGATTTTCCTAAAATCTCTCGTTACACGTTTATCAATACACCGCTCCTTGATATGCCAGTTCCATTATATATTATCGCCGATAATAGCGCAATATATTCTAAAAAAATTGCTTTTCGCTATCAGTTGATAGTTAATTAGTTATTAGAATTTACAGGTAAAAAGAAAAAGTTAATTTCTAAGATGTCAAGTGGATAGACCGTATCCAATACAATAAGTCTAATATTTTGAGTGGAAATGCCAAAAATGGGGTAGTCCATTTTTATAAAATAAAGTTTTAATCTATTATATTGACTATCTAAATAAACCCATAACTCTTCCTCTGCTGGATTTGCTCTCCAACTATCATTTTCTGTTGTTGCTATAACAGTTTTATTTTCAAAAATATCATCATCAATGCCATCAAGTAAGTCTTCAAAATCAACAAAAAAGAATAAGTTTTTGATATCGTCCTTGCTCTTTACTACGCGATAATAAGGGTTGAAAGTAAAATATGCAATATAAAGTTCATCATTATTAAACTTTGTTTCAATTGTATGGGTTGTTGGTGGCTCATGGTTCAAATAGTATAATTTTGTGTAATTGGAAACAGCACGCTTTTCATTTTCTGATAGTTTATCAAAAGCATTTTGCGCACGCGTTATACTGTTTTCATCTTCCTTTTCAGCCACTTGAATTAAGTCAATAACTTTTTCAACAGTCATTTGTCCTTGACAGGCAGAGACTGCTATAACTAATAAAACTATTAATAAGAAAGTGCATTGTTTTATAATATTTTTCATCTTTATTTACTCCTTAGCATCATATCTTAACACTGAATTTTGAGATAGTCCCAACCAACCAAAGATTGCTTATTCTTTTTCACTCTGTTGTAAAAAGGAAAAAGTCACTTCTTGGATGTCAAGTGGATAGACCGTATCTAAGACAATAAGTCTAACATAATGTGTCGAAAAATCAAAAATAGGGTCACCCTTTTTCATGAAATCAAGTTTTAGCCTATTGTATTGACTGTCTAAACAAACACTTAACTCTTCTTCTGCTTGGTTTGCACTCCAACTATAGTTTTCTGTTGTTGCTATGACAGTTTTGTTTTCAAAAATCTCGTCATCAATATCGTCAAGTAAATCTTCAAAATCAATGAAAAAAAACACAGTCTTGATGTCTTCCTTGCTCTTTACTATAGAAAAACGCGGATTCAAAGTAAAGTATACTGTTGAAATTTTTTCATCAGCGATATTCACTTCAACTGTGTATGTCGTTGGTGGTTCATGGTTCAAATAGAATAATTTTGTGTAATTAGAAACAGCTCTCTTTTCATTTTCTGATAATTTGCTAAAAGCTTCTTGTGCAAGCACAACGTTATGATCTTCTTTTTCTGCTATCTGGATCAAATCAATAACTTTTTCAACAGTCATTTGTTTTTGACATGCAGAAATTACTGCAATTAATGAAACTATTAATAAAAACATGTATTTTTTTATAATATCTCTCATCTTTGCTTACTTCTTAATATTTTTTTCTTAAACCATCATATAACTTTTCAAACAGATTTCTCATCATAATATATAATACCATAGCGATTACAGTAGTCGGAAATAACAAAGAACATATGCTTTTTTTCAGTTGGTATGTGCTGTTTGTGAAAAATATAGTTGAAAAAGCCTAATAGACTTCTATAAAAGAGAGAAAGAGGCAAATGACTGAGGTTTTCATTTGCCTTATGGAGAGAAAATATTTATATAATGCGCTTGGGATAAATCACTTTCGTGTCCTGAGTATTAAACTTATGTTCCACAAATAAATCGAACCCTGTTGTCAACAACATATAAAACAAGACCATTAAAAAAGAAAATTTAATACTAAATACGGTGAACACATATCCTAGAAATGACAAGCTTACCATAGTATGTGATATGTGCAATCCTATACCCATTTTTGGTTTTATTTCTTTAAAACGTGTAAACTGGTCCTGATGTATTACGAAAACAAAGACAATAAAGAAAATATAACCAATCAAAAATGCATACTTAATCAATAGATCAAAATTTTGAATATTTTCGTATTTGATAAATATGTGTTCTGAAGCGTAGTCTACACCAATATAAAGTGAAATAGATATCGCTGAAAACACAATGAAATTAATTATTTTTTTCATCGTATCACTCTCCTATCATGTATATATGCAATAATGAATCATATGACCAAGGAAAAAATTAAACGTCATGTCTAAAACGACTGCATATGAAATACCAATGATAAGTCCAAATGCATGCTCCATGCCAAGTAAGTTTTTCAAACTAAACTTTGAGTGTTTTCTTAATATTTTTCGGTTAAATAAGACATATCCTATCAGATATCCCAAGAAAAATATTATCGTTAACATGTACCTCCATCCAAGATAGTTACTATGATCTTTCAAACTAATCGTGTATAAATTAACTGAGAAGAATGCAATTATTGCTGATATTAAGACGATAAAAGCTATTTTTGCATAAAGGGTAATGAAAAAATCACGGTTAAAGATCAAAGATTCCTTTGAATCTAGTTTCAAAGTACAGTATCGCATACCTAAAAATATTACCAAAGAAGAAAGGATTACCATAACACAAAGTATTATTGCATTGATCATAAAGTACACTCCTTTGCGTCGGTTTAATATTAAGTAAAATCTAAATGTGCAAAAATCATCGCACTCTAGCAATATTTGTGATATAATGCCTTTATAAAGGGCTTATTCTATCGTGGAATTAATTCTGGAAATCCTGAATCCTCAAAATCAGCTGAATATTTAGTAGAATCAACACGATTTGATCCAGCTATTGCAAAAAGACCTGCAACCAATACAACCATTAAAACCAGTGTTAGAAGAAATTTTTTCATACGTTACACCTCTCTTTTACCTAATTGTATATCAATTAGGATAAATATAATAGGGCGTATATGTCCTATTCATGAGAAATCTTTTTAAAAAAAAGGTGAAAAATCATGAAATCACGTGAACTTTGTATTTTTTTGGAACGAATTCGTTCAGCTCGTGGTATTTCTCAAGAAAATATGACTGCTGATATAGTCTCATTACGCCAATATCGTCGATACCTCAATGGTGAGTCTGATATTCCTTTTCAAATTGTCCAAAGTCTAGGATCAAAATTAGGTATTAAGGTAGATAGTTTAGTCAGAGATTTTGAATCAGCCAAAGTTGAAGAATCAAAACGAGTCTTTAAATTATATAACTACGTTATAAACTACGATATGGAGTCATTTAATAATCTTTTAAACAAGATTGACAAAGACTTAATTATTGAATATGAAAACCAGTTAATCTACAAGATAAGTATTATTCTCTATCATCTTTTTATGAAAAAAACTGATAAGGAAAAAGCCAAGGAAGCCATCCGAAAAGTGATTGATTATCCAATGATTTTGAAAAAATATGCCCTAACAATTGTTGAATTACAGGCACTAAGTGTTTTGCTGGCTTATGAATCTGAATATGAAGCTGAGAAGATCGCCAATAAATTGGAAGAAGGATTTAATAATAACCTTATTGCCTTATCAACTGATTTGAATGATTTTCTTCCGATTACAATAACCGCCCTAGCTAGATATTTTGGTATAAAAGGTAAAAATGAAGAGGTTATAAAATACTGTTCTCTTGCCATAAAAAGAAATATTGGATTACGTTCATATTATCTAAATGATTACCTATATTATTACAGTGCTCTTGCTTATTTTAAACTAGGAAAGACCAAAGAATTTAATAAGTCATTGTTTTTAGCCTATAATTCAATTTTACTTGATGATAATCCTCAAAAAACCGAAAAGTTCGCAATTTTGTTTAAGAAGGATTTTGGCATTGATATTAATGATTTTGCTGCAGAATACATCAAAAATTTATAATAGAGATAAAAGAGAGCCGTATCAATTTGATACGGCTCTGTTAACGACTTCTTCTATAAATGGTCTTATATTATCGGGATGAAAATTCGGAGGAAATCGATAAGCAATATTTCCTTCTCTATCAATCAAGAATTTTGTAAAGTTCCATTTAATGTTCTTTGATTTTTTTCTTCTAAATATTGATAAAAATAAACCGATTTTGTGGTCCTTATCCTGATAATCAGGCGGACCATTTTTTTTCAAGTATTTATATAATGGATGAGTGAATTTTCCGTTAACTTTTACTTTTGCCAATACTTCAAATTTAAGACCATAATTCATTTGGCAAAAAGATGCAATTTCAGCACTACTTCCTGGTGCTTGAAACAAAAACTGATTACAGGGAAAATCTAAAATTTCAAGTCCTACTGAATTATACTCTTCATATAGTTTATTCAAAGAAACATACTGCTGAGAATATGTACATTTGGTCGCTGTATTTACTATCAGCAATATATTACCTTGGAATTTTTTCAGATCAACTTCTCGTTTTCTAACATCTAAAACTTTAAAATCATAAATACTCATAACTCAACCCTTCTTCGCTAACAAATTGCATTATTAAGCAATCATTCTCCATAAAAGGATTTTGCTTTATCGACCGCTTCCCTCGTGATTTGATGTCCATTATAATGTTTATATAATGCTACATTGGCATTGTTTTCTAAAAGAAATTCAATCAGTTTTTCAGTACTGTCCTTTGGTATCATAGTATCATTCAATCCGTAAGAAATAAACACATTTGCTTGACTTAGGGTCAAGTCGTTTGTTTTTGCCCTTGGATACATCGGATTAAATAGAATTGCCTTTTTAAATAGGTCTTCTTTTTCCATTAATAGACTAGCAATCATGTTTGCTCCATTTGAGTATCCTACAGCAATCATTTTATCATAATTAAAACTATATCTTTGGCTTAATTTTTCCAGTTCAATCATAATTTTCTTTGTTTCTTCAATCATGTTTTCAACATCTAAAACACCCATTGCTTTTCGTTTGAAAAACCGGTGCATATCACCTTCTTTTACATTGCCCAACAACCCTAAATAACTTGCATTAGGATCAATGTATTTTGCTAGTTCTAAAAGGTCTTTTTCATTTCCACCAGTTCCATGAAAAAGCACTAACGTCGTTGCTTTTTTACCTTTGATAAATATATGTTTCATTTTCATTTTCTCTTTATTTCACTTTCAATCTTTCCTAATAATCCAATCAACAAATCCATTTCACTTTCTGTTAATGAAAGATATAAATCACTTAATGATTTTGCATACACAGGAAAGACAGTTTGGAAATATTGCTTCCCTTCTTCAGTCAAACCCACCTTCGTAATTCTTTTATCTTCTTCACTGAGATTTCGTTTGACAAAATGCTTTTTCTCTAAGCCATCAATGACATATGTCATACTGCTGTTTGCCATTAATAGTTTAGAGCAAATACCCTGAATCGGTTGCTCGTTGTTATGATAAAGAAATTCTATAACACCAAACTCAGTCAAATTTAACTTATGAGTTCCAATATCTTTTTTTAAAACTCTTTGTACCTCATTAGTAGCCCTTAACAAAACCGCTGTCAGTTTTAAATTAAACTCTTGCTTAATCATCAAAATATTCCTTTTGATAGACTTTGTTGCTTCTAGCAGTATCAATTGGGCGAACTATTTTTTCGATTTGCTCTCGTTTATCTCTAAATTTTGGTGGTAGGGCTAATTTTTCTCCTAATGTTTCGTATGGCTCTTCATCATCAATAAAACCTGGTCCGTCTGTGGCAAATTCAAACAAGATACCTGGATATAATCTTGTGTAAAGTGATTGAAAATAAAACCGCTCAACAAACCCGGAATTAGGAGCCTTGATTTGGCGTAAATAAGATGTCCATAATTCAAGATCAGCTTTATCATCTACTCTAAAGGCAACGTGATGTACTCCACCATACCCTTGTCTTGCTCGCTGCAACCCTTTCGTATGTTCAACAATTACTCTAGCACCGTTTCCACCTTCACCAGTTTCGTATAGAAATAGGTCTCCTTCATGATCAACTAGTTCAAATTGCATTATCTTAGTCATAACATAATCCATTTCCTTATAGCCGGTAACCCGAAAATGAATTGGCCCTAAACCTGTAACTGCAAATTCATTAGGCACTGGTCCTTTTAACCAAGGAACACCCGATTTGACCCCAGTTTGTCCCTCGTCACTTACTAAGACATATTCCTGTCCATCAAAATCGGTAAATTCGAGTGATAGAACGCCAAAAACTTCTGTTGGTTTTTGATATTCAACCTGATAGTGCTTAAGTCGTTTTTCCCAATAATGAATCGCTTTATTATTAGGTACTCTAAAACTCGTTTTAGCAATTTCATCGGTTCCCTTAACAGCTTTTTGAATGCCCTGAAAATCAAAAAACGTCATATCAGTTCCTGCGTTTCCGCGATCATCTGCAAAGAATAAATGATATGTATTGATATCATCTTGATTAACTGTTTTCTTGACTAATCTCATTCCCAAAATGTCTGTAAAAAAATCATATATTTTTTCTGCACTGCTTGTTATTGCAGTTACGTGGTGAATACCCTTTACTTGTTTCACATAATCATCTCCATCTACTTTTAATTTTAACAAATTTTAGTGTTTTAATAAAGACAAATGCTTCGAATTCGAAACAATTTGTGTTAATAATAACTCAATTAACACTTTTTTTAACTTTAGTTGTATAATAGATACTAAACAGGATGTGTTATGATGAGAAAAACAAAATATTGGTACAAAATAGATAATGCGGGAAAGATTTTCCCAGCAGTTTCCAAATACGAACGAAGCAACGTCTTTCGCTTATCGTTTTATATACACGAAGATGTTGACCCAATTTTATTAGAAGAAACAGTTCAGAAGCTCCTTCCACGTTTTGAAACATTTGCTGTTCAAATGCGTAGCGGCTTTTTTTGGAATTATCTATCTGAAAATAATCGTCTTTTTAAAATTCATCCCGAGATTCCGCAGTTGTGTCATTACTTTCGACCGGTCTATAATCAAGGATATTTATTTAGAGTTTATTATTTAAAAAATAAAATTACGATGGAAACATTCCACACCATCACCGATGGTTTTGGCGCGTTGGCATTTTTAAAAGCGATTGTTTATCACTATCTAAAAGCTAAAAACTTACCAGTTGAACACGAAGGAAAAATCTTGAGTGAAAAACCATTTTCTGCTAATGAAAGTGAAGATGCTTTTGTTACTTACTATGATAAAACAAAAAAGAAAAGCTTAAAGGAAGAAAAGGCGTTCCGTTTCAAAGGTGAATCATTTAACCAGCACTGGTCATTAATGGCTAAGGCAAGAATTAATAGTAAACAGATTCTGAAACTGGTTAAGGAAAAATATCAAGCAACAATCACGCAGTATGTCTGTGCAGTTTTTGCTTATGCAGTATACCAAGAGAGTACACAATTCATTCAAAATAAAAAACCATTTAAATTGTTTATTCCGGTTAATTTGCGCAGTTACTTTAAAACTAAAACACTAAGAAACTTTTCTTTGTATATTAAAGCAACCTATCCTGTTGCAGATCGAAATTTAAGTTTTGAAGAAATCTTAGCTTTGACAAAGGAATATTTTAAAGATCAGCTCGATAAAGAAAAACTCCAACAAAGGCTTAGTTCAAACGTTGGATTTGAGAAAAACATGTTTATTCGCTTTTTACCACTAGTTTTAAAGAATATTGTCTTAAGAATTGGTTATAATATCTTGGCAGAAGAAATTAGCACTTCTTCAATTTCAAACCTCGGTGTTGTTGATCTACCACTCAGTATGAAACCATATGTCCTAGATTGTGATTTCGTAAATGGTGGCTATGGTATGACAACGACTTTGATTTCTCTATATGATCACACTAACATCATTTTGAATACATCAATCAAGGATTTATCAATAATGCATTCAATTTTCAATTTTTTTGTTAATGATGGGTTAGACATAACCTTAACAACTAATTATTTGGAGGGGTATGATGAAATACTGTAAAAACTGTAAAATGCAGATGGATACTACTTCTTCTGAATGTTTATTTTGCAATGAAACATTAAAAGTGCTTTCTGATGAAAAAACAGATTATATGTTTGCGGTTGTTAAAAAAAGAAAGCCGAACCATTACATTGCTCGCTTATTGAATATTTTAAATGTAATCTCAGCTTTACTTGTTTTATATGTTGATTATCGAGCCAACAATAGTCTCACTTGGAGCCCAGTTGTAGCGATTGCAAACCTATACGTAATAATTTTTATTACGACAATTAGAATTAAAACAAATTGGACAACAACTTTTAGTAAAACGATTATATTGACATTACTAGCTTTAATTTTTATCGGTATTGCACTTCAGGATTATCACTGGGCACTTGATTATGTATTACCATTAGGCATTTCCTTTAATATTCTACTATTACTGATCTTATTGTTTTTCAATCGTAAAAAATGGTTTGATTATGCAATCAACCTCTTGATTCTAAGCATCTTTGCTTTAGTACCAGGCATTCTTCAGCTTTTTAATCGATTAATTATCGCGCCATGGCCAAGTATTGTTTCATTCTTTCTTGGTTTAGCGGTAATAATTGGTATTATCTTTATTCCATCAAAGGAAAATAAAGAGGAATTCAAACGAAGATTCCATGTCTAAAAAGTAAAGTGGCTGCTATTTATTTAGCCGCCACTTTTTTCGTCTTATAATTGTTTGTATTCTAAGTCAAATGCTTCACAGACACCTTCACACGTACAGTGACCATGATAAATGTTTACACCTTTTTTCAGTGGTAAACTGCGTTTCATCGCTTCTTCTAAACCGAGATTTGCAATCATTAAACCGTAACTCAAAGTTGTATTGTTTAGTGCATTAGTAGATGTTTGCGGAACTGCACCTGGCATGTTTGCGACACAGTAATGGACGATTCCATCAACGACAAAGGTTGGGTTGTCGTGGTAGGTCATTTTACTTACTTCAGTAGATCCGCCTTGGTCAATTGCCACGTCAACGATTACGCTTCCTGGACGCATATCTTTATAATAGGCACGTTTGATTAGCTTTGGTGCTCTAGCTCCCGGCAATAAAACGGCACTAATAACTAAATCTGAATCTTTAACTGTCTTTTCAATGTTTGCTTCACTACTGTATAAAGTTTGAATTTTACTGCCATAAATATCATCTAAGTAAGTCAACTTCTTCAAATTGATATCCAAAATTGTAACTCTAGCACCTAAACCAACTAACATCTTCAGCGCATTCTCACCAACAACGCCAGCACCGATAACAGCTGCTTTAGCCTGATGAACACCAGGTACGCCTGAAACTAAAATCCCACTGCCACCAAAAGGTTTCTGTAGATTTTTTGCACCTTCAATTGCACTTAAACGACCTGCAACTTCACT
>Ga0265293_10008142_pt1 | contig 15690 bp, 12 predicted proteins | sample Munlanlewell138R_FD_192505 | JGI IMG/M metagenome (GOLD analysis project Ga0265293, IMG submission 192505) | Leachate microbial communities from a municipal landfill in Southern Ontario, Canada - Leachate well 138R | ecosystem: Engineered > Solid waste > Landfill > Unclassified | place: Canada...
GACGTATGTTTGCGCCAAGTTCTCTGATGCGCCCGACTAAATCTTCATAACCTCTGTCAATGTGAAACACTTGATTTATTTCTGTTGTGCCTTGAGCAACAAGACCCGCAAGAACCATTGCGGCGCCCGCTCTCAAGTCTGTTGCCGAAACCGGAGCTCCTTTTAGTGATTTGACACCGTGTATAACGGCGCTTCGGTCGTGTATCGTAATGTTGGCACCCATTCTTGCAAGCTCTGAAACATGCATAAATCTGTTTTCAAAAATAGTTTCGGTAATTGTTGAACTGCCTTCCGCCAAGCAAAGGGCAGCCATCAGTTGAGCCTGCATGTCGGTTGCGAAACCGGGATAAGGCAGGGTTTTTGCCTCTATTGCCTTTAAGGGTTTTGTGGCTTTGACCGTTAAAGAATTCTCAAATATAGACACTTCGGCACCCATTTCGCGCAATTTGTTTATTAGAGCCATAATATGATTCGGTTCACAGTTTTCGATGCTTATGCTGCCTTTTGTCATGGCTCCGAGTATGGCAAATGTTCCTGCTTCAACTCTGTCGGGCATTATAGCGTAGGTTCCGCCGCCGAGTTTTTCAACTCCGTTTATGGTTATTGTGGGGCTGCCGGCACCTTCAATTTTTGCGCCCATTCTGTTAAGAAACTTTGCTAAATCGACGATTTCAGGTTCTTGGGCGCAGTTTTCCATGACGGTTTTGCCTTCCGCCAAAGAGGCTGCCATCATAAGGTTTTCTGTTGCCCCTACCGAGGGAAAATCCAGTATAATGCTGTTGCCAACGAGCTTGTCTGCCGTTGCTACGGCGCAACCGCCGTCAATGGAAACCTTGGCCCCGAGAGCTTCAAAGCCCTTTAAGTGGATATTGACAGGTCTTACGCCAATAGCACAACCGCCGGGTAGCGGAACTCGCGCTTTTTTTAGACGGGCAAGCAAAGGGCCCATAACAAAAAAACTGGCACGCATTGTTTTTACCAACTCGTAAGGAGCTTCTTCGGTTATTGTTCCCGAGGGGTTGAATTTGTAGGTGTGGTTGCCGTCAAACTCAGATTCGACGCCGATAGCCTTTAATACATTCGCCATCGTGACAACGTCGTCAAGAGCAGGAACATTGGTTAACTTTACGGGATCGGAGCTTAGTATGACGCCTGCCATAATAGGCAAAGCCGCATTTTTTGCGCCATTAACCTTAATAGATCCGCTAAGGGGATGACCGCCTTCAATGATGATTTTGTCCATGGAGTTAATCTATCTCAATTCTTTCATATGAAATCCCGCATTCGTTAAGTATTTCTATTGACAGTTCATCGGGATATTCGCCTAAAAACACAACGCGCTTTATTCCCGCATTAATTATCATTTTAGCGCAGGTTACGCAGGGCTGGTGAGTTACATATATCTCTGAATTCTTTAATGAAACGCCAAACGCGGAAGCCTGCAAAATTGCGTTTTGTTCGGCATGTAAACCGCGGCATAATTCTTGGCGCTGACCGGAAGGAATCTTTAAGGATTCTCTTAAACAACCGTCTTTACGCTGAAAACAGTGCGTGATACCATTAGGGGCGCCGTTATAGCCTGTGGCCAATATTCGGTTTTCTCTGATGATAACGGCTCCGACATGTCTTCTCATGCAAGTAGATCTTTGGGCAACAAGTTTTGCTATTCTTAAAAAATATGTGTCCCAGTCGGGGCGGTTAAACGGACTTTCAAGAACTTCCACTTCTTTTTTTGCTTTTGTCATCTAAAATTAAGCCCTTTTATTTTATTTCTATTTTTTCTATCCGATTCTGATGTCTGCCGCCTTCAAAATCTGTTGAGAAGAATTTGTCGGCAATATCCTCTGCTAATACTTCGCCAATTATGCGACCGCCTAATACCAAAATGTTTGCATTGTTATGTTTTCTCGAAAGGGTCGCTTCAAGTGAGTTGTGACATAAAGCCGCGCGAATTCCCGGATGTCGATTTGCTGCAATCGAAATACCTATGCCGGACCCGCAAGTTAAAATGCCTTTAGAGTCAGGGTCAGACAAAACTTTGGCGGCAACAGCATGTGCGTAGTCAGGGTAATCGCAAGAGTCGGTGACATGTGTACCTAAGTCTGTGACTTCATGACCTTTTTGGGTTAAATACTTTATAAGTGACTGTTTCAAAGCTAAACCGGCATGATCCGAACCGGCGTAAATCTTCATATACATTGCCTCCGCTATTTATATACTTATAATACAAGGTTTTATCGGCAATTATCAAGCATAATCAAACAAAAATATTTGCCATCAAGATAAGCGGTACTTAGACGATTTGGTAAATATATGATAGAATTATAAAAGATGAAGACTTGAGGCCTATAAAAAGGAGTGTCGCGATGAATAAAGGGGCTTTATTTTGTGTGTTGATAATACTATTGGGAACATTTTTGACAACCTCATTGAGTGCCAAAACTACTCCTTTTTCTGTTGATACGGTATTAGTTTCGGAATCAAGTGCAGAAGTTTCAAAAACAACTGTTGATGCCGAAACTGTTGAGCTGATTGAAGAACAAATTGAAGAAGAAAAAATAAAAAAAGACGGGTACCCCGTAAGCGGAACAATAGTCGGCTGTTCATCACTAAGACTAAGATCATGGCCTTGGGGCATGGTGGGGGGAAGCTACCCCTCAGGAACAAAGGTCACTGTTACCGGCGAATCCGGTGAGTTTTATACAGTAATAGTAAACGGGGTTAAGGGCTACATGCACAGGAATTATATTAATACGCCTAAGTCCCCGGCTACCGGCGTAGCTCCCTACTACCCCGGAAACACCGCTTCAGGCGGCTATCTCCCACAAAAGGAAGGAATCGCTTATTCCGATTTTGCGGCCGGGGAAACTTCGGTGGTTCCATCTTCTGATTCTTCTTCTCCCTCTTCGTCATCGCAATCATCTTATGCCGATGCCGGTACTTCAGGCTCAAGCGTTTCAAACTCAGGCGTTTCAAATTTTGTGGGAAACGCGCCCGCTCCAAAACCTCAGCTTTCTTACGGTGGCGCTTCAGTAACCACGAATTCGCCCGCTTTCGAATCTTGGGTTTCGGATGCCTTGAATCAGTATTCTTCTGACTGGGGGTTCCCGCAAAATTTAACAAATAAATATGGTGAACGTGTTACCCCACGAGATTATGTAATGGCAATAATTTTTATTGAAAGCAGCGGTATTCATCAAAACTCCGGCGGAAAAATCACTACAAGCAGTTGCGGGGCCCTTGGATTCATGCAGCTTATGCCCAAAACGGCTTCAGGGTTGGGCGTGGATCCGAAAAATCCGCAGCAAAATGTTTTGGGCGGGGTAAAGTTTTTCAAAGAAATTTTTAACAGTAAAAACTTTAAAAACAAAACAGGAATTGATAAAATTGTTATGGGCGCTTGCGCTTACAACATGGGGCCCTATTCTTCAAAATTGGCAGGGAGTTGGGGCCAATTCAAGGCAAGCGGTTCTTCGGTTCAAGGTTACGGCATTAAGCTTAAAATGTGCCTAGGGCTTGAGCTGTCTTCCGATGAGAGGATGTATGTTGCCAACAGAATGGGTCACAGAGACGTTGACGCTTACGCGAAGAGTTGCTATGCGAACAGAAAGGGTTTGGGCAGATAAAAAATATGAACAGAAAAATTATAGCAGTTTTTTTGCTGTTGCTACTTTTTGTCGGAGATACATTATTTGCTAAAGAAGGCGATAAAAACGTAACTCTCGAAGATATTTCCGTAAGTCGTTTGGGGCGCTTTTATATTGAGCGAACTAAAATTGAGGGCTTAATGGCAAGTTTTGATAAAATAATCAGAAGCCGTGCAGGAAAAGACTTAGTTTTGTTTGACTCAGAGGGCCGTTACATCGAAAAAGTGCATGAACAAGACCTCGACGGAGACGGAATGCCTGAGCTTTTGGTGCAAATGGCGCTAGGCGGCTCGGACGATTACAAAGAATTTGCTTTATTGCGTCACAGCGACGGAGTATACCAACAAATCTGGGATGCAAGCGGTTTTGCCGGTGGACAGGCAGTTGTTAAAAAATATCTGAATAAAACAAGGATTTTTATCAGATACACTGATGAAGAAGAATTGGCAAAGCCTAAAATCGATGCGTTTGAGTTTGATGAAGGTAAAATAATAAAAGTGAGCGGAGGCACAGCAGGCTGATTTATGCTTAAAAGAACATTGTTGGTGTTGCTGTTTTTGGCTTTTGTAACCGGTTCGGCGAGCGCGGGCAGTAAAAACTTCTTTTCGCAACTTTTAAACGCTTACCAAACTTATCAAGAAGTTAACATGCTTCTTTGGCTGACCGGTGACGTTAATGCCGAAAAACGTCTGGGAAAAGAATTGCGGTTTTGGCAAGGCCTGACGAGCAAACCAGAAAAAGATAAAGCCATAAATGCTTATGTTAAGGGCATATTCGACAAAGTTGCGCCTAATTTTAAAAATCATGGAATGAAGTTTACAATTCAGGTGTTGAGAGACAACACGGCTAATGCTTTTGTTATTCCGGGCGGCCACGTATATGTTTATACGGGCATGCTTGATATGGTGAATTCTGACGACGAGCTTGCAGCAGTAATATCACACGAACTGGCACACGCACAGATGCGCCATTCCCTTAAAAATTTCAGATTATCAACGGCGATGGTCGAAATTTTGAAAAGAGCGGTGAAAAATCCAAAAGACCGGGAATCCTGGGGAACGGTCTTGAGTTATTTGACTTTGATGAAGTTTTCGAGAACCCAAGAAGACGAAGCCGACGATATTGGGCAGGCCAAAATGTTATCAGCCGGCTATAACCCGTCAGCGCAAGTAACCTTATGGGAAAAGTTTTTAAAGAAATATGGCGACACCAAAGGAATAGCACAGTATTTAAGCTCGCACCCGCCATCAGCTCAAAGAGTGCAAAATGCCAAAGCAAATTTAACAAAATTGAATATGCCTTATGCTGAAACCTTTACCAATACAAGGCCACAGGTGCTCGCAGAAAAGGCAGAAAAGGCAAAAACCGCCGCCGCAAAACCAACCCCTGTGAATTTAATTAAAAACCCGGATTTCGAAGATGCGGTTCAAAGTAACGGCAAGATTGCCGGTTGGGCAGTCGAAAAGGGTAATTTCAGAGTTTCTCAGGCTCAAGCGAAATTGGGCGGCCGATCATTGGAAAACTACCCATTAGACAGGTTTACAATACCAAAGATTTATTCCGAATATATTTCGGTAAACGAAAAGTCTGATTTGATGTTTAAAACTTGGTGCAAATCTTTGGATGGCAAGCAGAAGGCGGCGATAGGTATTGAGTTTTACGATAAAGATCACAAATTAAGAGACCGCCTGTGGGTTAAAGAATTTGGTCAGGTAGCATCTGAATGGAAGTCTTACGAAATACAACTGAAAAACAGTAATAAAAAAATACTATTAAAAAATCATTACGCATACTTGAGAATATTTTTTCAAGCCGGCCCCGGAGCCAAAGGATCAGTTTGGTTTGATAATGTTGAGTTGATAGCACGTTAATTTTGTGCCCGCTTCTGCCGATTTATTTCTAAAGAATAAATTTTTCGGAGGCGGCAATGTTTTGCAAAATTAAAAAAGTTCTGTTCTTGTTGGGCGTTTTTTTGTGTCTCTCGATCGTGTGTAATGCCGGAGCAGGCTTTGAAAGCTTGTTTAAAAGTGGCGAACAAGCTTTTGGCGAAAAAAAATATGAACAAGCCGCAGATTTGTTTGCACAAGCTTTGAAACTTGCTCCGTCTGATTTGCGATCAAGATTCAGATACGGGCAATCTCTTTTTCTTACACAGCGTTTTGCCGAGAGCCAAGCTCAATTTCAAATGATACTGCAAAACTCGCCCGGAAATATTACCGCGCGAGTGTTTTATGCGGAATCGCTTATTAATATGGGCATGACAGATGAAGCGCGTCCTCATATTGATTGGATATTGAAGGTTCAACCCGAGCACGAAAGAGCCAGATTTATTCATGCAAAATTAACTTCAATACCCGAACCTGAAGAAACTGAAGAGTCGGAATATGAGCCTGAAAGTTTACCCGTCAATATTAAGCCGTTGCCTGTTGTAAAAAATCAGAAGACATCTCCTGTGAAAAGCCAAGAGAAATCGTTTGTGAAAACTCAAGAGACACAGTCTTTGAAAAGTCAACAAACTCCGTCTTTAAAAAAAATGGCATCCACAGTTGAAAAAAAATCTGAAATTCCCGTAAAGAAAGAACCTGATGAGCCTCGGAAAATTACACCGACTCCTGATGGCTTTATTCATATTCCCGCCATACCGGCTTCAATTTTGCCGGTTGAATATCAGGCCGAAGACGAAGAGGATTTTTTTAAAAACTATCCCGCGTCTTCGATAAAAAATCAAATTCACCCCCAAGATGCAATTGCTGCGGCTTATAATCATGAGAAAAATAATTACCCAAAAAAAGCCGAACCTCAAAATATTGCAAGTGTTAGCTTCGAAAGTCTGGCCGAAGGGCAAAAAGACTCTTTTGTATTTAACTTAGAATTGGCAAAATACTACGTAGAATCAGCTAATTTAAAAGACGCTGAGAAATGCTTGGCCGTTGCCGAAAAAATAGCAACCGAAAAACGTAACTCAAGGGGTGTTTTAGAAACCGGAATATTCAGAAGTCTTTTATATGTTTATAATCTTGATTTTAATGGCTTCGGGCATCATTTGATGTCTCTAAAATCTTCTATGACGCCTGAATCATACCAACCTTTTTTAGACATTTATAATCAAGGAATTGAAGTGAAAGATGAAGTGGAAAAAGCAAGAATGGCGGCCGGTGTTGCAATAGGGGCAACTCATTTTGCCGTTGCGGCAAATTTGCTGAAACCGGCTTTTATAAGATACCCCGATGACCCGATTATTGGGCGTTTGCTTTCTGACGCACAAATGCAAAGCAGAGATTATAAAGGTGCAGAAATAACTCTTTCTCAAATCGCAAGAGCGTATCCGAATAACTCGGAAGCTTACTTCAATCTTGCCAGATTTTATCTTACCGTCGATTATAAACCGAATTTAGTGCGTGATTATGCTCAATACGCTTATAAAATTGACCCGACTGATTCAAGATGCGGAATCGTTTTGGGTTTACTTGATTATTCAGAAGGCAACGTGAACGACGGAATTTCTCGAATTAAGGATTTGCTGCCCTCACTAACAGATCCGATGCTTAAATCCGTCTGCGAGAGAATAATTTTGGACGGAGAAAAAAATGCTGATGCAAATTTCGCTTCACTGTTGGCCTTGCCGGGCTCTTCAATGGGAACTCCCGAAACTTACAGAATCCTCGGCGAAGACTATTTGAAGCAAGGTTCATTTTTTTCTGCCGCAAAGTGCTTTGAAAAAATTAATGATTTGTCGGAAATAGGCAGAACATTCTTGGCAGTTGCATCGGTTATGAGTGCTGCTGACGAACCTGTGAATGCGGTCACTTTAAATTCTCACGGTTTGAGTCTTCTGACAAAAGTATTAGAAAAAGACCCTAATAATGCGCGTGCAAATCTATATATTTCTCTGTATCACTACGAGCGAGGAAACATGGAATTAGCAAGAGAGGCCGTTACGAACGGTTTAAAAAATAAAAGCGATAAATATACTGAAAATCGATTAAACTCTGTTTATAACATACTAAATTCTTAAGCCTTTTTTCTATTCTCAGCTTTAATAATAAAAAAAGTTTGCATTTTATGTTTGTTTCTAATTATAATCGGAAGCTGAGAAATAATTTACGCGGAGGGCTTTTAAATAATGGCCAAGACAATTTTAGTGGCTGAAGACTCCTTGATGTTGCGAAAAGTAGCTTGTTTCCCGCTTGAAAAGGCCGGCTATAAGATCCTTGAGGCTAATAATGGCATTGAGGCTATCGAAGCGATGTCGAAGAATGAAGTTGATATGATTGTTACAGACCTTAACATGCCCGGCATGGACGGTTTTGAATTGATCGCACAAGTAAAAGCGAACGAAAACTTTAAGCATATACCAATTATCATTTTGACCACAGAAGGAAAAAAAGAAATGGTTATGAAAGGTTTGACTTTGGGTGCAAACTCATTTTTGCAGAAACCGATTAAACCGGATCTGATGCTTCAAGAAGTTCAAAGATTGCTTGATAAAGCATCTAAGGGGGCATAATATGACAACCCCGGCACTTTTACTTGAACGTATAAAAAATGACAACCCTTCAGAACGAAGAAAAGCCGTTCGGGAAATGCAAATTTTTCCCGGAAATACAGAAATAGTCAGATCTTTGTGTGAAGCACTCGGAGACGCGAACAAGGGTGTTCAGAATACTGCACTCGATGTTCTTTCGAGGATGACGCACGAAAACGTAATAATTAACTTAATTGAAGTTATAAAAAGTTCTGATTTAAATATCAGGAACGCCGGCATGACTATTTTAAGAGCAATCGGCGTGTGTGCGATTGATTGTTTAAAAACTGCAATAAAAGCCTCTCAAGACGTTGATGAAATTATTCAAATTCTTGTAATTCTCGGAGACATTAAATCTCCTTTGTGCGTAGATACCCTTGTTGAATATACTTCTCACCCTGATGATAACGTTAAGACGACCGCTGTCGAATCAATCGGAAAAGTTCAAGATCCAAGATCAGTGCCTGTTTTAGGAGAACTTTATCAGACATCGGATATTTTAAAATATTCTATTGTTGAAGCTCTTGGCAATATTGGGGTTCCCGATGTAATGCAAATACTTATGGGTGCACTTGATTCCGGTGATATCATTGAGTATTTTACGTCGATAGGGGCTCTTGGGGCAACTGAACTGCCCGAGGCTATGAGCCCTTTATATGAACGTTTGCTTAAAGAAGAAGATTCGGGAACAAGAAAACTTATTATCAAATCTATTGCCCAAATTGAAGCTGCAAACCCCGGAACAATAAGCAAATTCGATGCTTGCGCGTTGCGCCCCGTTTTAACAGAACTGGCAGAAAGCAAAGATTCCGCAGAATATAGATATGTTGTTGAAGTGGCCGCTTCATTAAAAGATGCCGCTTACATAAATATCTTCTTTGATGCCATTCAATGCTCGGACAACGAAATAGTCAGTGTGGCTATGCGCGGTTTAGAAACTATCGGAGAGCAGATTATACCCGTTGCTCTTGATACAATTGACAAAGTTGAAGCCGATGTGGTCATAAGAATCTTGAATCTTTTCGAGAAGTTCCCGGGCGCTGATATACCGCAAAATATTGTGAAATTTGCAAAAAGCACAAATGATGGTATTAGGCTTGCCTTAGCAAGGGCTTTGAGCGCTAATCCCAATGAAATCTCTTTCGGAGCTTTGAAAGATTTGCTTGATGATCCTGATGAAAACATCAGAAGAAGTGCAGTTGCCGGGGTGGCAAAAATGCTTTCTTTTGACGGAGCATTAACAGCTTTGATTCGCAAATTTAAAGACATTAACGGTCACGTTAGACGAGAAGCTTGTCTGGCTATGAAAAACTCTTCATCAGAACAGTTAATAGAACCCCTGTTTAACGTTGTAAACACCGAACCATACGGAGACGTAAGAGAAGCGGCAGCCTCTGTTTTAGCTTTGCGAAAAGATCCGGAAATAACCGGAAAACTTCTTGAAATGCTTGACAGCGATAATTCAAGAATTCGCGAAACCATATCTAAAACGATTTGGCAATGCGGCTCAATAAGAGCGGTTGAAAGTTTGATTTCAAAGCTTAATGATAAAGAGTGGCGCGTAATTGTCAATTCATGCAATTCTCTCGAAAACACAAAAGATTTAAAATCAATTTTCCCATTGAAAGAATTGTTGAAAAATTCTGATTGGCAGATAAGAATAGCTGCATTATCAGCTTTAAGAGCTTTTAACAGCAAAGAGTTGAAACAGTTCTTTGTGCCACTTCTCGCAGATGAAAACCCACAGGTTGCAAAGCTTGCTGTTGTTGCGTTGAGCGAAATTGGCGACAAACAACTGGTTTCTGATCTCGAAAAACACATAAATCATCCCAAATGGGAAGTCAGATATCAGATTGTGAAGGCTCTGGGTAATTTGAAAGCCCAAAATAGCGTTGAAGCTTTAATTAAAATTGCTGAAAAAGACCCGAATAATGCCGTCAGATTCTGTGCGATACAAGCAATGGCTTCAATAGAATCAGATTTGGCACCTTCGGTAGTTTTCAGAGCTTTTGAAAGCGAAGATGAAAATCTCGTTATAGCTGCGATTAAATACTTCAAAAACGGAAGTCGCGATGTTGAAGGCGTCGAAAAGAAGATAAAAGAGATTTTCTTGTCATGTCCCAATATCAGAAACCATTTCATCAAAACTTTTGCACAGAACAAGTCGGACTTCTTAGAAGGAATTCTTAAGTCTGTTGTGTCACCAAGACAAGCCAGATTGATTGACAAACTTAAAGAAGAACCGGCTGATGGCGACTTGAATACCGAAGAAGCTCTTTTGTTGTGCAATATTATTGCCGAAAAATGCGGACTTGAGATTTCTGACAAAAACATACTTAAAGCTAAGCTCAGAAAAAATCTTGCCAGATTCTTTATCACAACCTGGATAGAATACTATCACAGCCTGAGATATGGATCAGAAGAAGGCTCAGATTTGTTAATCAGTCTATATGACTCGGTAACCAACCCGTCTACAGAATTTTTCGGTGAACTTCAGCAGACAAGAGTCCTTATAAATTCTGTTTTGCCTGAGATTATCGAAAATAGGGTAAAAGAAGGAGCTGAAGAAATAAAAGTTCTTTGTTGCGGCAGCTCGTTTGGCCCCGAAGCTTATTCTATAGCAATGAGCGTTCTTGAAGATCTGCATCCCGATAAAGTAAAAGTTACTCTTACCGGTATCGATATTTCTCATATTTGCTTAAATACAGCTAAACGTGGAATTTACAAACGTGAAATGTTTAGAAATGTAGATAGAAAATATCTTGATCTGTATTTCGAAGACGATCGCGGTGATCTGAGAGTTAAAGACATCGTAAAAAATCTCGTAGAATTTAAATTTGCTAACACGGTGAATAGCGAAGCAATGGAACAGCTCGGAAGTTATGATGTAGTGATTTGCCGCAATCTTTTCTCTGATTTCTCTCAAAAAGGAAAAGAACGCATGGCCGATAATATTTATAATATTCTCGTTCCCGGCGGAGTTATGCTGATAAGCGGAAAAGAATCTCTTTATAACGTCACAAAGGCTTTTAGGCTACAGTCTTTTGACAAGGTTGTCGCTTACAAAAAAATGTAATAATACTTTTAATCGCCTGCTATCTAAGATAGCAGGCGATTTTGTAATAATTGGATACCGTAATGAAAGATGATAACAGAAGATTTGACTGGGGCCCTCCTCAAAAGAGCGGTGATGCTTTTAAAGATTTTGTTGTTTACTTTTTAATAGTTTTGGTACTCGGGTTTGGAATATGGCTGTTATTAGATGCTCGTTTGGTCACTGATAAAAAAATTGTTTCTTCCCGCGTTGTAACTAAAAAAGATTATCCTCCCTCAGAAACCTCTTACAACAATAGTCATGAAGAAGCTTTGCCAATAGCTGTACAGCAGCCCGCAGAGGTATTGGTTCCCAAAACTCCCTCATTAGAAATTGTTTATAAGAATAAGGCCAAATATTATGTTCAGTTAGGTGCTTTTGAAGATGAAGCTTCGGCGCTTCAAGTAATGAGCTTTTTGACTGAAAATAGCTTCTCGCCCGTTCTTAAAGCACCGGACGAACAGTTTGAAATTTATCGTGTTCTTGTTGGCCCTTTCGATTCTGAAGCCGATGCAGACTATAGGTCAGAAAAGCTTAATGAGTTGGGTTTGCCGAGTTTCGTTGTGGAATACTGAACCAAACTTTACTTTTTAATATTTACATAATTGAAATCTGTGGTAGAATTATCTCAGTTTAGCTCATGATTGTCCAGATTAGTAGAGGAGGACAGACTCTTGGCCATTAAAACAACTAAAGACACCTCGGTCGCACTAGGCTTTTTATCGCCGTTTATGTTATTTTTTGGTGTTTTTCTGATTTTTCCGATTTTTTATTCATTTTATCTAAGTTTTTTTGGAACAACAACTGATTACAGCTTGGCAAATTTAAATTTTGTCGGCCTCGATAATTACAAAACAATTCTTAAAGATGTTCAATTCTGGTGGTCTTTATTTGTTACGTTTATGTATGCGGCTATAAGTATTCCCCTTGGAATAACCGTTTCAATGGCTCTTGCACTTTTACTTGATAACAAATTATTCGGAAAAAGCTTTTTCCGAAGCGCATTCTTTCTGCCAAATGTTCTCGATATGCTTGTCGTTGGGGTTATCTGGACCTTAATTTATGCTCCAAAATTTGGTATTGTCGCACGTCTCTGGACTTGGGCAACAGGTGGTGGAGAGCACTTTTTCAATGTACCGGGAATTCTGGGCGATCCAAGCACAGCCCTGCTTGCGGTTATAATCGCAATGACCTTGAAAGGCGCGGGCTTTGGAATGGTTCTTTTGCTTGCCGCCCTTCAAAATATACCCGGCGATGTTTATGAGGCTGCAGATATTGACGGAGCTAATGAGTGGCAAAAGTTTTGGCTTATAACAATCCCTCTGTTACGCCCGATACTTGGCTTTATGGTTATTACCGGACTAATTGGCTCTTTAAATGCCTTTACCGAAATATATGCCATGACTGCAGGAGGCCCTCAGCTCGTTGTTGGCGGTGAGACAGTCGGCTCAACGTCGGTGGCCGGATACTATTTATTTAAGCAGTTTAATGCGGGTAATTACGGCTATGCGGCAGCAATTTCTTACATGCTGCTCATTATAACTCTCGTAATAACAGGAGTTCAGCAAAAAATTGCAGGAAAAAAGAATAATGACGGAGGAAAAAGAAAATGACTCCCAAAACTATAGGTCGAACCTTGCTTTTCTTGGTCCTCATGGCAATAATGATATTTATGGTTTTTGGCATAAGTGGCCAGATAATAAAATATGGAATTATGGTTTTTGCTGCTCTCTCTTCAGGTGAAGGTTTTGCCGGAAGCGAAAATGCTGCATCTATAATGTCAAAGGCCGATAACCTTATAGCCTCTTTATCTGTAATAATAACGGCATTGGTTTCATTCTTTATCGTAAAAAAATATATCTGCTCAATCGAAAGAGTGAGATGGGATTTTTTACGCCGAATGTTTTTATACGAAGTTCTTATGGCCGGCGTAATATTGGTTCTCTTTCCCTTCTTCTGGATGCTTTGCACAGCCTTCAAACCTTCGGGGCAAGAGCTTGTCTTAGCCGAGGGAAACCCGTTTGATATAATTCCGAATTCTCCCACACTCGATAACTTCAGAAGAGTATTAAAAATTGACTCTGAATCAAAGGCAATGGGTGTAATTGATCCTGTAGAAAACAAGAAAAACTTTGGAACCTATTTCTTGAACAGCCTTCTTGTTTCTACCACAGCGGCGTTTTTGGTGACACTTTTCTCGTCCATGGCGGCTTATGTTTTTTCCAAAAAACCTTTGCCTTACAAAAAGAATATATTTGTTTTCCTTTTGGCCACAATGATGATTCCCGGAATGATGTTCATGGTACCGCAATTCTTTATGATTTGTAAAATGGGTATGTTCGGAACCAAATGGGCCATGTTCTTACCTCATTTGGCTTCGGTTTTTGGCGTTTTTATGTTAAAGCAGTTTATGGATACCATACCCGATTCTTTGCTTGAGGCGGCTCAAATCGATGGAGCGAGCGAATGGCAAGTGTTTAGGGTTGTAATTATACCTTTATCTATACCCATCATACTTACATTGTTTTTGCTGACTTTCCTTTCGAATTGGTCGAACTTCTTGTGGCAGCTGATTGTTACAGATTTCGAAAATCCGTTAAGTATAACCCTGCCGGTAGGATTAGCCTTATTCAGAGGGCAATATGTTTCTGAACTCGGTTTAATAATGTCGGCTTCATGTTTTTCAATCGTTCCTGTAGCCGTGTTGTTCCTTTTTGCTCAGCGTTACTTTATAGAAGGCATGACTCAGGGTGCGGTAAAAGAATAAGAGGATAAAAATGAAAGAAAAACACTGGTTAATAATAGCTTTAATAGGTTATCTCGCATTAGTTTACGTAAGTTGGGACAGCTCGGTAAATGTGTCTCCCGATGGCCGACTGTTCTTAACTTTTTGGCACACATATAATGACCAAGAAGAACAGGTTCTTCGCAGTATAATTAAAAAATGGGAAGCGTTGCCTGAAAACGCGAAATATACAGTACGCCCTGTCAGAATTCCATTCGAAGGACACAAAGAAAAAATCCGCACTGCTCTGACCGTTGGGCAAGGGCCTGATATGGCGCGTGTAGACTGGTCGTTTGTTTGCGAATTGGCAAGAAAAAATGCCGCTATAGATTTAGGGTTATTGGGCTTCGACAAAATTGCTGATCAATATTTAAAAGCCCCTCTTAAGTCTTGTTATGTTGACGGTAAATATCATGGTTTACCTGATCAAAGTAACTGTGTGGCCTTTTTTTACAACCGCACGCTCTTTAAAGAGGCCGGTTTGATAGATAAAAATGCCGCGCCTGATCCTCAAGAATATCTTAAAGTTTTACCAAAAACTTGGGAAGACCTTAAAAAAATAGGGCCAAAGCTTACTAATAAAGAAAAAGGTCAGTATGCTTTTGCCATGACAAATACGCTGTGGTGGAACTTGCCATTTTTTAACACTTTCGGTGCACGTATAATTTCCGAAGACGGCAAAAAATGCGAGTTGGGCTCTGAAGAAGCAATAAAAGCCGTTGAAATGATGGCCGAACTGCATAAAGAAGGCATTGAAGCCGGAGCTTGGCGCGCCGGTGCAATTACTCCGGAACAAGGTTTTGTAAATAACAAATACGCGATGATATTCATGGGGCCCTGGAACTTGGCCAGATTTTCAGGTCTGGGGGCTCAATTAGACTTCGGAGTAGGGCTGATTCCTGCGGGGCCGAATGGTTCTTCGACAAATGTTGGTGGAACAGACGTTGTAATATTCAAAGATCGTGATGAGCCTGAAAAACTTACCGAAAGAATTAAGTTTTCATACAGCTTTTTAACTTTCTTTACTAACGCTCAAAACCAGGTAGAATGGTGTCAAAAGCTGAATCAGATTCCCATTAATATGGGGGCTTATGATTTGGTTAAGTTTGAAGATAAAAACTTGGGCATTTTTATGGAACAAATGAAATTGGCCGGTGCAAACCCTGTGGTAAAAGACTTCGGTTTAATGGAAGACATGGTTAATCCTGAAATAGAAGCGATTTTGAGCGGCCAAAAACAAGCTTCAGAAGCCCTGAAAATAGCGGCTGAAAAAATACAGACAAGGCTTCTTGACTAATCAAGCAAATAGTTTTAAACTTTCACTCACTAAAGCACCCATAGCTCAGCTGGATAGAGCGTTTGCCTCCGGAGCAGAAGGCCAGAGGTTCGAATCCTCTTGGGTGCGTTTTTTTTACGGTAAAATTGAACTGGGTGTGTAAATATGTCCACGAACTTACACCCGACAATTAAGCAGATCCCCAAGAAGGCTGACAGAATTTGTAACTGCAATAACCGGAACAATCGGCCTGCCGTCGCTATAACCGGGTAGCTGCCGGCTTTGATTGCGTCCCATACGAATTCAATTCATGATTTTCAATCGGTGTGCTCCCTGGTGAGTGTTATTGCTGTGTTTGGGCGA
>Ga0265293_10008143_pt1 | contig 15689 bp, 11 predicted proteins | sample Munlanlewell138R_FD_192505 | JGI IMG/M metagenome (GOLD analysis project Ga0265293, IMG submission 192505) | Leachate microbial communities from a municipal landfill in Southern Ontario, Canada - Leachate well 138R | ecosystem: Engineered > Solid waste > Landfill > Unclassified | place: Canada...
AAGCCGAGCACAGGGAACCTCGACGTAAAACTGGCCGACAGGATCGAGGACGTAGATGCGGGAAAGATCACGCGGATCGCGGCGAATGACGAACAGGTCCATCCTGTCGCGCTCAGCGACCCAAGGATGCAGGGCGTTGCTGAAGTAGGCGATATGATCGAGACGGAACCCTTCACGGGTAATGCGACGACGAACGACAGGCAGGAAATCGACCAGGAAAGCCTGGGTTTGCGAAACGGGACGCGGCGCGCCGACCGTGGAAACCCCATGGTGCCATCGCGCGACGGGCGGCTCCCAGAGACCGCCATGAACCTCACCGTGATATCGGCCGACAATAGCGAGGGTCATCCATTGTTCGAGTTCGGCCAGGGTAAGGCAAGCGTTGCCATCGCTGTCATAGTCGCCGCGCTCGGCGACATTAGAGAACGTGGTGCCCGCAACTTCGTGGATCATTTGCATGAGCGTCCCGATGAGACGTTCAACCACGCCGCCGTAATGCGGTGTTGCAACTGGTCGATAGTTCAGACCGATGCCATACTGCTCGCAGCCCCGTGTCAGCGCCTCCGAATGAAACTCCGCCGCATTGTCAACGTACAAAGCACCGGGCATGCCGGAGACAGGCCACTGATACTCGCCGAGGCCCAATCCTGCCAGATATCCATTCTTGGGAGACGCCGCATGAGCGATACACAGCCCGACGCTCGTGGCCGAGGGTGGATCGAACGACAACAAAAATCCGGCAACACACCGACTGTAAACGTCAATCGCCACCGTCAAATAGGGGCGGCCCAGCGGCTTGCGGTAGGTCTCATCGACCAGAATAATATCGACAGGCGTATGATCGATCTGCAGGACCGCCATCGGCGCTGGTGATTCCGGCGTCTCGCCAGCCGCAGCCTTCAGCCGCCGGGCCGCCTTGCTTCGAACCCCTCCCTCTCTGCGCCTAGCAGCATCCTCCAACTTGACCGCCTTTACGCGGGCCCGGATCGTGTTGGTTGCCGGCGCATCGACGCCGGCCGCCGTACACCTTTCCCGAACCGCGCGGATGACGGCCGCCGCGCGCTTTTTCTGGCGCGTCAGGTATTCGGCGCGGATCGCCTCGCTGATGATTGTCTCAACCACATAAGGCAGCCGTGCTTTCCCCTTCCCACCGGACGGTGGCTTTGGCGCGAGAGAACTCAAAAGGCCACCCGACTGCCGATATTTGCGGATTAGCGAATAGACGGTTCGCTCGGTAAGGCCGAGTTCGGTCCCAGCCTGCCGCGCATCGCGAGCGGTCACCTCGGAATGTTTAGAAAGAGGTGCAATAACCGCAGCACGACGCTTCGCCTCGATCCAGGCCGCGTCAGATAGCCCCACAATTCCGTGCTCAGCGATCTGAGTCGGATGAGAGATGACCTTTGGATCAAGCTCCGAGCTGTTCATGCTCCGTACTGAACACCACTATTGGCAAAAATGCCACCTACTGAAATGCTCTTGTGAGGATTCCCGAAAGGGCGCAACAGCTAAATGATTGATTTGACGTGCCAGCTACTGAAGCCGTCTATTGAAATCGACAGCCGACCAGATTCCGACGCCGGCCGCGTGTTCATCGGCTATGCCCGCGTTTCGACTCGCGGCCAGGACCTCGATGCGCAGCGGGCCGCCCTGGGTGCGGCCGGCTGCGTCCGCATCTTCGAGGAAAAGGCTTCCGGGGCGAAGCGGGATCGGCCCGAGCTGGCGCGGATGCTCGACCATCTGCGTGCCGGCGACGTGGTGACGATCACCAGGCTAGACCGCCTCGCCCGATCGACCGGCGACCTTCTGGCGATCGCGGAGCGGATCAAGGAGGCCGGCGCTGGCCTGCGTTCGCTGGCCGAGCCGTGGGCCGATACCACGACGCCGGCGGGGCGCATGGTGTTGACCGTGTTCGCCGGCATCGCGGATTTCGAGCGCAGCTTGATCGTGGAGCGCACGAGCGCCGGCCGGATCGCGGCGAAAGCCCGAGGCGTGAAGTTCGGCCCCTCCCCTGCCCTGTCGGCCGAGCAGATCGCCCATGCCCGCCAGCTTATCCATGACGACAAGAAGCCGGTGGCGGAAGTCGCCCGGCTCTTGGGCGTGCATCGTGCCACGCTCTACCGGGCGCTTGAGAACGCATTGACGTGAATACGCATTGACGTAACCACGTTTAGTTGCCGGCCCTAGAAGTAGTGCCTTTCGCGGTTCCTTCCGCAAGGGATTGCAGAATCGGGCGAGTTCGTCCTTACTGCTAAGAATGAAGCGCGACTCGGAAAGGATTCGGAAGGACGTTGCCGCCCATCGGGCGCGGCAGCTTGCGGCCGGCCGTATCGCGCTGACCACGTATGTTCCGACTGATCTTCTCGCCCAAATCGACAAGATCAAGGAGCAGCGGGGCGTGCTTGGCCGCGCGCCGATCATCGAGGAAGCATTGAGGCTCTATATGGGCGTGTCGCAAACACTTCTGGAGGCAGCTATCACCCAGCCAAGGCCGGTATTTTCATGCTTTGTTAACCTTTTGCAGTCCGAAGAGGCGCGCAAGCAAATCATTCTGGTCATTGACGGTCCAGCCGCCTGAAAAGCCAAAGCCCTTCCGCAGCCACAGCATCGCCTCGAAACCCGCGATGGTTCGCCGCGCCGTGTTAAAGGATTGGAAACCGCCGATCTTCGGCATGTTCTTCTTCACCCGGAAATGGTCGCTCTCAATCCCCTGCTGGAGATGTTTGGTCACATAATGCACGGGATCGGGATGGAGAAGCCCATCATCAACCGACGTTTTGATCGTTGACGGGAAGGTGTTGGCCCCGTCCGTCCCAATCCTGTTCGGCGACAACAAGGGTTCATCTTTAAGCATCTTTCGGAAGAACCGCTTGGCAGCGTCGAGATCGCGCTTAGCGGTCAGCAGGAAATCCACCGGATTGCCATGCTTATCGATGGCTCGGTACAGATAGCGCCATTTGCCGCGGATCTTGACATAGGTCTCATCAATCCGGACCGAGCCGCAATGGGGTCGACGAAACTGCCGCAGCCGTTTCTCGATGACAGGTGCATAAGCCAATACCCAGCGGTTGATCGTGCTATGATCGACCTCGAAGCCCCGCTCGCGAAACATCTCTTCCAAGTCACGATAGCTGAGCGGGTAGCGCAAGTACCAGGCAACCGCCTGTACAATCAGCCAGGCCTCGAAATGCCTGCCCTTGAAATCATCCTTCGACTGGCGCTTCAGCTTTTCGGCAATGGTATTCAAAATCATCGGCTCGCTCCGCAATATCAGGAGCGGCAACTTCTCTCCCCATGGTCAACATCGAGTTAACCTGAAGAATTTGCGACAAGGCCCTTTCTGTCGATGCGCCGGGCGATCCGTAACCGGCGCTTCTGGAAAGCGGGGAGCTATGCCCCATGAACATCGTCTTCCTGTAGTGAATGATCGGCCTCGCCCCTTCCAACGCAAGTCGCTCTACGACCGCCGCTCCGATCCCACCTGAGGCACCAGTAACCAAGATCGTCTGCCCAAGCAAAGACTGGTCCATGTTCATATCCTTCGTTGATATTCGCCTTCGCAAATCGGTGATCGCACGCAAATCTCCATGGAGTGAGATGCGACCACCATGTTCTTGGTGGGATTCACCTTTTCGGCCAGGGTTTGGCTCACATATTCGGATAGACCGGCCCCTCGCCGCCCTGCGGCGGCACCCAGTTGATGTTCTGGTTGGGGTCCTTGATGTCGCAGGTCTTGCAGTGCACGCAGTTCTGCGCGTTGATGACGTAAACTTGCCTGCCGTCCTTCTCCACCCATTCGTAGACGCCCGCCGGACAGTAGCGGGTCGACGGACCGGCATAGACGTCGAGTTCGGAGGTCTTCTGCAGCTCCGGGTTCTTCACCTGAAGGTGGACCGGCTGGTCTTCCTCGTGGTTGGTGTTCGACAGGAACACCGAGGACAGACGGTCGAAGGTCAGAACGCCATCCGGCTTCGGATAGTCGATCTTCTTGTGCTTGGCCGCCGGCTCCAGCGACTGCGCATCGGTCTTGCCGTGCTTCAGCGTGCCGAAGAAGGAGAAGCCGAGGAGCGTGTTCGTCCACATGTCGAGGCCGCCGAGCGCCACGCCGACCGCAGTGCCGAACTTCGACCACAGCGGCTTGACGTTGCGCACCTTCCTGAGGTCCGAGCCGATGGCGCTGTCGCGCCAGCCCTGCTCGATCTCGATCGGCTCGTCATTGGCGCGGCCACTCGCGATTGCATCCGCGAGCTTTTCGGCGGCGAGCATGCCCGAGAGCACCGCATTGTGGCTGCCCTTAATGCGCGGCACGTTGACGAAGCCCGCCGAGCAGCCGATCAGCGCACCGCCCGGAAACGACAGTTTCGGTACCGACTGGTAGCCGCCCTCGGTGATGGCGCGTGCGCCGTAGGACAAGCGCTTACCGCCTTCGAAGGTGCCGCGGATCGCCGGATGCGTCTTGAAGCGCTGGAATTCCTCGAAGGGGAAGAGATAGGGGTTCTTGTAGTTCAAGTGCACCACGAAGCCGACGGCAACCATGTTGTCTTCGAGGTGATAGAGGAACGAGCCGCCGCCGGTCTTCATGCCGAGCGGCCAGCCGAAGGAGTGCTGCACGAGGCCGGGCTTGTGGTTCTCGGGTTTGACCTGCCAGAGTTCCTTGAGGCCGATGCCGAATTTCTGGGGTTCGCGATCCTTCTGAAGGTCGAACTTCGCGATGAGCTGCTTGGCGAGCGAGCCGCGCACGCCCTCGGAGATCAGCGTGTATTTTCCCAGCAGCGCCATGCCGCGGGTAAAGTTCGGGCCGGGCTCGCCGTTGCGCTCGATGCCCATGTCGCCGGTGGCCACGCCGATGACGGCGCCCTCGTCATTGTAGAGCACCTCGGTCGCGGCAAAGCCGGGATAGATCTCGACGCCGAGCTCTTCCGCCTTGGTGGCGAGCCACCGACAGACATTGCCGAGCGAGACGATGTAGTTGCCGTGGTTGTTCATCAAGGGCGGCATGGCGAAGTTCGGCAGCCGCACCGAGCCGGCCGGGCCGAGCAGCAGGAAATGGTCGTCCTTCACCTCGGTCTTGAACGGATGGCTGTCATCCTCACGCCAGCCGGGCAGCAGGCGGTCGATGCCGATCGGATCCACAACCGCGCCGGACAGGATATGCGCGCCGACTTCCGAACCCTTTTCCAGCACGACGACCGTCAGATCCGGATTGGCCTGCTTCAGCCGGATCGCCGCAGAAAGCCCCGCAGGACCGGCACCTACGATCACCACGTCGAATTCCATACTCTCGCGTTCGGGGAGTTCCGCCGTTTCGGTCATGCGAAGGCCGCCGCGAATCCACGATCGAGGTCGTCGATCAGATCGTTCACATCCTCAAGTCCCACCTGGAGGCGGATGATCGACATCTCGAAATCAGGCCGTCGAACAATTCGGTCGGAGAGGCCCACCTGAACTGCAAGGCTCTCATAGCCACCATAGGAATAGCCAAGGCCAAAGATCTCCAATGCATTCAGGAAACTCTTTGGATCTGCGGCACGCGGCAGGGCGAACGAGAAAAGACTGGAAGAGCCGGAAAAGTCGCGTCGCCAAATTGCGTGACCAGGATTGCCTTCAAGAGCAGGGTGGTAGACCTGCTCGACTTTGGGGTGGCCTTCGAGCCATTTGGCAATGGCAAGCGTTGATTGCTGGTGCGTGTCGAGCCTTCGGCCCATTCCCCGCAATCCGCGGAGGATTTGATATGCGTCATCAGACCCTACGCACATGCCGAGAACCATGTGCCCGCGATTGAGTTTCGGCCAGCATGCCTCGTTGGCGGAGACCGTACCCATCAGAACGTCTGAATGTCCTCCAAAATACTTGGTTGCCGCATGGATTACGATATCCGCGCCGATACCGATGGGCTTGAAAAAGAGGGGCGTCGCCCAGGTGTTGTCGATCATCGTGACGATAGCGCGTTCTTTGCACACCGCGACGATCGCCGGCACATCCTGCATCTCAAAGGTGTTCGAGCCGGGCGTCTCCAAGAACACAACCTTCGTTTCCGGGCGAAACAGAGAGACGATATCTCCGGCGATCAACGGGTCGTAGTATTCGACCGCGACCCCCATTCGCGGCAGCACCTCGTTCGCAAACCGACGGGTCGGGCCATAGACGGAATCCGTGATAAGCACATGATCCCCTGCCGAGAGAAAGGTCAGAAGCGGGACAGAGATCGCGGCCAGTCCGGACGGCACCAAAACTGTTCCGGCAGCACCTTCGAGTTCCGTCAGCGCCGCACAAAGAGCATCAGTCGTCGGCGTGCCATGTGTTGCGTAGGTGTATTTCTGGTTCTCGCTTGCAAGCGTCTCGGCATCCGGAAAAAGAACTGTGGAGGCGCGCACGATCGGCGGGTTGACGAAACCATGAAATGACAGCGGATCATAGCCGGCGTGGCCAAGCTGCGTATTGGTTCCGATTTTCTTGCTCGAGTGCGACATTGAAATTCTCTCCCTGGGATATGGGGTTATCAGGCGAGTTCGGAGGACATGCGAGCCAGGTCCTGCCAAAGACCCTCTGCAAGGCTGCGCCCGACGATAAGTTCGAATCCGCTGTCCTTCACGCGGGTAAGGTGGACGGAAACATGGCCGATCAACGCCACCGTGGAGTTCCCGATGGGAAATGCGGCGGCGTCGAAGTCGACCGCGCTTCCCTTTGCGAGGACGTCCTCGACGGCCGATCCGGCAAGCGATAGGCGAACGCGCCCATGACTCTGGTCAACGGCATAACCTACCGCATGAATACTTGCTTCAAGACTGTCCAGTTCCTCCCGCGCCCAAGCAGTATTCCCGACGAGAAGCCACTCGCCCGGAGCGGCCGGTCGAACCTCGCACTCTTTGTCGGCCGTGAGATCTGCCAGGAGCGGTGCGAGATCACCGGCTCCCCTTCGGGCTAGAATTTGAATGATCGACCCCTCCGGCAAAGCACGAAGATCGACTTGCTTCACGTTGATCGGTCTTAGACCAGCAAGGACGGCCCGATGTTTGATACCAGCCTCAGCCATGGAGTCTTTCACCTTCTGAATCGTAGAAGACCGGGCTGCAAAGCCGGCAGGGAGTGAATTCTTGCTGAAGGCTGTCGTAGGCGATCACCTCTTCCCCATGTCGAGCCGCCCCACGCTTGACCAAGGCCAACCCGATCTTGGAGCCGACATGCGGTGAGAACGCCGTCGAGGTCACATAGCCCTGATCGTTCTCCAGCGTCCACGAAGCATTCTTTTCGAGGATGTGCGCGCCACTCCGGATTGCGGCTTGGTGATCAAGGGGAACGATCCCGACAAGTTGCGGCCGCTCCGGGTCACGGAGGCCCTCGCGCGCCAGCATGTGCTTGCCGATGAAATCCGCTTTGGAAGGTGAGACCATCTTGGCAAAGCCGAGATCAGCCGGAACGACCGTACCGTTAATCTCGCTATGGGTTACATGGCCTTTTTCAATCCTGAGCACGCTGAGCGCCTCGACCCCATAGGGTTGAAGGCCGTGGTTCTGGCCGGCGATCATCAGCGCATCGGCGACGCTCTCGCCGTAACCTGCGGGCACCGCAAGTTCATAGGCAAGTTCCCCTGAGAAGGAGATGCGGAACAGCCGCCCATGAAGTTGACCTTGGAAAAGTGATATCTCCCTAGCGCCGAGGAAAGGAAACGCCGCATTCGACAGGTCTTCATCAACGATCTGCTGCAGGATATTTCGTGACTGGGGTCCAGCAACCGCCATTTGCGCCCAATGGTCGGTAGACGACGAAAGATGAACGTCGAGATTCGGCCATAACACCTGGGCGCAGAATTCGAGATGGTTCAGAACGCCTGCTGCATAGGCTGTCGTGGTGGTGATGAAGAAATGGTCTTCAGAGAACCGGCTGACGGTTCCGTCATCGTAGATCATACCGTCTTCGCGCAGCATGAGGCCGTAGCGCGCTTTCCCGATGGGCAGCTTGCGCAAGCCATTCGAGTACACCCTGTCGAGGAACTCCGCCGCATCTGTTCCGAGGACCTCTATTTTGCCAAGCATGGAAACATCGCAAAGGCCGGCATTCGCCCGAACATTGGTTGCCTCTCGATCGACGCTCTCCCGCCAGGTCGTTTCGTAGTCACGCGGGAACCAGGCGGAGCGATACCATAGACCGGATTCTACAAACACGGCGCCGTGCTTTGCCGCCCAATCGTGGAGCGGCGACTTCCGGACCGGCTGGAAATGCTCCCCATGGTAGGAACCCGCTAGCGATCCGAAGGAGACAGGCGTATAGAACGGGCGAAATGTCGTTGTGCCGACCTCTCTAGGGGACACGCCGCGCGCGTCGGCAAGGAGACCGATCGCGTTCACATTCGACAGCTTGCCCTGATCTGTTGCCATCCCATTCGTCGTGTATCGCTTCGCGTGCTCGACATGGCCATAGCCTTCCTGGACCGCAAGACCGAGATCTCTGTGGTGAACGTCATTCTGAAAATCCACGAAGGCTTTACCGCGGATACGCGGAATCGACCACAAGGCGCGCGCCGGCGGGGCAACAATATCATCCTCGATGGTTCCAAAATCCTGCTGCTCTACGCGAAAACCGAGATCGCCAACGAGACTCGCTGCCTTTGCAGCACCATCGTCCAGACATGCGGCGATCCCGGAAATAGCATTGCAAGAGCCCGCAACGACGAGCCCGCTCAATTCCGGTGCGAGGAATGCCGCATACTGATCAGACCAATCGGGCTTGCCGCCGCGGTGGCAGGCAAGGTGTATGATTGGGCTAAAACCTCCAGCCATTGCCAAGGCATCGACCTTCAGGTTTTCTCTCCGATTGCCGTGCCAGATATCGACTGAAGATAACATCTTGCCGCCGCGGGCGTCCGAAACCACCGCACCGCGGATGACCCGGAATTCACCGAAATATGGCGGGTTCGCGTCATTTCGGCTGTCGATAACGGCAACAACCGGTTGCCCCCTCGCTTCGAGATCGCGCGCAAGAGCATAGCCGCTATCATTCGTCGTGAAGATCGCAGTTCGAGTGCCCGGTGCGATAGCAAAGCGATTCAAATAGGTTCGCATTGCCGTCGCCATCATGACGCCCGGAATGTCATTGCCACCGAAGACGAGCGGGCGTTCCTCCGAGCCGCTGGCCAAGAGCGCCTTCTTGGCAACGATGCGCCAGAGCCTTTCCGCGAGCCGGCCGGCATCGGCAACGCTATCCCCCCTTTGGACACGCTCCACCGCGCCGAAAACGTTACCATCGAACCAACCGAATACGGTCGTACTGGCCAGCACCCGCGCATTGGGGAAGGAGTTCAGCTCGCCCACGGCTTGCCGCACGAATTCCGGGGCTGACACGTCGCCAATCGTTGCGGTTTCCGAAAGAAGCGAGCCGCCAATCATTGCCTGCTCGTCGACGAGCACAACGCGCGCACCTGATCGCGCGGCCGTTAAAGCGGCCGCTATGCCGGTGGGTCCACCGCCGATCACCAAAAGATCGCAATGCGCCCAAGTCTTTTCAAAGCGATCAGGATCCGCTTCGCCCGACGCTTTTCCGAGACCCGCCGCTGTCCGGATCAGCGGTTCGTAGACCATTTCCCAGAACCACGACGGCCGCATGAAGGTTTTGTAGTAGAAACCGGCGCCCAGGAAGGGAGAGAGCAGACCGTTCACCGCGCCAAGGTCGAATTCAAGGGAGGGCCAGCGGTTCTGGCTGGAGGCTTCCAGACCGGCGTACAGCATCTGCGTCGTGGCCCGCGTATTGGGCTCAGAGCGCCCGCCGCGGCCTACCGTAACCAGTGCGTTCGGTTCGGAGGCACCGGCTGTAAGGATGCCGCGCGGACGATGATATTTAAAGCTGCGACCGACAAGTTGACGACCGTTGGCCAGAAGCGCAGATGCCAACGTGTCACCAGCAAAGCCTCGCATCGACTTTCCGTCGAAGGTGAATGCTAGTGGTGCGGCACGGTCGATGAGACCGCCGGCCGGTAGACGATGGGTGCTCATCGAGGGTGTTCTCCTTCGAGCGTAGCATCCCGGCTCGCCTCAATTTCATGGGTTGCAGTGTCGCGGGTGACGATCAGCCAGCGGCGGCATCCGGCCGTATGGTGCCAAAACTCGTCATGACGGCCGCGGGGATTCGTGCGCAAATAGACATACTCGAACCACGTTTCCGGGTTGGCCAGCGTTTCTGGGCGTGGGAGGGCGGCCCCCTTTACCGTGAACTCTTCCTTCGGGCGGCCGCCGCAATGTGGGCAGGGAATAAGACTTGCCATTCGTTCAATCCAGATCGGCAGGGGTTAGTGCAGGTTCGGTTGTGCGCCGCTTCCGGTTTCATCGATCAGATAACCGCGCTCGAAACGGTCGAGCCGGAATGCCGATGCGGTCGCATGCGATGTCCCGCGAGCGAGCAAGTGGGCGAAGCAATAGCCGGATGCCGGCGTCGCCTTGAATCCGCCGTAGCACCAGCCCGCGTTGAGATAGAGATTTTCGATTGGCGCTCGATCGATGATGGGCGAACCGTCCATGGACATGTCCATGATACCCCCCCAGGACCGAAGAATACGAACGCGCGAAAGCGAAGGGATCATCGTCTTCGCCGCCTCCGCGACATGCTCGACGGTCGCCAGATTACCGCGCTGGGCATAGGAATTGTAACCATCGATGTCGCCGCCGAAGACCAAGCCCCCCTTGTCAGATTGCGATATGTAGAAATGCCCCATTCCAAACGATACGACGCAGTCGATGAAGGGTTTCAGTCCCTCTGACACGAAGGCCTGCAACACATGGCTTTCAATCGGAAGTTTGAGGCCCACCATCTCCGCAAGCCTCGACGAATTGCCGGCCGTGGCCAATGCCAGCTTGCCGCAGCCCATGAAGCCGCGGCTGGTCTCGACGCCAACAACTTTTCCATCCTCGCGGCGTATTCCGTTGACCTCGCAATTCTGAATGATGTCGACGCCGCGGCTGTCGGCCCCGCGCGCGTAGCCCCAGGCGACGGCATCGTGGCGAACCGTACCGCCACGGCTCTGGAGGAACCCGCCCAAAATAGGAAAACGCGTGTTGTTGAAGCCGAGGTACGGTGCCATCGACTTCACTGCATCGAGATCGAGCAACATTGCATCGACGCCATGGAGGTGCATGGCGTTTCCCTTCCGAATGAAGGCGTCGCGCTGGCCGTCCGTATGAAAGAGATTGAGCACGCCGCGTTGGGAAACCATCGCGTTGAAATTGAGCTCCCGCTCCAGCCCTTCCCAGAGTTTCAACGAGAATTCGTAGAAAGGATTATTTCCAGGAAGCAAATAGTTCGAGCGGATGATGGTTGTGTTGCGTCCGACATTGCCGGACCCAATGTAGCTCTTTTCCAATACAGCTATGTTCGAGAGCCCGAATTCCTTTGCGAGATAGTAGGCCGTCGCAAGTCCGTGACCGCCACCTCCGACAATGATGACGTCATAATGCGGCTTCGGTTCGGGGCTGCGCCAGGCTGGCTTCCACCATCTGTTACCGAAGAGGCCGTTCGCAAAAATCGAGAGGGCAGAGTAGCGCATCGAAAGATACCGAATATGCTGCGGGGAAATGCAGCGCATCGCATGATGCTGCGATGCGCTGCCGGACATTCGATCAAGCCGGGTTCGAGCCCGCCCAGCCCGAGATCGCCTTGGCTTCGAGGAATTCTTCGATCCCCCAGACTCCGCCCTCGCGAGCCCGGCCGGATGCCTTCACGCCACCGAACGGCGAACCGGCGCCGCGAGGATTGCCATTCATTTCGATCATCCCGGCGCGGAGTTGCGAGGCGACGCGGTTACGCCTTTCGCCGTCGGTGGATTGGACGTAATTCGACAAGCCATAAGGCGTATCATTAGCGATCCGGACAGCCTCTTCTTCGGTGTCGAAAGGGATGATCGTCAGGACCGGTCCGAAGATTTCTTCCCGTGCGATTGCCATGTCATTGTTGGCGTCGGCAAAGATCGTCGGACGGACGAAGTAGCCCCGTTCATGCCCTTCCGGACGACCGAGACCACCAGCGATGAGACGCGCCCCTTCTTCGATTCCCTTCTGGATCATTTCCTGGACCTTCTGGAACTGCGCCTCCGATGCAAGCGGTCCGATATGGTTGCCAGGCTTGTGGCTGGAATCGACCACGAGGCTTTCCGCAACCGCCTTCGCCTCGTCAACGACGCGATCGTAGATCGACCGCTCTACCAGCATACGCGTTGGCGCATTGCAGCTCTGCCCGGTATTGTTGAAGCAATGGAGGACACCGCGTTTCACCGCTTCCGCGTCCGCGTCGGCAAACACCAAGTTGGCGCCTTTTCCACCAAGTTCGAGGACCACCCGTTTCAGAGTTTCTGCCGCGGTCTTGGAGATCGCGACGCCGGCCCGCGTGGAACCCGTGAAGCTGATCATTTCCACATCGGGATGCGAGGACAGACGCGTGCCTACGCCAGCACCATCGCCATTGACGAGATTGAAGACGCCCTTGGGGAAACCAGCCTGGTCGATATATTCCGCGAACAGCATCGAGGAAAGCGGCGCGATCTCGGAGGGCTTGTGGACCATGGTGCAGCCCGCCAGCAAAGCGGGGATGACTTTGAGAGTCACCTGATTCATCGGCCAGTTCCAGGGAGTGATGAGGCCGACGACGCCGATCGGGTCCATGAGGATGCGGTCGTTGGGAGCATGCGGACCGAGCGGCCGGATGAACTCGAAGTCCTTGAATGCGGTGATGAAGTTCGAGATGTGCCAGGTGCCGGCGCCGACTTGCTTTTCCAGCGCCATGTCGATAGGCGCGCCCATCTCCAGGCTGATTGCCTGGGCCATTTCCGGTGCGCGGCGCTTGTAGATTTCGAGCAAGCGCTCGACCAGCTTGAGACGTTCGGCGGGGGCAGTCTTCGACCAGCTCTCGAACGCACGCTTGGCGACCGCGACCGCCCGGTCGGCGTCGGCGGGGCTACCGATGCTGATAACTGCGCAGGCCTCTTCTGTCGACGGGTCGATAACGGCGAGTTCGCGGGCTTCCAGCGGTGCCACCCATTCGCTATCGATGTAAAACAATTTCTTTTCCAGCATTGCTGTCTCCAATTTTTCGAAAGGAAGGACGTTGCCCGCCGGAAGAGCGGGCATCGATGGCATTAGATAATGAGGTCGATGAGGAACGGTGCCTTCTGCCTGAAGCTCTGCTGCATCAGGTCGGCGCACTCTTCCATTGTGGTCGCGCGTGCGGCCTCGACGCCCATGCCATTTGCCAACTTGATCCAGTCAAGATCGGGGTTCGAGAGGTCAAGCATGCCCATCGCTGTCGGGCCGGGAACGGCGCCGACGTTCTTGTATTCGCCGATCAGGATATTGTACTTCCGGTTATTGAGCAGGATCGTCGTGCAAGGGAGCTTTTCTCGGGCCTGCGTCCAGAGCGACTGCAGGGAATACATCGCGGAGCCGTCTGCCTGCAGGCTGATAACCCTTCGATCACCGCCACCGGCGACCGCTGCGCCGGTGGAGACCGGAAGGCCGTCGCCGATCGCGCCGCCGCCAAGGTTCAGCCAGTCGTGAGCTGGGGCATTGTGCGTGAGCTTATAGAAGTCGCGGCCATAGGAGATGCTCTCGTTGGAAACGATCGAGTTTTCGGGCATCAGGGCCGCGAGGGTGACGGCCAGGTTTTCCTGTGTCGTGGCTCCACGCGCGGGTTCGGGGCGCGGACCCACATCCGGGATCGCCACCTCGGGAGCACCGAGTTCATCGACAAGCGCCTGCAGCGCCGCTACTGAATCTTGGTCGAAACGGGAGAGTACGTGGATCTGGGCATTCGACGGATACTGCGTCGAGGGCTTGCCCGGATAAGCGAAGAAGCCAACCGGCGCTTTTGCGTTCACCAGAACGATATGCTGATACTGTCCCAGCGCCTGTATTGCGGCGTCAGTCCCGTACGGCACGCGCTCAAGCGCTAGGCGGCCACGGCCGCGCTGCATGTGACCATTGGTATAGGTCGCGAGCAGATGGGCCCCCGTCGCCTCGGCGACCCGCCATGCAAGAATCTGAGAGGGAGCCAGCGTCGCCTGATCCGCAAGAAGGATCAAGACATTACGGTTCGAGCGAAGGACGCGTGCAACGTTTTCGACCGCATGGGGGTCGATCGGCGGAGCGGCTGGAACAGGAAGCGCATCAGCCACCACGCCACCCGGGTTCCACGAAGCATCGGCGGGGAGAATGAGAGTCGAAATCTGACCGGAAACGGCGCGGGCATTCTGAACTGCAACCGCCGCATCACGACCTACCTCTGCAACGTCGGTGCTTGTACGAACCCAATGCGAGACAGTCCGCGCCATTCCTTCGGTATCGGCCGTCAGCGGCGCATCGAACGGGCGATGATATGTCGCCTGATCACCGACGATGTTCACGATGCCAGCGCGGGCGCGCCGAGCATTGTGGAGATTGCCCATACCGTTCGCCAGACCGGGACCGCAATGGAGCAGTGTTGAAGCCGGCTTGCGCGCAATCCGGTAGTAGCCGTCGGCCATACCAGTAACGATGTTCTCCTGAAGGCCGAGAACGCAATGCATGCCGGGGATGCGATCGAGCGCTCCGACGAAGTGCATTTCGCTGGTGCCAGGATTGGCGAAGCATGTGTCGACGCCGGAATTCAAGAGGGTATGAACCAGGCTTTCAGCGCCGTTCATCTGATTGGTGGCTGCTTGTGAGGACATATTTCTGCACCTGTTAGTTACGACAAAGGGTTGTAGTGGTAATAGGGAAATCGTTGCGGGGAGAACGGCGCGATCGGGACGCTCGGCTCTCGGCCGGCGACAAGATCCGCGACGATCTCCGCGGTTCTGGGCGCCGCCGTCATGCCGACATCACCGTGGCCAAACGCATGAATCACATGGCGAGAAAAGCGAGAGCGGCCGATCACCGGCAGGCCATCGGCAATCGAAGGCCGATGCCCCATCCATCGATCAACAATCATGTCGTCGCGGTTTCCCAGCCCTGGAAACGCATTTACCGCGTGTTGGACAAGGAGTTCCGCGCGACGCCAATCAGGCGCAGCCTTGACACCCGCGATCTCCACCTGCCCGGCTATCCTGACGCCTGCGGGTGTCATGTTGATTGCCATTTTACCGTCGGCGGGCATTACCGCCTGGCAAGGCTGGATCTTCGGATTCTTGATAACAGCGTGGTAGCCGCGCTCGCTCTTTAATGGAATCTGGTCCCCAACTTCCAACGCAAAAGTCTTCGAATGGACACCCGCTGCGACGACAGCGTAGTCGCAGGGAATTGATCCTTCAGGCGTGCGAACAGCGGCAAGACCAGCCGGCGTGAAATCGAAACCGAGGGCGCGTGCCCTCAGTTGTTCTGCACCTGACCGCTTCGCCGTCGCCACTATATGAGCAACAAATGCGCCGGGATCGACACACTGCGCCCCATCTTCCACGACCACCCCGAAGCGATATCGCTCGGAGAGCTGGGGTTCGCGAGCGCGTAACGCGTCATCGTCCAAAGCGATCCAGCGAATCCCATGCTCGCGCCGAAGCCGCCAGAAATTCGCCTCCGCTTCAAAGGCGGCGCGATCGGAAAAGGTATGGAGAAGGCCGTTTCTTTTGATTAAGTCAACTCGCCCAACCTTCACTGCAAGCATCTCGTATTGCGCGGGCGCGCCAACAAGTAGCCCAGCAAGAGCTTCTGCGATCATCGCCATACGCTTTCTGGTCGATCCGG
>Ga0265293_10008146_pt1 | contig 15684 bp, 14 predicted proteins | sample Munlanlewell138R_FD_192505 | JGI IMG/M metagenome (GOLD analysis project Ga0265293, IMG submission 192505) | Leachate microbial communities from a municipal landfill in Southern Ontario, Canada - Leachate well 138R | ecosystem: Engineered > Solid waste > Landfill > Unclassified | place: Canada...
GAAATCAAGTACGGAATTATTAGAACTCAAGTTAAGAGTAGAATTGGTATTTACAGTGAAAACACCGATAGCATTATCGGGAGCAGTGATTGAACCCTGTGTCAAATTAATGTTATCATTAAAATCCATATTACCGTCACCGACAGTAAATCCTGCACCGGCACCATTGACAGTAACAACATCATTGAAGCTGATGAGACCGGAGCCTCCGGTTATCTGCCCGTTGTCATTTAATCCGATGGTTGCATCAAAAGTCATATCACCGTCAGCACCATTTATTGAACCTGAGTTAGCGACAATCACAGAATTAGAATAAGTAATGTTGCCGACACCGCCGTTAAGTGATGCAGTAGTACCGTCAACAGTCAATTCTCCGGTAAATTCGATATCGCCGTCACCGGCATTAAAGATACCGTCGCCACTTATGTTTACTGTTCCATCCAGAGTAGAGTTTGAAGCTCCCGCATTAATTGTTCCTTCGACATCAAGCTCGGAGCTTACATCGAGAGCAATAAGACCTGATACAGGAATAATATCGCCTGCTTCGATAGTCTTTGTACCGGTTCCGGTCAGCTCTAAATTGTTATAAGTATCACCATTGTCAGATACAGGATAGATACTTTGTTCGGAATCTGAAGCATAAGTAAATGTACCCTGGAAGGTAACATCTTCATTATTATTACTGATATAAAAAGGATAGTTGGCAAGATTAGCATATTGGTCAAGTGGTGTAGGACAAGAAATCCCTACTATAAACACTCCGTCTTCAACCGTTTTGGCGGCATTGCCGGAAATAACAAGTCTCTCATAATAAAAGCCTTGCACTGTCTGAGTCGCATCACCTGCATTCCAATCCACCACACCCATAATAGCATTAGCATTGTCCTGCCCAAAATTGTTTCCGTTATTAACTTCAATGGATGCGTCTTTGCTCTTCATCTTTATCACACCGCCACAGGTAGCATTGTAAGTTGCTTCTGATGTATTCATTATGAATTTTTGGGATAAAAGGTTCATTGGCATTACTAATGTTATTGCCAACAACACAGAAATTCTAAAAATTATTCCGTAAAGCAAATTCATGAACAATATCCTGATTAATATTTAAATTATCTAATACTCAACGTTACAAAAATAGGTACTATGTAGAATTATTATCATAAGTACTAATACTGAATTCAACTCCGACAAAACACAGTTTATACTTTTATTTTCAAGTGCTTCCGTGATTAATGTACAATGAATTTCTATACCTATCGGCAAATATTCGCCTTAATTTCAGTGTAAATACTTAAATCATAAATTACACAAAAACCCATTATTTACTTTATTCCGGAACCTTCAAATTCATTTTATTCCTTGAGCCGGTGATGAATAATAAATGTAAATATTATGCCTAAGTGCAAACAGACACCGGATTCATATTCGAATAAATATAATTCCGAGTAGCTCCCTGCAAATAATTTTACAGAGATTTTAACGTCGAATAATATTTAATCGAGAAGAAAACTTTAAATGAGTTTGATAAATATCATGAAAATTAAAATTATATTTTTACTGTCAATCATACTTTTATCGTCATGCTCAGAAGACTATGAATATAATGAAAATGATTTTAACCTCAATGGCGGAATTGGAAGAACAAACAATTTCGAGCATTTTGGAAATACCCCTCTTCAACTTGCAGTAGAAAACAATCTGATTTCCGATGATTCTTCGGGAGTAATTCAGACAGCATTAAGATTAAAGAGTCCATATTGGATTGTCTCAACAGTAAATGGAAATATAATCAGACTGAATAACAATACAGCCGACAAATATTTTAAAATTGACTCTTCTTATGTAACTGCTACCGGCATGACTGCTGATAAAAATCAAAATATTTATTTCATAGCATCAGATGACAGGTTTTATGCATTAAGTGAAAACCTTGAATTGAAATGGATTAAAGATTTGCCTGTAAGACAGAGCAGAGCATTGACATATTCCGATTTATTAGCACTTGATGACTGTATATACATCGGTACAAACGACGGCGATATTTTCAAATATGACAATGAGGGCAACTTGAAATGGAGTATTAAAAGTAGTCTTGCAGTTGTCAAAAGCTTTTCTGCCGATTCATCAGGTAATATCTATTCAGCACTGACCAATAATTCATTCGGAGCTAATGACTCGTTGATTTGCATTGATAGTGGCGGTAATATCTTGTGGGGAAAAGAACTGACATCAACCCGAATATTATCGTCCTCTGTATATTCAAAGGGTAGAATATACGTCTCAGGTTCTTATGATACCGAAGATGACAGATTCGGGAAAACATATTGTTTCGACAGAAATGGCAATGAAATATGGAACTCCCAATCCAGCTTACCGGGTAAAAATGTATCAGTGGACAACATGGGCAATTGTTATGTTGCAGGCATAAGCTCCGGGGTAGGCGAAGTAAAAGCAGGAATTTTCTCTTTTGATAAATTCGGGAAGGAATCATGGAAACTATATTTTGGTGCCGCTCCGATTTCTCCATTAATAATTAGTGAAAAATACCTGTCTTTAACCTCATTCACCGGAGATGGTGCCGCATACTTGATATTCCGTAAATCTGACGGATTACTGGTCAAGAATCATTCACTATCAAACTTCCCTCCTCTTTATTTGCAGCCGGTAGTGGCAGATGATGCAACTATTAAACTCTTTGGTTCGTCAAAATTGACAAATATTAATTTTACACAAACTTCGTTGAACTTATTTTAAGAAAATATAATATGAAATTTGAATCGGGAAATAACGCAAGCATTATAACTCATCACGGAATAACACCCAAAATACATCCAAGTGCTTTTTTATGTGAAGGTGTAAAAATTATCGGTGATGTAGAGATAGGCGAAAATGTATCGGTATGGTACAATACTGTCATACGTGGTGATGTACACTATATTCGAATCGGTGAAAATGCTAATATACAAGATATGTGTATGCTGCATGTGACCAATAATGTCTGGCCCCTGATTATCGAGAAGAATGTATCATTGGCACATTCTGTCAGTGTTCATGGTTGCACTCTAAAAGAAGGTTGTCTTATAGGTATCGGTGCAGCAGTACTCGACGGTGCGACAGTTGGTGAATATTCACTCGTGGGTGCAGGAGCAGTAGTGAGAGAAGGATTTGTTGTCCCCCCAAGAACATTAGTTGCCGGTGTTCCTGCTAAGGTAATACGTGAATTATCTGACAAAGAATTTGAGCGTGTCAGCAAAACACCGTATAATTACATAAATTATGTGAAAGGATATCGCGATGAGTACAAGACAGCAGTAGAGCAAGGCTTGATTACTTGATAATCATGAGTTTTAGCGTTTTGGTAAAAGGTCCGGAGACTATCCTCACAAAGTAGGTACCGCTCGACAGATTAGTGACATCTATATTCGATGAATATTCTCCCGGTTCGAGTATCTGATTTTCAATGATGAATAATGATTGTCCAAAAGAGTCAATTATATCAACATAGGTGTGTGCTTCGATTGCGACTGAATAGAAGAGTTCTGCCTCAGTACCAGTCACCGGATTGCCTGACATAGAAGCAAAGTCGTAAATATTATTCGATAAGATAATTTTGCGAACTTCATCTCCGCAGTAAGACATTTTCAAGTAACCATCCTCACCGGTTGTGACGATACAATTATCCATATCAGGAAACGAGATACTTTCTATATTAATATCAATAGTGACTGAATCTCCTAACAATATCAAGAACACCGGCTTGAGTAAGATGCCTTTTTTCCCGCTGAGTGAATTTACCCCTTGACTAATGATTCGAAGTAATGTATATCCGCCGGGCTGTTCAATTTCCGAAGCCGATAGTACCACCCAGTCTGAGCTTATATCGCCGTTTTTTACCTTATTGTCGAACTTGAGTTCTTTTTTCTTATATTTTAATTCGATTATATACTTATTAATATTTATATCGCTTACATTCGAGAAGTCTGCACTTATTTCGAAATCAGGAGCGTAGTTGAAAGGCGGGTCATATTCCATCCTGTCACCCGGGTATAAGTTGTCTGATTTCGGTAATTTGACTTCTACGTGGTGCCTTATTGTATTAATTCTGATATAACCTGTTCCAGTGTCAGCATCACTGTAAACTCTGACGAACAATTCAAAACTCGACTTATCAGAGCCGGTTGGGTCGAAATTTACATCAAAGTTTAAACTGTCTCCGGGCTCCAATCTGACAAAATTATTATCAATAAAATCAGTATTAATATCAAAAAATGCAGTATCCCCCGCTACCTCCCGCACATAGTTTATAAATGAGCCTACTGTATCGGAGATGTTTTTCAAAGTAATTTGAAACTTTGTACTACTGCATTGAAAAACACTGTCAATTTCTACCGTTTCAAATGACAGAACCTTGTTGTAAGCATGTCCGCTGACAATTACCGAGACAGTATCCCACTTGGAACTTTCCTCCCCTGTATAAGCATCGGTAATGATTCTCAAAGTCAATTGTTTATACCCTGCTTCTCGCGGCAGGAAGGTAACCGGTATTTTCAGAGACTTGTCTATTGTTAATACAGTATCTTCAGGTAAATTGGTTAAAAATTTAAATTCATCAAGACCTGTAAATCCATCGGTTAGCACTTCGATTTTCTTAAGATATAAATTCGAAGACCACGACTCAGACGAAATCATTATTCTGCCGGTATCAGGGTGCTGAATATTCACTAATGTCCTACCGTTGAAATCATATCCGGTTGCTTTTACGACCGGCTTAAATCCATAACCACGCAAGTAGTTAAAAACAGAACCGGTTTTAAATTTCGAGTCCTCAGAAAATACAGGAATAAGTTTTACTTCACGCTCGAATTCATTCAAAGGACTGAATTCGACTGCAACGTTTATTTCTCTGATACGGTCGGCATATTCAGGTCTATCAGGATACAGCAATACAGGTGACTGCTTGTCGGGTTTAGGATAAGTCTCATCAATAAGCACCTTAAACTCATGATTTGACTGGTCAAATCGAAAATCCGTAATTTCAACAGGTTCATTGCCACTGTTTTTAACCTTCACTTCCCCTTTTACTCTATCACCTAAACGAAGTCTTCCGAAATCATAAGAATTAAAATATGGTCCCGGCAAATATGCAATACCTCGGACATGACAAATACTGTCAGGACCTTTAGCATTATTTTTAAATACGAGTGTATCGAAGAACTCACCCGCTTGCAAGGGCTCGAATGTAACACCTTTAATATATCTACCTGTCTTTGGATTGATTTCGAGACCATAAACACTCGGCACAGTCGGTTCGCTTAAATAAAAAGGTGAACCGGTATTTAAACTGTAATATCCGTCAATTATCAATTTTCCTGTTCTGTTGTTACCTATTCTCAATCCTCGACCATAAGCGGGGTTATAACTTTCATGAAATTCAGCTTTCTTGCCTACTTCAATAGCACCAAAATCAATGTCATCAACTTCGATTCCGGCGATTACTCCGGTTCCCATGACTACTATAGTATATCTGAGACAGGGTGTTTCGAGAATCAAAGTATCAATATCCCCAAAGAAGCCTGTATAAATATCTGTTTCCGGCGTGTATCGTATGTTAAATTTTATTATTTCAGCTGAATCTATAAACTGTTTATCGGGAATATCATATATTTTGAACCTCTGACCGTATTTCAGAGAAATTGACTTGAGCTCAATTTTGTGAGAAGAAGCATTTCTTATATTTGCTCCTAATTCAGTGTAAGAACCTACGTTGACATAACCAAATGCAATTATGCCCGGAGCCATTTCGATTCTGTCAGCCTTATATACAACTGAATCAAATACAAACCTCCCGGAAACATCAATCACATAGAAAAAAGCTTTTGCATCCTTATATTTATTGAGAACAGACAATCGGAAGGAAAAATCAAAATTAATTTCATTTTTATTAAAAGTACTTGCAAATATTTCAGAAATATTTTCAGACCAGGTCGGTAATAATACAGGCTGTTCGAGAATACCGGAATCAACATGAACTGTGTCATCATTATGGTGAAAAGTCCTGTTATCCACGACTGTTATAACAAAATCTCCGCAATGCTTAGCTACACTTACTTGGGGTTCATATAAATCAACAGTGTCAACATCAGCAGAAAGCAAATTATAATCGGCAAAGAGCAAACCCATACACCCCGCCATAAACAGTATTAAGGCAGTCCTTCTTGATGACACTATATTATATAACTTTATCATGTTCGTGTCTTGTCTTTTATGTAATGACAAATAAGACCGATAAAAGTTACTAATTTATATAAAAAAAATTTGTATAAAAAAAAAGCTGCTCGAAATTGAACAGCTTTTTTTTATATTTTTTACTTTGCTATTCTTTCAAGCCATCGTAACATTATGAGCATTGTCACCATAGAAATCAGACATGCCACAACAAATATTGTCCATGTTCCGGCAATCGAAATATTTTCATAGAATACCGCTCCGAACAGTAAGAGTTGATTTCCCAGAGCAGTAGCACCGAGCCAACCACCCTGCATCAAGCCTTGATACTGAGGTGGGGCGACTTTGGATACAAACGATAATCCGAGCGGACTAATAAACAGCTCTGCTACTGTTAATATGAAATAAGTAAATATTAAAATCAACGGAGTAACCTTTTCAGCCTGTGCAAGCGGCGAACCTCCGGCATTGGGATTTATCTCGGAATAAGCCGGAAGACCAATTGATCCTACAAGCATAACTACAAATGCAATTGAAGCTATCAACATACCGATAGCAATCTTCTTTGGAGTCGAAGGCTCTATTCCTTTACTGCGAAGCCATCCGAACAAACCAAGAACTACAGGGGTAAGAAATACTACAAAGAACGGATTAATGGATTGGAACAACTCGGCTCCTTGGATATTAATAAAGCCCAGATTTAATTTAAGGCTTGATAAATCGGTATAGTCACGGGCAAAAAACGTAAGTGTCAGCCCGTTTTGGTGGAATGAAAACCAGAAAAATATTACTACGCCGAAAACTGCAAAAAGTGCGTATAATCTTTGTTTTACTTCCGCAACATCCATTTCGATATTGTCAGATGATGAAGCAGCATTCTTTGCCTTTGGTTCAGGGAATTTCTTCTTATTTACAAGAAATATCACTATTGAAATCAGAAGTGCGAAAATCGCTGTTGCAAACGCATAGTGAAATCCTGTAGAAAACACTTCAATGTATTGATTGGCAAAAATTGTGATATCGGTTACAGTGGAACCGCTTACTTGGTTTGCCAAAGTTTCAAGTGTTGTCTTAGCATCGCCTGTTATCGTATTGTTAAGAAATGAATGACACAAAGCAGGCAAGTCGGCATTATATTGGAAGCCGTTTCTCTCAAGCCACCAGTTTCTGACACCGATTGCAATAACGGGTGCAAATATTGCCCCAACATTTATAAACATATAAAATATAGAAAATCCTGAGTCACGTTTTTCTTTGAATTCGTTATTGTCATACATCTGCCCGACGAGAGCTTGCAAATTCCCCTTAAATAGTCCGTTTCCGAATGCTATTACAAGTAATGATGCACAAGCAAGTACTAAATTAGTCGTATTGGCTTCACTCGGAATTGAAAGCAAGAAATAACCCACCGTCATAACAATGAGTCCTATCAGGATTGTACCTTTGTAATTGCGTGTTTTGTCGGCTATAAGACCGCCGACAAGCGCAAGTAAATATATAAGTGCGTAAAACGCTCCATATATGTAACTGGTCTCAGTTCCTTCCAATCCAAACTTTGCTTGTATAAATAATACAAGTATAGCCATCATTACGTAGAATCCAAACCTCTCTCCCATGTTTGCAAGAGCAGCCGGAATCAGACCTTTTGGGTGTCCTTTGAACATAAAAATTCCTTATAAAGTTTTTGAAAATTGTAAATTTCGATTATTTAAAATTAATGATTTTTTTTCTCAAATCAGGCATTAAATTTTTAATTGCTTTAAGTCTTTATTAAATATATGCTTATATATCAAGAAAAGTTAATATGTTCGCAAATAATACTCATATCAATGTTATATGAAACAAAATGAATAAGTCTGCTTTAACTAAGTTATAATCAACATTCAAACTATGAATTAATATAGCAAACTCAAAATTCTAAAATCTAAAAAAAGCTATTAAATTAAGAATTAATCCTAAAAAGTGTTATATTTGTAATTGCTTTAATTTACAATTTTCGATTGGTATCAATTGACAAAAATCTGGCAGACATTAGAGGATAAATTTGTTAGCGACCTAAAGATTTTTAAGGTCAGAATGAAGAGAAGAGTAAACCCCGAAAGCGGTGTTGCTTCAAATTTCGTAATGCTTGATTCTCCTGATTGGGTTAATATTGTCCCCTTGACCGAAGATAACAAAATTGTCATGGTTGAACAATACAGACACGGCTCAGATGAAATTACTCTCGAGCTGCCCGGCGGTATGGTCGAGCACGGCGAAGAATATTTACATGCTGCAATGCGCGAATGCATGGAAGAAACAGGCTACGAAGGCACCGGACTTGCTGTCGAAATCGGAAGAGTTAAGCCTAATCCCGCATTCCTGAATAATCACTGCACTACATTTTTGTGGAAAAATTGTAAATTAACAAGAGAGCAAAAACTTGACTCAAATGAATTGATTAAAATCAAGACTTTTGCTTTTGATGAAATCAAAGATATGATAAAATCAGGAAAAATTAATCATGCTATTATTCTGAACGCATTTTTCTTTTTTTCCCTTCATTTAGACAATTATAACGGCTGAAATCATAATGGGCAAGGTAATTTCAATAGCTAATCAAAAGGGTGGTGTCGGTAAAACCACTACATCTATTAATTTGTCGGCTTCACTTGCAGCATCGGAGTATAAAGTATTGCTTGTTGATATTGACCCGCAGGCAAACTCTTCTGCCGGTGTAGGAGTTGACTCTAAGCTGTCGGATAAAACTATCTATGAGGTTCTCGTTGATAAAACCGATATACGTGATGCCATAGTTAGTACTGAGATGCCTTATTTATCACTCGTGCCTTCTCATATTAATCTTGTAGGTGCAGAAATTGAAATGGTTGGCATAAAGCATAGAGAACTTATTTTAAAGAAAATTTTGGACGAGGTAAGAGATGATTTCGATTTTATTATCATTGATTGCCCTCCATCACTTGGTTTATTGACTTTGAATTCTCTTTCAGCATCAGATTCGGTTTTAATACCGGTACAATGTGAATACTATGCACTCGAAGGACTTGGTCAATTGCTGAATACAATTTCTATCGTTCAATATCAGCTCAATCATGATTTAGAAATCGAAGGTGTTTTGCTTACTATGTATGACTCACGTTTGAGATTATCCAATCAAGTTGTTGATGAAGTAAAAAAACATTTCGGCAAAAAGGTATTCAACACTCTAATATCGAGAAATGTGAGGTTGTCTGAGGCACCAAGTCATGGCAAACCTGTGATTCTTTATGATGCGTTATGCTCCGGAGCTCAAAATTACCTCGAATTAGCAAAGGAAGTTATTGAAAATAATCAGGATTTATTGCATAAATAATGACTAAATCCACGAAAATAAAACCAGGTTTAGGCAAAGGCTTAGGAGCTTTGATACCCTCTGTCGAGTTTAGTAAAGACAAAGGTTTTACCGTCGGTCATGAAGAATCGAATAACGAATCAAACAGCATGATTGCAATGATAGATGTGTCTAAAATCAGAGCCAATCCCTATCAGCCGAGACAAGACTTCGACGATGAAGCTCTCGAAGGTCTGAAAAATTCTATTTTAAAACATGGGTTGATTACACCCATCACTGTGAGAAAATCTTTGAACGGCTTTGAGTTAATCTCAGGCGAAAGAAGATTGAGGGCTCATCAATTAGCAAAAATCGAGGCAATTCCTGCTTATGTACTTGATGTTAATACACCAATTGAACTTCTCGAACTTGCAATGATCGAGAATATTCAAAGGGAAGACTTGAATCCTATCGAGGCAGCTCACGGATACAAACGACTGATAGAAGAATTCAACTATACACAAGAACAGGTTGCCGAAAGAGTCGGAAAAGATCGTTCTACAGTTACAAACTTTCTGCGTCTTTTAAAGCTACCCGAGAATTTGCAAGAAGCCCTCAGGAATAAAGACATAACTATTGGACACGCCAGAGCTCTACTTGCAATTAGTGATGTTGCACGTATGATCTGGGCAGGTAATGAAGTGATTCAAAATAAATTGTCCGTACGAGATACAGAGGCTTTAGCCAAGCAAATTGAATCAAATGCTTTAACTTCAAACAAACCCAAAAGTAAACTGAAAAAAGAAATTATTAGTAATGAGGTTAAAGCGGTCTTGAGCGAAAAAGCCGATAATCTTAGAAAAAGTTTCGGCACTCAAGTAAAAATTACACCTAAGTCTAAAGAAAGTGGCTCAATAGAGTTTGAATTTTATTCCGCTGATGATTTAGAAAGACTACTTGAATTATTTGAATATATTGAACAGAGAATATCTTGATGAAAATCAACATCACACATTCCGCCTATCAGAGAGTTCGATATGCCGATACTGACAGGATGGGTTATCTTTACAACGGAAATTATTTTGCTTTTTTTGAAGTCGGCAGAACTGAAGTCATGCGTTCTCAAGGATTGAAATACAAAGACCTTGAAGAAGCCGGTTATTTACTGCCCTTGCGTGATGCATATTCCCGCTACTTAAGTCCGGCATTTTATGACGACTATCTGGAAATAAGAACACATCTGCAATATTCAGGTGAAGCAATTATTAAATTTGAATACGAAATTTTTAGAGATGATGAGAAGATTGCTGAAGGATACACTAATCACATGTTTGTGGCAAAAGAATCCCGAAGAACAGTAAAACCGCCAAAAATTTTTTTGGATTCTCTTACGTCAATATAATTTTTAGAATTAAAAAATAAGGTGTTCTGATGCCGGGAATAAAGAAAACTGCCTTGATTATAGCACTGTTGTTTGTGAGTTCGGAAACAACATTTGCTATAGACACTCCATTCAATTTCCTTAGGTATGTGAAAAGTGCAAGAGCAGCCGGTCTCTCCGGAGCTTTTATGACTGTAACAGATGATCCTACGGCTGTGTTTTTTAACCCGGCGACATTGTCCACCGTAGAAACAAAACAAGCTTCTGCTACATTTCTAAAGCATGTTCTTGACATAAATTCCGGCAATCTGAACTATGTACATAAACTCAACGGCACAGGTACCATAGGAGCAAATATCGGCTTTACCTCTTATGGCAGCTTTGAATATGCCGATTATAACGGAAACAGAACTGGTGGTACGTTTGGTGCTAATGATTTGTCCATAGGAGTAAGCTACTCCGATGAGTTGGACTCTAATTTCTATTACGGTGTTACACTAAAATATATCTATGTTGGCATTGAACAAGTTTCGACATCAGCAATGGCAGTTGATGCCGGTTTATTGTACAAACTGCCTGACGGCAGAACAAATCTCGGTGTTTCTGTGTTGCATGCCGGCACACAGTTATCCCAAATTTCAAATCAAAAGGAATCATTGCCCCTCGATTTAAGAATGGGCGTAAACCATAGGTTGAGAGGCTTACCTTTACTTTTTAATTTTACTTTTCACCACCTTGCCGATGATAACGAAAGCTTTTTTGATAAATTTAAAAGTTTTACAATCGGCGGTGAGTTCTATTTCGGTGAAGTATTGCAAGTCCGTCTCGGTTATGATAATCAAGTCAGATTATTGACTTCAGCGGAATCAGACAAAGGATTGACAGGTTTTTCCGGAGGACTCGGATTCGTATTCGATGACTTCAACTTCGATTACGGTTTTTCCAGATACGGTTCTAATGCTAATCTACACAGATTTTCAGTAAGTTTGAATGTTAATAATTTGATAAATTAATTTATGAAAAAGAATATTTTATTATCTGCTGTATCAGCAATACTGTTTGTTTTGTTATCAACGAACCTGTTTGCACAAAATGACAATCAGCAAGCAGCTCCGAAGATAATCAAGCCCAAGCCTTATGCTATGGACTTTTTATTTTGTTATCAGCTTCTCAATACAATCGAGCTTAGAGGGTCTGAGGTTGATGCGTTACTTGAAGTGAAAAACACATTGAAACCCTTCATTGATAAAATCCAAGCTGATAATATCCCCATGAACAATGTTGTAACCTTCGACATATCCGTACCTGTTGCTTATAATTTTCTGCAATTTCTTGAAAGAGGGAAATTCACGGGTGCAGATGCCGAAAAATACAAAAGATTTGTAAATAGTATTAACGAAGCATTCAAAACAAGCGGTTAAATTCATTCAAATAAACAATTTCTGACAGGCAAGAAAGTATGAAATCACAGAATTCAGACCAACAAATAGTACTGAAAGTAGAAGAGTTAATAAAAAAAACTCGCGGTAAAGTATCGCCTGCCGACCTGTCTGAAGCCACCGGTTTTCCAATTAGCGGTATAAATGATGCTTTATCCAGACTTATTGAGCTCTATCGTGCAAGAGTATCAATGGACTCAGAGTCCGGAAGATTAATATTTCTGTTCGATTACCCCCTATCCAAGAGAGGCAGTAAAAACTTTAAAGAGCTTATGACCATTGCTGTTGACTGGCTATGGAAAATGTTCAAAATTGCTTATAAAGCATCTATTGGTATAGTACTTATAGCATATACCATTATTTTCGTCCTCGTATTATTCGGCTTGAAATTCGCCGGTAGAAGCGACGATAATGACAGCGGATTTGATATGGGACCGATAGTTGCCGGCTTGTTCCGCGGAATTATGGATGCCTTCACTATTCATCTATGGATGAGGAGCTTCAGTTATGCTACTGACCCATACGGCAATAGATACAAATATTATGCCCCCGAAAAGAATAAGGGTAGAGGATTTATAGGTTCTGTTTACAGTTTCGTGTTCGGTCCCGAGCGTCCGAGCTATGATCCTCTTGATGATCACAAGGAAGCTGCTGCCTTCATTCGTAAAAATAACGGAAAGATTACTGCGGGACATATAGTTGCACTTACAGGTGTCAACTATGACGAGGCAGAGGCAAGACTTGCGGAATATGCTTCCAGATTCGGTGGCGACTTATATATAAACGAAGACGGAATTATCATAGGTGACTTCCATGATATGATGAACAAAGGCTCAAGCGATTTGCAAGGAGGTTCGGTTGTATTTTATGAAGACGAAGTTGAAGCACCTTATGAATATACAGGTAATTCCACCGGCAGAAACATTGCAATTAGTGCAATGAATGCTTTCAACCTCATTATGTCCATATTTCTTATAAATATTTTTTCCGGTGCAGCTCAATTAAGTTATGTTGATGAGTTAGGCAATCCCGTATCAACGGACTTTCTGGTTAGTCCCATATTAACAATAGGCTTAGGCTATTTCCCTTTAATTTTTTCTGCATTATTTTTCATAATTCCGACCATTAGATATTTCAGTGTGAAGAGAAATAACAGAAAACGGGAGGAAAATATTCTGCGTAAGAAGTTGGTGGGTGCTTTTGTCAGGAACAGACACGTCAGTATCACATTAGAAAAAATTATTGAATTGGCTCGAATAAATCCTAATTTAGAAAATAATGTCAAAAATATTCTCGAACGACTCATTATTGAGTTGAGAGGTGAAATTAATATTGATACCTCAGGTAATCCTGTTTACTCATTCCGACGGCTCTCTACCGAGCTCGGAATTCGTTAACAAAAAATCATCTATTCTGTCGCCCGCTCCAAATTCGTGGGCGGCAGAATAATGATAAATCCACGATAAAAATCCATTTTATTCTCGCAAATTTCACTTTAAATTTGTAGATTATGCTAAAATATGAGACTTGCGGATTACAATAAATTAGATTTTTATCAATATTTATACGATATTTGTAATTACAAAACTTAAAGTTTTGTAATTTGTAAAATATAATCGTTTACTGTTACTTATTTGTAAATTAATCGTCAAATCAATATGGAACTTGAAGAGTTCACAGCGAACGTTCTGCCACTGAAAGATAAGTTGTTCAGATTTGCTAAGCGGCTTATGCAGAACCATGAAGAAGCAGAAGACTTGCTTCAAGATGTGATGCTCAAGCTTTGGGTTAACCGCTCGGAGCTGAGCAGAAAGTCAAGCGTTGAAGCTTTTGCGATGGCTGTAACCAGGAACTTGTGCATTGACAGATTTCGCTCAAAGCAGTATCAGGCATCCAATATGGGTATTGATGCAGCAGAGTTGGATATGAGAGACCGGAGTATTTCACCGGAACAGCGAGCAGAACAATTAGAAGCGGTAGAGCTGGTTAGAAAGGCAATGAAAGAATTACCCGTGAATCTCCAAAGAGTCGTTGAGCTGCGAGATATTCAAGGGCTCAGCTACCAAGAGATTGCAGAAACTATGGAAATGAATATTAACACCCTGAAAGTTAATCTTTCGAGAGCAAGAAAAAAAATCAGGGAATTATTAAAAACTAATTATGATTATAATTACAATGAAAAATGACATCTCAACAATCAGACAGCTGCTCGATAAGTACTATGATGCGGAGACTGACGAGCAGGAAGAAGATATACTCTATGAGTATTTCAGCGGTGTTGTTGCACCGGAGTTTGAAATGTTCAAGCCTCATTTCTTGTTCAACAGGATTGGTTATGACGACGGTAAAGAGCTGAGAAGTGACTTCAATGAAATTTTCATGAAAAATATATCCGCAACTAACCTGAAACCGGTTAAATCAAAGCGTTTGAATTTGTTTAGGTATGCCGGTGTTGCAGCTGCTGCGGTTGCTGTTTTCGTGATGTTTCTATTGATAAATAAAGACGAGGATGTTAGCGAGGAAGAGTATGCTCAAGCTATAGAATCATTGATATTGATTTCGGAGAAAATGGAGACCGCATCACATGAACTCCGTGCTTTAAGCAATATCGAAAACAGTTTGAACACGATTGATGCCTTTAAAGCTTTGGAAGAGTACGGAAAACATTTTATTAACCAATAGGATTATTTATGATAAGAACTTTTTACATATTATTTTTATTTCTTTCTGCAACAGGATTTGCTTTTGCACAAAATAAAGCTGTTGACTCCTTTATCAGCAAATATTCTGACAAGGATGGGTTTAAAGCAGTTGTGATGAATGATCCGGCTTCTCTGATTCTTAAGAATCAGAGCGGAGAAAAAGCTGAAGTCACAAAAGATTTGCTGAAAGGTATCAAGACTATAAAAGCCCTGACTTATAAATGCGAAAACAACAAGCTCAGCGATGATGGAAAAGCTTTCAGTTCTGAGCTGACTAAGTTTAATCCGGGAGATGGTTTTACCGAACTTATGTCTATGAAAGAAGGTAAAAATTTCGTTAAAAGCTTGGTACACAAACAAGGTGAAAAAATCAACGAGTTTGTCATGGTTGTTGCCGGTGAATCTGAGTCCACACTGATTTGGATAAACGGTGATATTGACTTGCAAAAGATTGCCAATATCGGTAAAATTCTAAAATTTTAAGATTTTTACGATTTCAGAAGCAGATAAATTAATGCCGTTACAGGCATAAGTGAAAGTTATTTACTAGTTTGATAATAATCTTCATTTGTGTCCATAACGGCATTTGTTAATATCAATCCGTATATCGAGTTAACACATTTCTAA
>Ga0265293_10008147_pt1 | contig 15681 bp, 12 predicted proteins | sample Munlanlewell138R_FD_192505 | JGI IMG/M metagenome (GOLD analysis project Ga0265293, IMG submission 192505) | Leachate microbial communities from a municipal landfill in Southern Ontario, Canada - Leachate well 138R | ecosystem: Engineered > Solid waste > Landfill > Unclassified | place: Canada...
AGGAACTTGCCGCTAATTTGTCGTATAATATAAAGAGGCAGGTAACAGAGAGGGGGTGTGCAATGGGTAATATTCAAGCCAAAGTAGAGTGCAGGCATTGTAAGGAAGTTTTTATCTTGCCTTCTATGACTTATCCCCTCCCGGTTCATAACCACTTGGAAGCCCGCTGTCCGGGTTCTGATAGTCCGGGGAAATTCCTTTCAATCCACCAGTCAAAAAAACCGCATTCCCGTTGTTAATTAATAATCTTTGAAAGGTTAGCCGTCTGGCTGTTAAAAGCGCTATGTGGATATTTATCATAATAGGTCTTGGGTTTATTGCTGCCGGGCTTGCAGTTCACAAATTAAGATGGCATTTCCTGATTGCCGGTTACAATACCATGGCAAAGGAAAAGCAAGACAATGTTGATATCGAGGGCCTGAGTAAGTTCTTTGGCATTTTTTGCTATACCAATGGAGCTGTTTTTATCCTGGCCGGAATGCTGATGGCGGCTGATTTTGAATGGGCGCCGGTTGTGGCAATCGGCTTCTTGTGCCTTTCCATAGTATATTTACTGGTAAGGGCCCAGAAATATGACGGCAATATATACGATTCAGACGGTAAGCTTCGTAAAAATGCCGGAATACAGCTTATATTACCGGTTTCGATTGCCATCTTGGTATTTTTGTCTGTCTTTGGGTTTATGTGGCTGTTATCCCGCCCCACCAAGGTTTCTTTGTCCGATGACTATCTGCAGATCCACGGTGTCTACGGAGAGGTTTACCAGTGGCAAAAAATCAGCAGCGTTTCCCTGCATGAAAATTTGCCCGTTATAACGAAGCGTACCAACGGTTCGGACGTATTTTCAAACCTGAAGGGGCATTTTAAAACTGAAGAGTTCGGCGCCGTTAAGCTTTTTGTCAATACTAAGATGTCGTCCTATATTTACATGGAAACCGAAGAAGGTATTGTCATCTTTAACGGTAAAGACCTTGATGAGACACAGTATCTTTATAATGAAATATTAGAACATATCAACGGTTGATGCCGGTTAACTGATATTGCTAATCCGTTTTAAGACGGGAATATCACCTTGTTAACATAATAAGGCAGCACCGAACATTCAGTTCCGCCTGCTTCGGCTGCCAGCTCAAAAAGATCATCCCAGGGCGGCATAACTTTTTCACGGTTAATTACCATATCTTCATATTCTCTGACGTAATCACTTGCGTCCAGAATCCATAACGGTTTTCTCTTCCTGAGTTTAACCTGGATAAGCTTATCGTTTGTTTCGTCCCGCAGCAGAACCTGGGGCTTCTGAACAAAAGTATCATCGGTGCGGATACCGAATTTGGGCGCATAAGCAGGGCAGGAGGGCAGGGCGATTTCGCCAATCGGGAATCTGCCGCGGTTAATGTGAAATGAAATGGAATACGGGTAGAAACGGCATGTCCAGGGACGGGAAGGGTGGATTTTGCAGCGGCTGCCAAAAAGAAATATACAGGCGCTGCGGGGTGAGACAATGTTTTGATAAAGCTGCTTGCGGTCCCGTGCATTGAAATTATCACGGGCGTATTCCAGCATCATCCACCAGTCTTCAGCCAGGAAAGGGTTGCCTTTTCGGTTAAAAACAGGGTAAACGATGTGGCCGCAGCAATGTCCGTCCGGGCAGGAAAGACATGTTTGCCAGAAAGGCTCTTTTTGATAAAGCAGTTTTACCTCTTCATCAAAACGTTGGTTAAAATTCCGCATCCAGGCGAGGTTTTCAACAATTCCCATATGCGTAAAGTTTACATAATATTAATGAATGTTGCAAAGCCCTCTCAGAAACAAAGCGCCTTTTTAAGACTTTTTAATCCCGGCAAGGCTCTGCCGCTGCCAGTGCGCTGACTACAGGCTGAAAAGCGCTTAACTCGTAGCCTGTATGGATTAAGGTTATACCACTTTTTGGGGCGCTTTCCGGAGCGGCATCAGGTGTAACAGGCAGCCCGTCCTCTTTTTCAGCGTTCTGGGCAGGCAAATTCTCTTCTAATTCGCCAGAAGGTGCTTCCGGGCTTTCTTTTGGTTCTTCAGCCGGTGGGTTGAGCTTTGCTTCTATCTTATTTCTTTGTGGTTCAGGCAAATCAACGCGGCTTGCTAAAAATGTTCCCGCTAAAGGCAGGAGAACATCTCGATGCCTCATAACAAGAAGTTCATCGGCATTTTCAAACCAGCTATCTTCTTCAGCAAAGTCAACGATAACATCCGGCCGTGCAATGTGATAGCAATCTGCAACGAGCGTGAGGTCTGCGAGGTCGTTTGAAGTGTACAGGCCTAAATCCGGCCAAAGATATGCGCGCCCAAAATCCCGATAAAGCTCTTTGACGTTATACCACTCCTGATTTTCACAAAGGTTCCTTGAATGCCAGTGGCCCAGGTAATAACCGGGGCGCAGGGCAACAAAGGTGTCCAGAAGTTGTGAATGAACGATGATTCGGGGGGTCAGGAAAGAGCACAGTTCAATATTTTCAAAGAGTATCGTGCGGGTTTTGGTTGCATCAGGAACGGTTTCCTGGTTGGGGGTTGCGCCGGGGCCGATTTCAACCATGCTGGTATCAATCTGGTCATCGATCGCCTCGACTGTATAGAGAGCGTCAGGCTGGAGCATTTTTATGATTGCCAACGTGCTCCAGTTGCGGTAGCCGAGATAAAACTTTCTTTCGTAATGGTCTGCAACATCGGTTTTTGCCTGTTCTTCAAAATCTTCTTCATCGATATTGCCTTTCAGGAGGTCAAAGAGGGGTTGAAGCAGCACTTTCATGAAGCTCAAAAGTGGGTCGTAAAGTAAATCTTTGACAGGACCTATAACAGTAATGCTATCAAGGTTTAATCCTGCAACCAGCTCTTCACTTATGGCATGCCAGTTATTACTTAATTCGATACTATTTGCGAGCTCCCGGCTAAAATAATCATTAATAAATGCCATCCGGGTTGCGTCAAATAATTCATAAAACCCCGGGCGTAACTCACTGTTAATTGACATAACATTGGAGGTGATTCTAATCTGAGGGTTGTTTTTAATGTAGGTTCTGAGTTCTTGTAAACTATTGTGCCAGGTACTCATTTAAAGACTCCTTAGATAGTTATTTTACTAAAAATTAAGACGAGTGCTTTTTAAGGATAGCTCCGGGCTACCGATAATTCACAATACCAGTTTTAAATTGTATAAGCGTTACCAAATGTAAATTTTATTGGTACCGCGTAAATTCATCATATACATCAAGGTCATACTGAGATGAGCTCTCCCAGTCTTCCGGGGGTATAAACAGCGGTACAAAAGCCGGTTCTTCAACAGTTTCCTGTTGAGCTTGCAGCGCCTTGTGCTGCATCATATACCACAATGGCCATTCATTGAGTCTTACTGTGCCTGTTCCCTTGCATGCTTGGTCAACAACTTTTTCAACCACGGGCCTGGCCGCAACTTTTACAGTCTGCGGGTCATCGACATTGGCCAGGAAAGATATATCGTAAGTAGATTTTAGCTGTTTGTGGGCGGGTATGTTGATAACAATGTATTGGTTATCGATGACATAACCGGTAGTATAATCAACAAGCTGGAGGCTGAGGTGGCCGTTGGCATCAACATCACCGGTATTTAACAGTGTTAAAGAAACAGTAGTCAGGTAAACACGGAAGAGCCCGCAGTAGGCAAGATAAATACCGCCGACTGAGGCCTCAATGTTGCGCACACTTACCCATTGCATGCTTGTAGTTGGCACAGCACCATGCTCCTGACAGACCGGACACGGCACTTTAACAAAAGCTGTAAGCGTAAGCAATGGTATCAAGGTAAAAAACGCAATCGTTTTCTTTTGGAAAGTAAAAAATCTTTTCATCTATAATCAACCCCTCATCCGAGGGAAGTATTTTGCCGTACTCCCCCTTTTCATTCTACTAAATCTTTAAAAAATGTCAATCTTTATATCAAATGACAAATCTTTGCCGAAGGGCTGTTCTGATATGAACAGCCCTTCGGTTCTTGTGACATGAAAAGGAGAACCGGGGATATTAGGCGCAGGCCAAAATGGCACGTTTTACCATTGTTTTAGTAACCTGGAATTTCCATTTGTTTTGGCCCAGATCTACAGCGCCCTTAACAGCAGCATCGCCAGCTGCAGTTGCATTGGGTTCGTTAATTGTCTGCCCCTTAATCGCGTCTTGAGCCCCAGTCGCAACGCGCGGTGCAGGATATACTCCACCAAGCACTATGCTTGCATCACTGCCGCTAATTACAACAGCGGCGCTTACCAGCGGGAAATCAAATGATTTTCTAAAGGCAAACTTTTTGTAAGCGCTCTTGGTGCCGGAAGCAGGGGTGGGTATCTGAATTTCCGTAACAATCTCATCTTCGGCAAGATTGCAGATATGTTCATTCTTTGCACCGAAAAATTCAGCTGATTCCCAGGTTTTGGCTGTAGTAACGATCTTTGCTTTAAGTGCTACCAGCGCCGGTGCGGTATCTGAGGGGCAAGCCGCAACGCAGCCGTCCATTGCACCAAATATTGAGTGATAGCGGTTGACGCCGGTCAGGGCATAACATAAACCGGATGGATTTTTCCGCAAGCAGTTAAAATCGTTATGCTCGTTGCGGAAGTATATGCACCGGTTCCTTTGGCAGATATTTCCACCGATAGTGCCCATATTGCGAAGCTCCGGTGATGCAACTGCCAGAGCGGCCTGGGCTAATACGGTATATTTGTCTTTAACCAAGCTTGAATTGGCAATGGTTGTCAGTGTTGTCAGCGCACCAATCTTCAAAAATCCACCATCTTCGCGGATATAATCGAGCCCTGAAATCTTTTTGATGTTAACAAGCCTCTCAGGCAGATTATCGCTGATGAATCCTTTCAGCGTGGAGATCATATCAGTACCACCGGCAATAACTTCAGCTTTGCCTTTAGCCAATTCAGCAGTAGCTTCAGAAAGTGAACCTACATTGACGTGAGTTATATTATCCATCTTCTCCTCCTAAGCCTTGCCTAATGCCTTAAGTACTCTGTCGGGATTAGCCGCGCCGTGGTCAGTGTCAACCCATTTGCCTGTTGCGTTAAAGATAGCCGTCATGATGCATGCATAGCTACCGACGCAGGGTTCACCGATGCCGTGTGCGCCAAGCGGTCCGGCATGGTCATCGCCTTCGACCGGTAACAGCGTGTGACGGCTTGGTTTGCAATCAAGGGTTGTTGGCAGTTGTGCTTCTGTGTACTGACTGCTTATGACAGCGCCGGTTAGCGGGTCGTAGACATCGCCGTAATAGAGAGCCTGACATATTTGCAGTTCTGAGCCTGATCCAATCTGGTTTAGAACGCCTTTGCGGAAGACAACCCTGCCGGTGCCAACTGCGTTCCAGTGGCCAAGAACTTCCACTTCGCCGGTTTCAGGATCAACTGCAACTTCAACAACGGAAGCGCATCCACTGGTGGTGTTGACCTTGGTACCAACGGGTAATCCGTGGATAGACCTCTGTAAACCACCGCCGGCATGACCTCCTCCCGCAGCCGCCCAACCGATTCCATATCCGGCGATACCCGGTGCACCGGACATCGCGGTCCGATAGGACATACGCTGTGAGGGGTCTTTGGTGTAGAAGATTTCACTGTCTTCGGCATCAAGGTCGTCAACTGTTATACCGGCTATGTCCTTGAAGGGAGCTTTAGTGAGGGCGATTGCAAAAACCTTAGCCCGTGCGTCAAGAGATGCGGTAACAAAAGTTGACTGTGCACCGGTGAAGGTTGAACCGCCGTGACGGCCGGTGTCGAGGGTAACATCAGTGTTGGCCCAGTCACCAACAGATACGTGCTCAAATTTAAGACCCATCACTTCAGCTACAAAGTGTTTTGATTGAGCAGTTGTGTTATGGATACCGGTACATCCAACGGAGATGACGCAGGTGCCGTCCGCTTTCATAAGAACGAGAGCGGCATTACTGGCTGCGGCTACACTTCCATGGCTGTCGTGGTGGCAGTGTATACCGATGCCGTGCAGCCTGCCGTCATCCATGACGTTATTTTCGCCCGGCTTGTGCCATTTAGAAAGATAGCCGCTTTCCTGAGCAACAGTTTCAAAGCACTCGTTAACTTCTTTGGCAGCAAAATAGTAGTTCGGCGGGTCAAGTGCCGGCATATCAACGGGCATAATGTTCTTCTTGCGCAGTTCGTAGGGGTTCATATCGAGTTCGGCGGCTAGTTTATCAAGTGCCGTGCTCACTTGTACGCCATTCGGCGGGTCGGATACACAGCGCCATGCCCCTCTGTCTGGTACGTTGATATAGGCACCCTTACCGCGCCATCTGACATTGGGTATATTCCAGGTGTGCTGGAAGACGGTGTTAATACCGGCGCCGGTACCATTGGTATAGTATTCAACATCTGCGCCGAGGATTGTGCCGTCATTTTTTACGCTCCAGGTGTATTTGGAACGATGGTCATGCTGGCGGATACGGAAGAGCATACTGTGTTTTTTGGAGCACTTAAAATGAACGGGTGCGCCATTTACGGCTTTAGACATATAAGCAGCCACGCCGGATTCCCAGTTTGAGAGACGGGCGCCATGCCCTGTGCCGGCATGCCGTGAGATGCAGTGGACTTTATTGGCAGTTGTTTCAAGATAGTTCACCACCGCAATCTGGTTGCCGTGACAAGCCTGAGATGACTGGTACACGTAGCAGTGGTCGTTAAGCCAATAAGCCGTTGCCTGATATTGTTCAATAGGGCCATGCTGGTGGGTAGTTGTCCAGTACTGGTCATAAGAAACGGTGAGGTCTGCCTGTGCGACTGCATTTTCAATATTGCCGCGGTCATGGTTGGCAATAGCGATGTTAGATTCAGCACGTTTGCCGCTTAAGGGAGCGGCATCACCTTTGCTGAAAGCTTCATCAGGGTCAGTAATCGCCGGCAGCTCTTCATAATCTACATCAATCAGATTAATAGCACGCTGGGCTTTATACCAGTCGTCAGCAACAATGCCAACTATTGGCTGCCCCCAGAACAAAACTTCACGGCTGAAAATTTGCGGGCAATCTTCATAAGTGAGGACTGCTTTTATTCCGGGGACTTGCAGTGCTTTTGATGCATCTATGCTGCGAATATTGGCATGCGCTATGGTTGCATGTTTGCAAGCGCCCCAGAGTTTTTTGCCTGCCAAATAGTCTTCCGTAAATTGTGCCTTACCTAACAGGATAGGATATGTTTTTTCATCGTAGGTATCGGGATTTCCCAGTATTTTGAATTGTGGTAAAGCCATTATACACCTCCTACTACGGCTGCAATGGTTTTCTTGAAGTTCTGGCATGAGCATATATGGCCGGAGAGGGCAAGACGTACTTCATCTTCACTGGGGTTAGAATTTTCTCTTAACAGCCCCTTAGCTGCCATTAAGAAGCCAGGAGTGCAATATCCGCATTGAACTGCCTCAATCTCCTGGAATTTTCGTTGCAATGGGCTGAGTTTATGCCCATCAGCAAGCCCTTCAACAGTTTCGATCTGAATGCCTTCGGATTCTCTGGTAAGTTTGAGACATGAATAAATGGCTATGCCGTCAGCAAGAACCGTACATGCTCCGCATTGCCCCATGTCGCAGCCTATTTTGGTACCGGTAAGGCCAAGCTGCTCTTTAAGGGTATAAGCCAACGTTTCGTGTGCATCGGCTTTGACCAGGTAGTTAACTCCATTGATATTCAGTGTTACAGCAGAAGGATCGAGGGGGGCAGCTGTAAGGTGAGCGGTTTCGATGTGTGTCTTGAGCTCCGATAACGACCCAAATTCTGCGTTGTCAAAAGGGCATACAAATTTTGTAATGGTTTCCACCTCACCGGGATGAGCGGACTCAAGGTGCGAGGACAGGGCTGTAATGGACTCAAATTCCTGACTGCAGATCGGGCATACAAATGTTGCTTTTACGGTTGTAACCTGTACGGTTTTGGTAACTTCTTTAGTTACTTCGCCGCCGTCTTTACAAGCTGACAGAATAAAGGACGAGCCAACGGCCGTCCCTCCAACAATGATACCCGCGTTCTTTAAAAATTGCCTTCTTGATACTCGGCTATTTTCAATTTCAGGCATTTAATATTCCCTCCTTTATATAATTAGGTGTCTGTGGAAATAAACATTTTTCTTTTTTTGCGTCACCTCCTTTGTAAATTATTTTTAACTTAAAGACGTATACCACCGGTTCTTTCTTCCCAAAGATCGACCAGTTGCTGGATGAAACCATCGTAACATTGCCCGGGTGCTCTGCATTCATCCATCCTTCTCTTTGTAGAAACCTTTAACCCAATTGTGGAACGTTCTGTGGATGTTTTCCGGTCGCTGCCGGTACTAGAGGTTTTTCCAGTCATAGCAACAACTCCTTAAGTTTCTTATGGTAAACCTCATCTGCTTTTGTTTTGATTGGCACCTCCTGATTTTTAACTTGCCGTAATTATCCGCCAGATGTTCTCAGTGCTTACATTCAGCTTGCCCGGGCGCAAACTTTTTTTAAACCTCCGGCAGTTAATTTTTTATTTGACCACTCTATTATTTATTTCTTTTTCTTTTGTTTAATTTGGAGAATCTGATGCTAAAAAGCGGCTTATAGGAATATACGTTGATATATAAAACTAGCAAAGGAAATCATACTTATATATTAATATGCGGCATGGAAATATACATCGGCCAAATATACAAAATATTAAGGGATGAATGGGTGAAGAACACTTTCTCAAAGATGTACGCATGAATGTTTTTTATTACCTTTTCGGGTAAAAATCTTGCTAATTTGGGTAAAAAGGTCTTGCTAATTCGGATATGTTGTGTATAATGGAAACGGTACTTTAATTGGGGAGGCCGGTATGAGTGTTACAAAACCCAACGACTGCCTCAAGATTGTAGTCGTCCATCCGACTGAAGTTATCAGGCAGGGCCTGTGCGCCCTTTTGGAAAAATGCGGTCACAAGATTTATGGATCATATAGTTCCTGTGAACCACTTTTCAGTACCAAAAAATCCTTATCCGGCATACTCGTTCTCGCTCATCATTCGCTTTGTCTGCGTTCCGGTTGTGCAGTGAGGCTTTCAGAGCAAACCGATGCAACAGTCGCTCTAGTTGCCAGCAGTGACTGCTATCATAACGACGGATTTAAAGACATCTCGGCAAAAATTGAAAATGGGGTTACGGGTTTTCTTGATTTAAATGAACCTTTGCCGATTTTCCTCTCCAAATTAAATGAAATCGCCTGCGGCAGCTTTGTAATATCAAAAAGCTTTGTCAGCCAGATAACGGAGAGAAATATTTGCGATGACGGAACAAACGCCGCCGAGGTGCTTAACGAGCGTGAAATGGGGATATTGGAACTTGTTGCTCAGGGTGATACCAATAAAGAGATAGGCAGGAAGCTGCACATTTCCGAGCATACGGTAAAATCTCATATCAGCCAAATTTTAACCAAGCTTGATTTAAAGAACCGCCAGCAAGCAGCAGTGTATATAACTAAAAGTAAACCAGGCGCGCATGAAGTTGTGGTATAGACGCCTGGTTTTTTCCTTCTTTTGATATCGCGTCCGTAAGGACGGCTAATTGTAGGTCCGGTAAGAGATAGATATCCATTCTTCCACCCAGTACAATCCAAGCTCGACTCTCGCTTCAATCTCGCCAAAAGTTCCTTCTAAAACGCGCGCACCTATTTCATCCTCATAGTATTGCTCGTAGTCAGCAGCACTTTCAAATAATTGTACGTAGTGGTCAACAAGCTCGTTAGGAGCTCTCTGGGATTGATACATCTTGTAACCAACTGTGCTGCCGTTAGGGCCTTCACTGTCACATAAATAATATTCCAGAATAACATCTCCGATGGCATAACAATCAATAAGGAACTCAGGGAAATCAGCAAGTAGCGGATGAGGAGTAGTGCCAACACCAATTGGTAATTCTACCCCCAGAAGGACCTCGTAATAACCATCGCCGATATCTTTAAATTTTGCCTGCACCTTGTATCCGCTAATTGTGCCGTTTATTTCAAAAATTTCATCCGGTTCAGCTATTTTCAGCAAGCCGGAATAGTAATTAAATAAATCGTCATAAGACTTATCGGTTATATAAGAGACGCGGTAAGTATGTTCGGGGAATGACGTAAGCATTACATAATCAATTTGGTAAACACAGTGGCTAATAGCAACAGAGCCGTATACCGGCCAAATATTTTCAGGGTAGCCTTCCAATAAATAGCCATTGAGCTGCCATTTGGTGGAGGTGGTTGTTGGTGGCGTGGCCGAAGTTATTGGGGGCTCAGTGGTGGTTGTAGTGGGGAGCTGAGTTGTTGTCGGAGGAGTTGTAGTTGGCGTTGTAGATGTTGGGGTTGCCGTCTTTGTAGTGGTAGGCGGTGTTTCAGAAGAGGTGGTTACAAGCGGAGCCGAGGGTTCGGTGGTAGTTGTTGTGGTTGGGGCCGCTGGAGTGGTGGTTGGATTGGAGGTCGTAGTTTGCGGGATTTGAGTTGTTGGGGCTGAGGGGGTGGGCGTTTCTTCGCCGGGCTGGCAACTTGCAAGGCTGAAGGACAGCATAAGAAATACGGCGGAAATAAGCGTTAGCCAGGGTTTTTTCATGCAGATGCTCCTCGTCAAAATAATAAGGCCTATTATACTTTATTCCAGTATATAAAGCCTGTTGATAAAAAACATTAAATTTTATTCAGGTGGTAGTAATTCCAAAATGCATTTTTATTGGTTATTTTTTAATATAAGTAATCTGAATCATCTCTGGCTTGCCCCACACGCCAACAGTCACTCGGACTTCAAGACTGTCAATAGTTCCGCTTAATTTGTAATGCTGGCCTGCGTAATCTTCAACTTTATCTTCTGTGAAGTCCGGTGAGCTTTTAAGAATTGCCCGGTAGTGTTCAAGTGCGCCGAGCATCGTGCCGTTATGGCTGTAAAGTTTAGAGGTTTCAGTTGTTCCTTTCGGAGGGTTGCTGGTACAGGTAAAGCTTTCCAACCAGATATCTTTCGGTTCATATAAACCTGAAAGAAAATCAGGAAAATCACTGAGGTAGGGGTTGGAAGAAAGCTGGAGATGTTCCGGCAAGTAAACTTGCAAATAAATCTCGTTGTCAAAATCTTCATCTATCCAGTACGCTTGTAGCTCATATCCATCAATGTACCCGTACGCCTGGAAAAAACCATCATCTATAACAGTTTCCAAAAGCCCATTGTAGTAGACTTCAATTTCTTCAAGGTCCTCTTCTGTTACATAGATAACACTGAAACGATTTTGATGATAGCCGATATCATTATAAACGGGGAACAATATACTGTAATCGCATCTGTCTACTGCAAGGCTTTTATATAGCGGCCAGATATCTTCAGGGTAACCATCCAGCAGATAGCCATGATAATATGCATCATAAGGGTTAGTGGTTGTGGTAGTGAGCGGTGGAGCAGTTGAAGTGACAGGGGGCGTAGTTGAAGGTTCTTCTTCTGAAGTGGTTGGAGCAACAGGGGTTGAAGTTGGAGGCAGTTGTGAAGAGGTTGGTGGTTGGGAGGTGGTTGTTACAGTTTGAGTTGCGGTAACGATTTGGGTTGTAGTAACAGGCGAAGAAGGCGCAGTAGTTGTAGGCGCTGCCGGAGGTGTACTTGGCTTACATGCGGCAAGTACAAAAATAGAAATAGTAATGACTGCCAAAAGTGTTTTTAGGGCCTTTTTATTCATAGCAGATCCTTGTATAAGACTATTTCAATAATTATACCTAATATTGTAGCAAGAAACTATAGTTTTTAAATTAAATCAATGCCAAAGAGCGCGCAATTTGTTTACTTTTTTAACCTTGTGTAAAGACAGTTCAAGAAACTTTTAATATTTTCAATAAGGCGCACAAATAGGCCGGTGCCGGCAAAGACCATCAGAATGCCGGCAGCAAATAATAACCACCATACAAATTGGGGGATATTTTTGATAATGTTATCAAGTGACCACAATATCAAACTAAAAACTATAATGTAGAAAACCGTTTCTTTTTTACTCATTCTGCGAGATATAAAAATTATTATTGGAATATATTATAACCTACTTAGCGGCGGCGATACTTTTAACCAAGCAAAAGCAATACAGGCAGTAGTTTTTAGCCACTGCCTGTATTTAAACGTATAAACAGGCTTGTTTGAAATATTTAAACGATATCGAATCTAAATGTCCATGCAGTATGCCCGGAGTAGTGTTTCTTCAGTACGTCAGGGTAGCCGGCTGTTGGGTTCTCTCCGGCTTTCCATTCGCCGTTTATAAAAGTAAAACTTGTCATAAGAGAGGTGACATCCGGTTCGTATTTTGATGTAATCTTGATGATAAAATGGCCGTCCCCGTCGATTGAAAAGGCCGCAGTGCCAACTAATTCCAGACGGTAATCATAAACCGTCCGCACGTAATGTTTTTTCATTTCTGGGTCATCATCGAAAGAATCTTTGGCAATGCCAACGGCAGTGATGTAACAGGAAACATTGCCGGTGCCGGTTTGAGAGGTGTTATCCCACGTGCCATTCAGCTCAAAACTGCCGGCCTCCATTGTCCAGTTCAAGGTACCACTTTTGTAGGTAGCAGTAGCATAAGGTACTTCAACGTTAATATTTCCGGAATCGCTGATACTAATTATCCCGGCGGCAATAATTGCCGCGCGCAGGCTGTTTCCGGGTATCGAATTAGTATCGGAGCTAACGTAGGAGATGTTTGATACCGGCAATCCGCCGCCGATATCGATATCCACCTTTTGTGAAGATACTTGGAATGTGACAGTTTTTATCACTTCGTCAGGCTCTTCGGGAGATACAATTTCAATCGTATAAGGGCAACCGGCCATGATATGAGCAAGGATACGGAAAGGCAGGGATGCCTTGCCATCTTTGCTGATTTCCTGCTGCCATCTTTCTTTATCAAGTATCTCATCAGGCAGGGGTACAATACGAGCGATATGTCCAGCCCAAACCGATTCCTTTGGCTTAGGGTCTGCGTTGTCATAATCTGAATCATAAAGCTGTATAGTGACAATCTTGTTCAGCTCTTTTGCGACGGCCATCAGCTCATGACGCAGAACTTCCTCCTGCTCATAAGCAAGCTTGCGTCCGATTTGGGCGAAAACGGCTTTGAGGTAACCGTTTAGTAATTCCTCTTTCTGACGGTTTGAAATTTTATCCATCATGCCCTGGTTAAGACCGCCACCGCCTGAGAACCCTGCAGTGGATGCCTGGTCCTGATAATAGGCGATGGTCGTTTCATTTTGCCAGAATTGCTGGCAGTAACGATCAATTTCTGCCATGATTATCTCATCAAGCTCTTCGGGTGTTTTTGCCTTTTTGGCCATAGGCAAGAGGACTTCATACCAATCCTTTGGCTTACGTCCAACTCCGGGCTCATCTCTGTAGTATAAGCGATAAGCTTCCGTGTAAATACTTTCTCTTCCTGTCCAGGCTTCAATAGCAAAGGTGTTTATCGCATAATCAATGAAATATACGCCCACCGAGGCAAGCTGAAGGAAAGATGAACCGAACTTTGAAACAGAGAAATACGACAGGTTTTTGATGAGGTTGGTGTGCAGCGCCGTACTGTCTCCGTTTTGGTAGTCGACAGCGACCTGGACGATGGCAGACAGCAAGCCGACATTGGTCATTGCATTACTGAAGCCCTGTAAAAACTCAGTGCTATAGGCCAGATTTGTGATTGTTGTAAGCCCAGCGCCGGACATATTGAGCCAGTCCCCAACTATACTGTTGCCAAGCTCAAGAGCCGTTGGGCCCGGATTCATATTATTTTGCAGAGCTTCATCGATAATCTGATCCATGAGGCCTGAACTTTTAGCAGTGCTGCCGGCAAGTCCAGGGGCAATGATATAATCGATATAAGCGGCGCGGGTAAAGTCTTTCTTGATTACGAAACAGCCATACACAGAAAGATGGTCAGTTGTAATAACTACGGTGCCTGCTTGTTCATCAACTTCAAATGATACCGGCTCCCACTCTCCACTTATTTCATTGTAATAACAAGCACCAACGTTATCTGAGGCATTCATACCCGGCTCAAGAGCACTTTTATCGTAAGGGATGGTGATTGTCATTAAGCCGGCGAGCTCTTCATCTGTGTCAATCTGAAAATTATAAGCGGTAACCGGCGCTTCATCATTGATAAACATGCCCTCAACTGGAGCTATGACTACGCCTGCCTCTTCATTTAAACATACAGAAGAAATTTCAAGTGAAGCTCCTTTATCAGACACTTTGAGATTATCCTCACCAAAGGTGCCGGAGACTTCTTGAATTGGTTTTGCGGTGGTAGGTGTAGTGGGTGTTGTGCTGGCAGGGGGTTTTGTAGTGGTGGTTTTTGGCACCGAACTCGTCGGTGTTGAGGTGGTAGCAGGCGGCGTTGTGGAAGGTTCTTGGTTGCCGCTGCATGCGGGTAATAACGTGGCCACAAGTACAAAAATCAGGAGTATTGAAAAAAACCGCAGGAATTTATACCTGGAGCATAAATCGTCCATATCAAGCTACCTCCCCGTACACTCAGCCGTTAAAAGCTTTTCTCAGGTAAGAAGTAAGCAATTTTTGCAATTAGTACTACCAAGTTTATGATACGCAGTATCAAGTGAATAATCAATACCTATTCCCTATTTTTCAGGGAAATTTTTTAAAACACAGCCCGTGGCCAACAACCCGGATACGAGATGAATGCAGTTTGTTTTTACTTATTACTGGCAGAAGATGGTAAACATTTTCTCTCGCTGGCGACGGCTTAGCTTTTCAGGGAATAACCAAATTCAATGTAACTGAGGATTGGCACGAAAATTATCACAACCGAAATATTTCAAAAAAGAACAAACGACACTTTAACTTTTACATACCAATTACGACACGAATATATTAGTTTTATGTACCGGCGGTGAGGCCCGCCTGGCAGATTCCGAACTATTGCTGATCAAAAACCCAGCCCACTGTTTAGCTCGGAGAGCAAAGACTTAGAGCTAAACAGTGGGCAACCATCCAGTCTGGCAACAGCTACTGGACAACAGCGCTATAAGATATCAAATTTAAAAGTCCAAGTAGGGCTTTCTTCTGTTGGAGGGTAGCTCTCAGTCGGGTTATCTCCAGCCTTCCACTCACCGTTCGACTTGGTATATGATGTCATAATCGAGCGAGAATCTGGCGTATAGGTTGATGTAATTTTAATGACAAAATTCCCATCATCAATTGAAAGCACCGCTTTGCCGATTAGTTCCAAGTAGTACGTAGAAACTGTTCGCCACTTAATCTCCATAATTTCAGGATCGCCATGCCTTTCTTCAATGCCGTCGGCAGAGATGATGCAGGAGATTTTCCCTTCACCAGTTTGGGATATGTTGTCCCAAGTACCATTAAATGTAAAGTCGCTAACCCTTATTGTCCAGTTTGTTCCGCCAATTTTGATAGTTTCGTTAACATAGGGCACGCTGAATTTAATATCTCCGTCCTTGCTGACATCAATTATTCCAGCGGAGATTATTGCCGCACGTATGCTATTTCTGGGTACTGCACCACCACCCTTGCCAGAAGAACTCTTATATTTAATGCGTGATATCATCAACCCGCCGCCGATATCGATATCCACCTTTTGTGAAGATACTTGGAATGTGACAGTTTTTATCACTTCGTCAGGCTCTTCGGGAGATACAATTTCAATCGTA
>Ga0265293_10008148_pt1 | contig 15679 bp, 11 predicted proteins | sample Munlanlewell138R_FD_192505 | JGI IMG/M metagenome (GOLD analysis project Ga0265293, IMG submission 192505) | Leachate microbial communities from a municipal landfill in Southern Ontario, Canada - Leachate well 138R | ecosystem: Engineered > Solid waste > Landfill > Unclassified | place: Canada...
TGAACACCCGGTGATGCTCAACCGTGCGCCGACCCTGCACCGCCTCGGTATCCAGGCGTTCGAGCCCGTGCTCATCGAAGGCAAGGCCATCCAGCTGCATCCGCTGGTCTGCGCCGCTTTCAACGCCGACTTCGACGGTGACCAGATGGCCGTGCACGTGCCGCTTTCGCTGGAAGCCCAGCTGGAAGCCCGCGCGCTCATGATGTCCAGCAACAACATCCTGTCGCCCGCCAACGGTGAGCCCATCATCGTGCCGTCGCAGGACGTGGTGCTCGGCCTCTATTACATGACCCGTGAGCGTGTGAACGCCAAGGGTGAGGGCATGGTGTTCGCCGACACCAACGAGGTGTTGCGCGCCTATCAAAGCGGCGCGCTCGACCTCCATGCGCGCGTCAAGGTACGCATCCGTGAGGTACTGGTCGGGGAGGATGGCGAACGCACCGAGAAGGTGTCCCTCAAGGATACTGTGGCCGGCCGTGCACTGTTGTTCGACATCGTGCCGGACGGTATGCCCTTCGCGCTGGTGGACAAGCCGCTGGTCAAGAAGGCCATCTCGCAGCTGATCAACTCCTGCTACCGCAACCTGGGCCTGAAGGACACGGTCATTTTTGCCGACCAGCTCATGTATATGGGCTTCCGCTACGCTACCCGCGCGGGTGTGTCTTTCGCCGCCGACGACATGGTGATCCCGGAGGAAAAGGCCTCGATCCTGTCGCGTGCCGACCAGGAAGTGAAGGAGATCGAGAACCAATACCTCTCCGGCCTCGTCACCAACGGCGAACGCTACAACAAGGTGGTGGACATCTGGTCGCACACCAACGACCAGGTCGCCAAGGCGATGATGGACAAGCTTGGTTCCGAAGAGGTGGTGGACCGCGAAGGCAAGAAGGTCAAGCAGCCGTCCTTCAACTCCATCTTCATGATGGCGGACTCCGGCGCGCGTGGTAGTGCCGCCCAGATCCGTCAGCTGGCGGGCATGCGCGGCCTGATGGCCAAGCCGGACGGCTCCATCATCGAAACCCCCATCACGGCGAACTTCCGTGAAGGCCTGTCGGTTCTGCAGTACTTCATCTCCACCCACGGCGCCCGTAAGGGCCTGGCGGATACGGCGCTGAAGACCGCCAACTCCGGTTACCTGACCCGTCGGCTGGTGGACGTGGCCCAGGACCTGGTGGTTACCGAGGAAGACTGCGGCACCGACTACGGCCTTTCCATGCAGTCGCTCATCGAGGGCGGCGACGTGGTGGAACCGCTGCGGGAACGTGTGCTCGGTCGCGTCACGGCCGCGGATGTCTACATCCCCGGCACCGACACCATCGCGATCCCGCGCGGTACGTTGCTGGACGAGAAATGGGTGCAGAAGATCGAGGAGTTCTCCATCGATCACATGCGCGTACGTTCGCCCATCACCTGCGAGACCCGCTATGGCGTTTGCTCCACGTGCTACGGCCGCGACCTGGCGCGCGGTCATCTGGTGAACGTGGGCGAGGCCGTGGGCGTCATTGCCGCCCAGTCCATCGGCGAGCCCGGCACACAGCTGACCATGCGTACCTTCCATATCGGCGGCGCGGCGTCCCGTTCCGCCTCGGTGAACAACATCGAGGTCAAGGCCAACGGTTCGGTGCGTCTGCACAACATCAAGATGGTGCAGCACGCGAGCGGTAACCAGGTGGCGGTGTCCCGTTCCGGCGAACTGACCGTGCTGGACGAAACCGGCCGTGAGCGTGAGCGCTACCGTGTGCCCTACGGCGCGGTACTGAGCGTCACAGACGGCGACCAGGTTAAGGGCGGCCAGGGGGTGGCTCACTGGGATCCGCACACTCACCCGGTCGTTACCGAAATCGCCGGCCGCATCCTGTTCAGCGACTTCGTGGAAGGCGTGTCCGTGCACCGCCAGACCGACGAGGTCACGGGTCTGTCCGCCCTGGTGGTCACCGATCCGAAGCAGCGCGGTTCCGTCGGCAAGGACCTGCGTCCGATGGTGAAGCTGGTCGATGCCGCGGGCAAGGACATCAAGATCCCAGGCACGGAGATTCCGGCCCAGTACTTCCTGCCGGCCGGCGCCATTGTCAACCTGCACGACGGTGCCGAAGTGGGTGTGGGTGACGTACTTGCCCGTATCCCGCAGGAAAGCTCCAAGACCCGCGACATCACCGGCGGTCTGCCCCGCGTGGCCGACCTGTTCGAGGCTCGCAAGCCGAAGGAACCCGCCATCCTGGCGGAGATTTCCGGCACCGTGAGCTTCGGCAAGGAAACCAAGGGCAAGCAGCGCCTCATCATCACACCTTTTGAGGGTGATGCCCATGAGGAACTGATCCCGAAGTGGCGCCATATCACCGTGTTCGAAGGCGAGCACGTGGAACGCGGCGAGGTCGTCGTGGAAGGCGCACCGGATCCGCAGGACATCCTGCGCCTGAAGGGCGTCGAGGCGCTGGCCAATTACATCGTCAACGAGGTGCAGGACGTGTACCGCCTGCAGGGCGTGAAGATCAACGACAAGCACATCGAGGTGATCGTTCGCCAGATGCTGCGCAAGGTCGAGGTCAAGAGCGCCGGCGATACCAAGTTCCTGCAGGGCGAACAAGCGGAATTCTCCCGCTTGCTCGAGGAAAACGAGCGCGTTCAGGTCGAGGAGAAACTGCCGGCGACTTACCAGCGCGTACTGCTGGGTATCACCAAGGCCTCACTGGCGACGGAGTCGTTCATTTCGGCGGCCTCCTTCCAGGAAACCACCCGCGTCCTCACCGATGCGGCGGTGACCGGAAAGACCGACGAGTTGCGCGGCCTGAAGGAAAATGTAATCGTCGGTCGACTCATCCCGGCAGGCACCGGCTTGGCCTATCACGCCACCCGGCGCGAACGCCGTCGTGTCGAGGCCGAAGCGGAAGCGGTGCCGGTCGCGCAACCTATCACCGAGTTGAGTGCCGGGGAATAAGTCAAGGTGTTGAGGGGCTGTTGCTTGACAGCCCCTTGCCCCATTCCTAAAATTCCGCTTCTTTTTTGACAGGCCGGTTGGAACCGGCCTGTCCTTTATTTCGTTGGAGAACCAGATGGCGACGATTAACCAGTTGGTACGCAAGCCGCGGAGCCACAAGGGCGAAAAGAGTAAGGTTCCCGCGCTGGGTGGCAGCCCGCAAAAGCGCGGCGTTTGCACCCGCGTATACACCACCACACCGAAGAAGCCGAACTCGGCACTTCGTAAGGTGGCGCGCGTGCGTCTCACCAACGGCTTCGAGGTCAGCAGCTACATCGGTGGCGAAGGCCACAACCTGCAGGAACACTCGGTCGTGCTCATCCGCGGCGGCCGTGTCAAGGACCTGCCGGGTGTGCGTTACCACACGGTGCGTGGCACCCTCGACACCTCCGGGGTCAATGATCGTCGCCAGGCACGCTCCAAGTACGGTGCCAAGCGGCCCAAGTCGTAACAAATACGCGTAAGCGAAACAGGTATACGCCATGTCGAGAAGAAAGCAAGCGATCAAGCGTGAGATCCTTCCGGACCCGAAGTTCGGAAACAAGACTCTGTCCAAGTTCATCAACACCGTCATGCTCGACGGCAAGAAGTCGGTCGCCGAGAAGATCGTTTACGGTGCCCTGGACCGGGTTTCCGAAAAGTCCAAGGTTCAGCCGATCGACTTGTTCGAGAAGGCGCTGAACAACATCCGCCCCATGGTCGAGGTCAAGTCCCGCCGCGTGGGTGGTGCCAACTATCAGGTGCCCGTGGAAGTGCGCGCCTCCCGCAGCATGGCCCTCGCCATGCGCTGGTTGGTGGATGCCTCCCGCAAGCGCGGCGAGAAGTCCATGCCGCAGCGCCTTGCCGGCGAACTGCTCGATGCCGCCGAGAACCGCGGTGCCGCGGTGAAGAAGCGCGAAGACACGCACCGCATGGCCGAGGCCAACAAGGCCTTTGCCCATTTCCGCTGGTAATCAGCAACGAGGTTTCTCACTGTGGCCCGCAAGACCCCTATCGAACGCTACCGTAACATTGGCATCTCGGCGCACATCGACGCCGGCAAGACGACGACTTCGGAGCGTATCCTTTTTTACACGGGTGTTTCTCACAAGATTGGTGAGGTGCACGACGGCGCTGCGACCATGGACTGGATGGAGCAGGAGCAGGAGCGTGGTATCACCATCACCTCCGCGGCGACGACCTGTTTCTGGAGCGGTATGGCGCGCCAGTATCCCGAGCACCGCGTCAACGTCATCGACACCCCGGGCCACGTGGACTTCACCATCGAAGTCGAGCGCTCCATGCGCGTGCTCGACGGTGCCTGCATGGTGTATTGCGCCGTAGGCGGCGTTCAGCCCCAGTCCGAAACCGTGTGGCGTCAGGCCACCAAGTACGGTGTGCCGCGCATTGCCTTCGTCAACAAGATGGACCGTACCGGTGCCGATTTTTTCAAGGTGTACAAGCAGATGCGTGAGCGCCTGCGCGCCAATCCCATCCCCGTGCAGATTCCGGTCGGCGCCGAGGACAAGTTCAAGGGTGTGGTCGACCTCATCAAGATGAAGGCCATCCTCTGGAATGAGGCCGATCAGGGTATGACCTTCACCTACGAGGACATCCCGGCCGAGCTCGTGGATACGGCACAGGAATGGCGTGAAAAGATGGTCGAGGCCGCCGCCGAGGCGAGCGAAGACCTCATGAACAAGTATCTGGAGGAGGGCGACCTCACCGAGGAGGAGATTCGTTCCGCGCTGCGCAAGCGCACCATCGCGCTCGAGATCTTCCCCATGCTGTGCGGCAGCGCCTTCAAGAACAAGGGCGTGCAGGCCATGCTGGACGCGGTCATCGACTACCTGCCGGCGCCGACCGAAGTGGCAGCCATCAAGGGTATCGATCTCAAGACCGATGAGCCGGCGGAGCGCAAGTCGAGCGACGATGAACCGTTCGCGGCCCTGGCATTCAAGATCATGACCGACCCCTACGTGGGCTCGCTCACCTTCGTCCGCGTTTATTCCGGCGTCCTGAACTCCGGTGACAGCGTGTACAACTCGCAGACCGGCAAGACCGAACGTATCGGTCGTATTCTGCAGATGCACGCCAACAACCGTGAAGAGATCAAGGAAGTTCGTGCTGGCGACATCGCGGCCTGCGTGGGCCTGAAGGACATGACCACCGGCACTACCCTCGCCGCCGTGGACAAGCCCGTGCAGCTGGAAAAGATGGAATTCCCCGAGCCGGTTATTTCCGTGGCCGTGGAACCGAAGACCAAGAGCGACCAGGAAAAAATGGGCCTCGCCCTCAACCGCCTGGCCGCCGAAGACCCGTCGTTCCGGGTGCACACCGACGAAGAGTCCGGTCAGACCATCATCGCCGGCATGGGCGAGCTGCACCTGGAAATCATCGTCGACCGCATGAAACGCGAGTTCAAGGTCGAGGCCAACGTGGGTGCGCCGCAGGTGGCCTACCGCGAAACCATTCGCAAGAGCGTCGAACAAGAAGGCAAGTTCGTGCGCCAGTCCGGTGGTCGCGGCCAGTACGGTCACGTTTGGGTCAAGATCGAGCCCCAGGAAGCCGGCAAGGGTTACGAATTCGTCAATTCCATCGTCGGTGGTGTGGTCCCGCGGGAATACATCCCTGCGGTCGACAAGGGTATCCAGGAGCAGCTCCAGAATGGTGTGCTCGCCGGGTATCCCGTGGTGGATGTCAAGGTGACCCTGTTCGATGGCTCGTACCACGACGTCGACTCCAATGAAATGGCGTTCAAGATCGCCGGCTCCATGGCCTTCAAGGAAGGCGCCCTCAAGGCCAACCCGGTGTTGCTCGAGCCCATGATGGCCGTCGAGGTGGAAACGCCGGAAGACTATATGGGCGACGTCATGGGTGACCTGAACCGCCGTCGCGGCCTCATCCTTGGTATGGATGACAACGCCGGCGTGAAGGTGCTCAAAGCCGAGGTTCCTCTGTCGGAGATGTTCGGCTATGCGACCACACTGCGTTCTCTGAGCCAGGGACGCGCGACGTACTCCATGGAATTCAAGAAGTACAACGAGGCACCGGCCAGCGTCGCCGAGGCCGTGATCAAGAAAGCTTCGTAACCAAGATTAACGAGCGAGGTACAGTACAGTGGCTAAGGAAAAGTTTGAGCGTAAGAAACCGCACGTGAATGTCGGCACCATCGGTCACGTTGACCATGGCAAGACCACGCTGACGGCGGCGCTGACGGTGGTTCAGGCGAAGAAGTACGGCGGCGAGACCAAGGGGTACGACCAGATCGACAACGCGCCGGAGGAGAAGGCGCGCGGCATCACGATCTCGACCTCGCACGTGGAATACGAGTCCGACAACCGCCACTACGCGCACGTGGACTGCCCGGGCCACGCCGACTACGTGAAGAACATGATCACGGGTGCGGCGCAGATGGACGGCGCGATCCTGGTGGTTTCCGCGGCCGACGGCCCGATGCCCCAGACCCGCGAGCACATCCTGCTTGCGCGCCAGGTGGGCGTGCCGTACATCGTGGTGTACATGAACAAGGCCGACATGGTCGACGACGCCGAGCTGCTGGAGCTGGTGGAGATGGAGGTGCGTGACCTTCTGAACCAGTACCAGTTCCCTGGCGACGACACGCCGATCATCAAGGGTTCGGCGCTGAAGGCGCTGGAAGGCGACACCAGCGAGATCGGCATGCCGTCGATCGAGGCGCTGGTTGCAGCGCTGGACAGCTACATCCCCGAGCCGCAGCGTGCGGTGGATGGTGCGTTCCTGATGCCCATCGAAGACGTGTTTTCCATCTCCGGCCGCGGTACGGTGGTGACGGGACGTGTGGAGCGCGGCATCGTGAAGGTGGGCGACACGGTGGAAATCGTGGGTATCAAGGAAACCGCGACGACGACCGTGACGGGCGTAGAGATGTTCCGCAAGCTGCTGGACCAGGGCCAGGCGGGCGACAACGTGGGTGTACTGCTGCGCGGTACGAAGCGTGACGAGGTGGAGCGCGGCCAGGTGCTGTGCAAGCCCGGTTCCATCAAGCCGCACACCAAGTTCCAGGCGGAAGTGTACGTGCTGTCGAAGGAGGAGGGTGGCCGTCACACGCCGTTCTTCAACGGCTACCGCCCGCAGTTCTACTTCCGTACCACGGACGTGACCGGCGCCTGTGACCTGCCCGAGGGCGTGGAAATGGTGATGCCGGGTGACAACGTGCAGATGACGGTGAGCCTGATCGCGCCCATCGCCATGGAAGAAGGCCTGCGTTTCGCCATCCGCGAAGGCGGTCGTACCGTCGGCGCCGGTGTGGTGGCCAAGGTCATCGAGTAACTTTCGAAAACGGCATGCCCCCGTAGCACGGGGGCATGTCTGTGAAGTGTTCTAGGCCAGTAGCTCAATTGGCAGAGCGGCGGTCTCCAAAACCGCAGGTTGGGGGTTCGATTCCCTCCTGGCCTGCCATATCCGGCCAGTGGAATGGCGTTATTCCTTCGGAAAGGCAATGGCGGACAAGCTCAAGTTGACTATCGCAACCCTCATCCTGCTGGGTGCCGTGGGTGCGTTCTACTATTTCGGCGACCAGTCGGTACTGCTGCGCGTCGTCATCCTGCTTGTAGCCCTCGGAATTGCGACAGCCGTCGCGGCCCGTACGGCACCGGGCGCGGAAGCCATCGGCTTCGGCCGAGGTGCGCTCATCGAAGTCCGCAAGGTCGTGTGGCCCTCCGGCAAGGAGACCACGCAAACCACCTTGATCGTCCTCGCGATGGTGGTGTTGATGGGGCTCATCCTCTGGTTGTTTGACACGTTCCTGGTCTGGGCCGTGAAGCTCATGACGGGCCAAGGAGGCTGAACCAATGGCATTGCGCTGGTACGTGGTCCACGCCTATTCCGGTTTCGAGAATCAAGTGAAGCGCTCTCTTGAGGAGCGCGTAAAGCGTAGCGGTATGCAGGAGTTGTTCGGCCAGATCCTGGTGCCGACGGAAGAAGTCATCGAGATGCGCGAAGGCCAGAAGCGGAAGAGCGATCGCAAGTTCTTCCCGGGCTATGTGCTCGTGCAGATGGAGATGAACGACGAGACCTGGCATCTGGTGAAGGATGTGCCGAAGGTCATGGGTTTCATCGGCGGCACGGCCGATCGCCCGGCACCCATCACCGATCGCGAGGCGGATGCCATTCTTGCCCGGGTCCAGGAAGGCGCTGAGAAGCCGCGTCCGAAAATCCTGTTCGAACCCGGCGAGGTGGTGCGGATCGTGGAAGGGCCGTTCAACGATTTCAATGGCGTGGTCGAGGAAGTCGATTACGAAAAGAACCGCCTGCGGGTGGCCGTGCTGATTTTTGGCCGGTCCACGCCGGTGGAACTCGAATTCAGTCAGGTCGACAAGGGCTGATAAGAACACGGAAGCGGACCGGCGGCGTCCAAGGGGCGCGCGTCGGCACGCTTTCGTGGTTTTTTCAATGGCGGGGAGCCGTACGGCGCCTGAACCCGCGAGGAGAGCAACATGGCAAAGAAGATTACAGCTTACATCAAGCTGCAGGTGAAGGCCGGTCAGGCCAACCCCAGCCCACCCGTTGGCCCCGCGCTCGGCCAGCACGGCGTCAACATCATGGAGTTCTGCAAGCAGTTCAATGCGCAGACCCAGAAGCTCGAACCCGGTCTGCCGATACCGGTCGTCATCACGGTTTACAGCGATCGCAGCTTCACCTTCATCACCAAGACGCCTCCGGCCGCCATTCTGCTCAAGAAGGCCGCCGGCATTCAGTCGGGTTCCGCCGTGCCCAATCGTGACAAGGTAGGCAAGGTGACTCGCGCGCAGCTGGAAGAGATCGCCAAGACCAAGATGCCTGATCTCACCGCCGCTGATATGGATGCCGCCGTGCGTACCATCGCCGGCAGCGCCCGCAGCATGGGCCTGGAAACGGAGGGCGTGTAAGCCATGGCTCTTACCAAACGTCAGAAAGTCATTCGCGAGAAGATCCAGCCTGGCAAGGCCTACGGCTTCGATGAGGCCGTCGCGATCCTGAAGAGCCTGCCGCCTGCCAAGTTCCTGGAGTCCATCGACGTCGCCGTCAATCTCGGCGTCGATCCTCGCAAGTCGGATCAGGTCGTGCGTGGCGCCACCGTGATGCCGCACGGCACCGGCAAGAGTGTGCGCGTGGCCGTCTTTGCCCAAGGCGCGAATGCCGAAGCCGCCAAGGCCGCCGGTGCGGATATCGTGGGTATGGAAGACCTCGCCGAACAGGTGAAGGCCGGCCAGATGAACTTCGATGTGGTCGTCGCCTCCCCGGATGCCATGCGCGTGGTGGGTACCCTGGGTCAGATCCTTGGTCCCCGCGGCCTGATGCCGAACCCCAAGACCGGCACCGTGACGCCCGATGTGGCCGGCGCCGTGCGCAATGCCAAGGCGGGTCAGGTGCGCTACCGTACCGACAAGGCCGGCATCATTCACGCATCCATTGGCAAGGTCAATTTTGAAGCGAACGCCATCAAGGAAAACCTTCAGGCGCTGCTCGCTGATCTGCAGAAGGGGAAGCCGGCAACCGCGAAGGGTCAGTACATGAAGAAGGTCACCCTCTCCACCACCATGGGTGGCGGCGTGATCATCGATCAGTCGACGCTTGCCGGTGCATAAGCATTAACGGATTTGCAGCATCCTGATGCTGCAAAAGGGCCGCCGCCTCCCAGGAGGCGGTGGCCGTCAAAGACCGCAGGTGCCGCGAGGCATAAAGGGTAGTCCGCCTGCGTAGACGGTGTCGCCTAAGGTATTTTCAACGAGGGCCACCGTGGGGGGAAGGGGTATGCCCCTTCCGTTTGTCAACACACAGGGCGTCCGGGCACCGGAACTTTTTCCGAACCCCGGGCTCCATGTGGAATCGAGAGGTGATTTCGCGTGGCTCTCAACCGCGATCAAAAGCAGGCCATCATCGACGAAGTTGCCGAGGTTGCCGCGAAGGCCTATTCCGCCGTGGGTGCGGAATACACGGGTCTTACCGCCGCCCAGATGACCCAACTCCGTGCCAAGGCACGTGAGGGTGGCGTCTATGTGCGTGTGGTGAAGAACACCCTGGCTCGTCGCGCCTTCCAGGGCACTGAGTTCGAGTGCATGCAGGAGGCCCTCACGGGCCCGCTGGTGCTGGCCTTCTCTCAGGAAGATCCCGGCGCCGCCGCTCGGGTTATCCAGGCCTTCGCCAAGGATAACGCCAAGCTGGTGACCAAGGTGGTCTCCATCGGAGGGAAGCTGCTCGACGCGAGTGAACTCGACCGTCTTGCCAAGATGCCGACCAAGGAGCAGGCAATCAGCATGCTCATGAGCGTCATGAAGGCACCCGTCGAGAAATTCGTTCGCACGCTGGCCGAACCGCACGCCAAGCTGGTTCGTACCGTCGCTGCGATTCGCGATCAGAAGCAGGCAGCCTAAGCATCAATCCTTATCAACGGGCCCTTCAGGGCAAGTATCAAAATTTCAGGAGCATTCACAATGGCCGTTTCCAAAGAAGAAATCCTTGACACCATCTCCAACATGACCGTGATGGAAGTCGTCGAGCTCATCGAGGCGATGGAAGAGAAGTTCGGTGTATCCGCCGCTGCCGCCGTGGCTGTAGCCGCCCCCGCTGCCGCTGCCGCCGCCCCCGCTGAGGAGCAGACCGAATTCAACGTGATTCTGGCCGCTACCGGCGATAAGAAGGTTGAAGTCATCAAGGTCGTGCGCGCCGCCACCGGCCTGGGCCTGAAGGAAGCGAAGGACCTGGTCGAAGGCGCTCCGAAGGCCGTGAAGGAAGGTATCTCCAAGGCTGACGCCGAAGCGCTGAAGAAGCAGCTGGAAGACGCCGGCGCCAAGGTCGAGCTGAAGTAATAAGGCACCCATGCCGAAAACGTCAGGCTGCGTCCTGGCAACAGGAAATGGCCCGTCCTTCGGGACGGGCCGGTTTCCAGGGAATGGTGCAGGTTTTCGTGAAAGCGGCTGGTGGCAAACGCCACCGGCCTTTTTCCGCTGGCGGCCAGCCCGCCGCAAATCCACGCGCAGCCGTTCCGCATGGCGCGACTGGTAAAGCTGATCCTGAAGAGCTGAGGAACCCTGATGGCTTACTCGTTCACTGAGAAAAAACGCATCCGCAAGGATTTTGGCAAACGTCCAAGCATCCTGGACGTGCCCTATCTGCTTGCTATCCAGCTCGATTCCTATCGTAGCTTCCTGCAAGCCGACGCCCGGAGCGAGGGGCGCAGGGAAGTAGGCCTGGAAGCGGCCTTCCGCTCGGTGTTCCCGATCGTGAGCTACTCGGGCTACGCCAGCCTTGAATATGTGAGCTACCGTCTTGGTACGCCCGTGTTCGACGTGAAGGAATGTCAGGTGCGCGGACTCACGTTCGCCGCACCGTTGCGCGTCAAGGTGCGCCTTGTCATCTATGACAAGGAAGCGCCAGCCGGCAGCAAGGTCATCAAGGACATCAAGGAGCAGGAAGTCTACATGGGCGAGCTGCCCCTGATGACCGACAATGGCACATTCGTCATCAACGGCACGGAGCGCGTGATCGTATCGCAGCTCCATCGTTCGCCGGGTGTGTTCTTCGAACATGACAAGGGCAAGACCCATTCCTCGGGCAAGCTGCTGTTCAGCGCGCGCGTGATCCCCTATCGCGGCTCCTGGCTCGATTTCGAATTCGATCCCAAGGATGCCATCTTCGTGCGTATCGATCGCCGCCGCAAGCTGCCGGCAACGGTGCTGCTGCGTGCGCTCGGATACACCAACGAGCAGATCCTGGACATCTTCTTCGAGAAGGACACGTTCACCTTTGCCGGCGAGCAGGTCCGCCTCGATCTGGTGCCGGAACGCCTGCGCGGCGAGACCGCGGATTTCGATATCGTTCACGACGGTCAGGTCATCGTGGAAAAGGGCCGGCGCATCACGGCACGTCACATCCGCGAAATGGACAAGGCCGGTCTGAAGACGCTCGAGGTACCTGACGAGTTCGTACTCGGCCGGGCCCTTGCCCACGACGTGGTCGATGAGGGCAGTGGCGAAGTACTGGCTGCCGCCAATGATGAAATCACCTTCGAGATCCTGCAGAAGATCCGTGGTTCGGGCGTCAAGTCGGTCCGCACCATCTTCACCAACGACCTCGATCGCGGCCCCTACATGTCCGAGACGCTTCGCATCGACAGCACGCGCACGCCGCTGGATGCGTTGGTGGAAATCTATCGCATGATGCGCCCGGGCGAGCCGCCCACCAAGGAATCCGCAGAGACCCTGTTCCAGAACCTGTTCTTTACGCTGGACCGCTACGATCTCTCCGCCGTAGGCCGCATGAAGTTCAACCGCCGCGTCGGACGCAAGGAGGTTACCGGTCCCGGTGTGCTCACCAACGAAGACATCACCGATGTCCTCAAGGTGCTCATCGACATCCGCAACGGTAACGGCGTGGTCGATGACATCGATCACCTTGGTAACCGCCGTGTACGGTCGGTGGGTGAGATGGCTGAAAACCAGTTCCGCGTGGGCCTGGTGCGTGTGGAGCGTGCCGTTAAAGAGCGCCTGTCGCTGGCTGAATCCGAAGGCCTCATGCCCCAGGAACTCATCAATGCCAAGCCCGTATCTGCGGCCATCAAGGAGTTCTTTGGCTCCTCGCAGTTGTCGCAGTTCATGGACCAGAACAATCCGTTGTCGGAGATCACGCACAAGCGCCGTATCTCCGCCCTGGGTCCCGGCGGTCTGACCCGTGAGCGTGCAGGCTTCGAGGTGCGTGACGTGCATCCGACCCACTACGGTCGTGTGTGCCCCATCGAGACGCCGGAAGGTCCGAACATCGGCCTCATCAACTCACTGGCCGTGTATGCCCGCACCAATGAGTACGGTTTCCTCGAGACGCCGTACCGCAAGGTCGTGGAAGGCAAGGTCACCGACGAGATCGAGTACCTGTCCGCCATCGATGAAGGCGAATATGCGATCGCCCAGGCCAACGCCGAAACCGACGAAAACGGTGTGCTGGTGGAAGAACTGGTCTCCTGCCGTTACCAGAACGAGTTCACGCTCATGCCGCGTGATCGCGTCCAGTACATGGACGTTTCGCCGCGCCAGATCGTGTCCGTGGCAGCGTCGCTGGTTCCGTTCCTCGAGCATGATGACGCCAACCGCGCCCTGATGGGTTCCAACATGCAGCGCCAGGCCGTGCCCTGCCTGCGTCCGGAGAAGCCCGTGGTGGGCACCGGCATGGAACGCGTCGTGGCCGTGGACTCGGGTACCTGCGTGGTGGCCGTGCGCGGCGGTGTGGTGGATTCGGTGGATGCCGGCCGTATCGTCGTGCGCGTCAATGACGACGAGACCGAGGCGGGCGAGTCAGGCGTGGACATCTACAACCTGATCAAGTACACCCGTTCCAACCAGAACACCTGTCTCAACCAGCGCCCGCTGGTGAAGATCGGCGATGTGATCGCGCGCGGTGACGTGCTGGCCGACGGTTCTTCCGTAGACATGGGCGAACTTGCCCTGGGCCAGAACATGCTGGTCGCGTTCATGCCCTGGAACGGTTACAACTTCGAGGACTCCATCCTTCTGTCCGAACGTCTCGTACAGGAAGATCGCTACACCTCGATCCACATCGAAGAGCTCACCTGTGTCGCGCGCGACACCAAGCTGGGCGCGGAGGAAATCAGCGCCGACATCCCCAACGTGGGTGAGGCTGCGCTGTCCAAGCTCGACGAAGCCGGCATCATCTACGTGGGTGCCGAGGTCAACACTGGCGATATCCTGGTCGGCAAGGTTACGCCCAAGGGCGAGACCCAGCTTACCCCTGAGGAAAAGCTGCTGCGTGCGATCTTCGGTGAGAAGGCCTCGGACGTGAAGGATACGTCCTTGCGCGTGCCCGCCGGCATGAGTGGCACCGTCATAGACGTGCAGGTATTCACCCGCGACGGTCTGGAGAAGGATTCCCGCGCCAAGGCCATTGAAGAAGCCGAGCTTGCGAGCGTCAAGAAGGATCTCATGGATCAGATGCGCATCATGGAGGACGACTCCTACCAGCGCGTCGAGAAGCTCCTGCTTGGCAAGGAGGCGGCCGGTGGTCCCGAGAAGCTGAAGGCCGGTGACAAGATCACCCAGTCCTACCTGGATACCGTGACCCGTGCACGCTGGTTTGAAATCCGCCTGAAGGAAGAGGAAGCCAACGCACAGCTGGAAGCCATTTCCGAGCAGCTCAAGCAACTGCGCAAGGACTTCGATGAGAAGTTCGATTCCAAGCGCAAGAAGCTGATCCAGGGTGACGATCTCGCACCGGGTGTGCTGAAGATGGTGAAGGTATTCCTGGCCGTGAAGCGCCGCATCCAGCCGGGTGACAAGATGGCCGGCCGCCATGGCAACAAGGGCGTGGTGTCCATGATCGTGCCGGTCGAGGATATGCCTTATTCCGCAGATGGCACACCCGTGGACATCGTGCTCAACCCGCTCGGCGTTCCGTCACGCATGAACGTTGGCCAGGTGCTCGAGACGCATCTGGGCTGGGCGGCGAAGGGGCTCGGCAAGCGCATTAGTGAAATGCTGGATGCACAGGCGAAGCTGACCGAGCTGCGTGAGTTCCTGCACAAGGTCTACAACCACAGCGGCAAGCCGGAGGATATCGATTCGTTGAGCGATGCCGAAGTGCTGGATCTGGCGAAAAACCTTCGCGCGGGCGTCCCCATGGCGACACCCGTATTCGACGGCATGGAAGACCACGAGCTCAAGTACATGCTCGAGCTTGCCGGCCTGCCCAAGTCCGGCCAGACCACACTGTTCGATGGCCGTACCGGCGAGGCGTTCGAACGCCCCGTCACGGTCGGCTACATGTACATGCTGAAGCTGAACCACCTGGTCGACGACAAGATGCATGCGCGTTCCACCGGTCCCTACAGCCTGGTCACCCAGCAGCCGCTGGGCGGTAAGGCGCAGTTCGGTGGCCAGCGCTTCGGTGAGATGGAGGTGTGGGCGCTCGAGGCCTATGGCGCGGCGTACACCTTGCAGGAGATGCTCACCGTCAAGTCCGACGATGTGAACGGCCGCACCAAGATGTACAAGAACATCGTGGATGGCGATCACCGAATGGAGGCTGGCATGCCCGAGTCCTTCAACGTGCTCATCAAGGAAATCCGGGCACTCGGCATCGACATGGACCTGGAGCAGGAATAAGGCGCGGCCGAGCCGCTCACGGATATGCGGGCCGCATCGCGGCCCGCACCGAACCGATTTCGAGGAGAACTAGACGGTGAAAGACCTCATCAAGCTGCTTAAGCAAACGGGTCCCATCGAGGACTTCGATGCCATCCGCATCGGCCTCGCATCGCCTGACAAGATTCGTTCCTGGTCTTACGGCGAAGTCAAAAAGCCTGAGACCATCAACTATCGTACCTTCAAGCCCGAGCGCGACGGCCTGTTCTGCGCCAAGATCTTCGGGCCCGTCAAGGACTACGAGTGCCTGTGCGGCAAGTACAAGCGCCTCAAGCACCGCGGCGTCATCTGCGAGAAGTGCGGCGTGGAAGTCACGCTGGCCAAGGTGCGCCGCGAGCGCATGGGCCACATCGAACTGGCGTCACCCACCGCGCACATTTGGTTCCTGAAGAGCCTGCCGTCCCGCATGGGCCTACTGCTCGACATGACCCTGCGCGACATCGAGCGCGTGCTCTATTTTGAGAGCTTCGTGGTGGTCAACCCGGGCATGACCCAGCTCGAACGCGGTCAGCTGCTGTCCGACGAGGCCTACCTGGACGCCATCGAGGAATATGGC
>Ga0265293_10008149_pt1 | contig 15678 bp, 12 predicted proteins | sample Munlanlewell138R_FD_192505 | JGI IMG/M metagenome (GOLD analysis project Ga0265293, IMG submission 192505) | Leachate microbial communities from a municipal landfill in Southern Ontario, Canada - Leachate well 138R | ecosystem: Engineered > Solid waste > Landfill > Unclassified | place: Canada...
GCCACCAACGCCACGCCGCCCCAGGTGCGAACCCTGTTTCGCCGCGCCCGCATCATCGGCAAGCGCTTCCAGCTGGTTCACGTGGTGTTCGGCCAGGAAATCATAGAAACGTCCACATTCCGCGCCCTCTCGGCTTCCGACCAGAACACCGACGCACACGGACGCATCCTGCGCGACAATCTGTTCGGCACTCAGGAAGAAGACGCGGCCCGGCGCGACTTCACCTTGAATGCCCTGTATTACGATCCCGTCACCGAAGAAGTCATCGACTACCACCGGGGCGTGCAAGATCTCAAGAAACGGATCGTGCGCATGATCGGCGACCCCGCCACGCGCTATCGCGAAGACCCCGTGCGCATGCTGCGTTCCGTGCGTTTCGCCGTAAAGCTCAACGCCACCCTGGACCCGGCCACGCGCGAACCCATCGCCAGCATGTCCGAGCTGATCGGCAACGTGCCCTCTTCGCGCCTGTTCGACGAAATGCTCAAGCTCCTGACCTGCGGCCACGCCATGGACTGCGTGCGCGAACTGCGCGCGATGGGCCTGCATCACGGACTGCTACCCCTCATTGACCTCATCTTCGAACAAGAGGGCGGCGAGCAGTTCGTCGAACTGGCGCTGGCGCGCACCGACGCCCGCGTCCGGGCGGGCAAGCCCGTCAGCCCCAGCTTCCTTTTCGCCGCGCTTTTGTGGCGTCTGGTCAACGAACGCTGGAAAGCCTTGTGCGCCAAAGGAGAAAACCCCACGCAAGCATTGATCGAAGCCGGCGACTCCGTCGTCGACGAGCAAACCAAAAAACTGGCCATACAGCGCCGCTTCCAATCCGACATGCGTGAAATATGGTTCATGCAGACGCGCTTCGAACGCGTCAACGCCAAAGCCATTTGGCGCATGATCGAACAACCGCGTTTCCGGGCGGCCGTCGACTTTCTCCAACTACGCGCCGAAGCGCGCGAAGTCGATAGCGTCCAAGCCCAATGGTGGATGGACCTGGCCAACGCCGATAGCGCCGCGCGCGCGGAAATGATCGAGGCATACACAAGCCGGCCCCGCGCAACCAAGCCGGCATCCTCGCGCCGCCGCCGTGGCCCGCGCCGCCGGCCGCCCGCAAGCGCGAACCCTCCTTCCGCCGCCTGAGCGCTGAGCGACACCTTCCATGACGACCGTCGCCTTCGTCGGCTTGGGCGCCAATCTGGGCGATGCGCAATCCACGGTGCGGGCAGCCGTTCGCGAGCTCGCACAAGAGGACGGCATCATGGACGTGGTGCTGTCGCCGCTATACGGCAGCGCCCCCATCGACTCATCCGGACCCGATTACGTCAACGCGGTGGTTCGGCTTCGCACCACGCTTACCGCGCACGCCTTGCTTGCCGCGCTGCAGGGAATCGAACACCGGCATGGCCGCCAACGCCCCTATCGCAACGCTCCCAGGACGCTGGATCTGGACCTGCTGCTCTATGGACACACGGCTATCCAAGATAGCGACCTGGTCGTGCCGCATCCCCGCATGCATCAGCGCGCCTTCGTACTACGTCCCCTGGCCGACCTGGCGCCCGATCTGAAACTGGCCCAGGGCAGCCTGGATCAGTTGCTGCGGCAATGCCAAGACCAGCTGCTGCATCCTCTATCCCGACCATAACCGTGGCGTCAAATTGTTCTTGCGACGTTGCCTGGGGCAAGAGTTGATTGGTCTGCTGAAGACAGCAAATCCAGCAATCCAGGCTTGCTCTCGAAACCAATGATCAGGCGCCAACCACCTCCACCCCCGCAATCAACGCCTTCCACTCGGCGGGGCCCGTCTGATGCACCGACACCCCCGCCGCATCCACCGCCACCGTCACCGGCATATCCTTGACGTCGAACTCATAGATAGCCTCCATGCCGAGATCCTCGAACGCCGCCACGCGCGCGCCGCGTATCGCCTTGGAAACCAGATACGCCGACCCTCCTACCGCCATCAAATAAGCCGAGCCATGGCGCTTGATCGCATCGATCGCGGCCGGACCGCGTTCGGCCTTGCCTATCATCGCGATCAATCCCGTCTTGTCCAGCATCATGTCCGTGAACGCATCCATGCGCGTGGACGTCGTGGGGCCCGCCGGCCCCACCACCTCGTCGCGCACCGGATCCACCGGCCCCACGTAATAAATCACGCGATTCGTGAAATCGACAGGCAGCGGCTCGCCGCGAGCCAGCATATCCTGGATGCGCTTATGCGCCGCATCGCGTCCCGTCAGCATCTTTCCCGACAGCAGCAGCGTCTGGCCGGGCTTCCAGCTCGCCACCTCCTCCTTGGTCAACGAATTCAAATCCACTTGCTGCGACTTGTTGTAATCCGGCGCCCACTGCACGTCCGGCCAATCCGCCATCGACGGCGGCGTCAACTGCGCAGGGCCCGAACCATCCAGCTCGAAATGCACGTGACGCGTCGCGGCGCAATTCGGAATCATCGCGACCGGCTTGGACGCCGCATGCGTCGGGAACGTATTGATCTTGACGTCCAGCACCGTCGTCAATCCACCCAGGCCTTGCGCGCCGATGCCCAACGCGTTCACCTTCTCGTACAGCTCGATGCGCAACGCCTCGAGCTTGTTCTGCGGCCCGCGCTCGAGCAGCTCGAACATATCGATATCGTCCATCAAAGACTGCTTGGCCATCAGCATAGCTTTCTCCGCCGTGCCGCCGACACCGATGCCCAGAATGCCGGGAGGACACCATCCCGCCCCCATGGACGGCACCGTCCTGAGCACCCAATCCACCAGCGACTCGCTGGGATTGAGCATCGCAAACTTGGTCTTGTTTTCCGACCCGCCGCCCTTGGCGGCCACCTGCACGTCGATCTTGTCGCCGGGCACCAGCTCCACGCTCACGATACAGGGCGTATTGTCGCGCGTATTCTTGCGCTCGAACAACGCATCGGCCAGCACGGAGGCGCGCAGCGGATTGTCGGGATTCAGATAGCCCTGGCGCACCCCTTCGTCGCAGATATCCTGCAAGCTCCTACAGGAATCGATGTGCACGTTCATGCCGATCTTCAAGAACACATTGACGATGCCCGTATCCTGGCAGATGGGCCGACGGCCTTCGGCGCACATGCGCGAATTCGTCAGTATCTGCGCAATGGCGTCTTTCGCGGCGGGATTTTCTTCGCGCTCATATGCGCGAGCCAGATGCCTGATGTAGTCCGCGGGATGATAGAAGCTGATGAACTGGACGGCATCGGCTATGGACTGAATAATGTCCCGCTCTTTGATTGGATTGCTCATGTCGGAGTGTCGAAAATAGAAAAAGATGAAGGCGCGAGAAAACAGCCGGGCCCTGGCGGGCCCGCTGCCGAACGGAGATAGATACTAGCTTACTTGCCCTGCCATACGGGCTCGCGCTTTTCCGCGAACGCCGTCGAACCTTCCTTGGCATCGGCCGACGTAAAAATATGCGCAATGCGGGGGCGCTGCAGATCGAACATGTCCGCCTGACGCCAATCGCGGGATTCCGTAACGATCTTCTTGGCGGTCTGCACGGCCAGCGGGCCGTTCTTCGCCACGACGCGCGCCAGCTCCAAGGCCTGCTCCAAGGCCTTGCCCGGCTCGACCAGTCGATTGACCAGACCCAATTCATAAGCGCGCCGAGCCGGCATCATATCGCCCGTCAGAATGGCCTCCATCGCCGCATGATAGGGTATGCGCGACGGCAAGCGCAGCATGCCGCCCGAGCCGGGCACGATGCCGCGCTTGACCTCGGGCAAGCCGAAGCTTGCATTCGACGCCGCCACGATCAAATCGCAGGCCAGGGCCATTTCACATCCGCCTGCCAGCGCGTAGCCCTCGATGGCGGCGATCATCGGCTTGCGCGGCGGACGCTCGCACAGGCCGGCGAAGCCGCGGCCTTCGATGACCGGGCGTTGGCCGTTGGCGGCGAACGCCTTCAGATCCATGCCCGACGAAAAGGTATTGCCGGCGCCGGTCAGTATGCCGATCACCACTTTGTCATTGTCATCCAGCTGATCCCAGGCCTTGACGAGCTCCAACGCCGTTTCATAATTGATCGCGTTACGCGCCTCGGGACGATTCACAGTGACGATCTGGATGTTGTCAACGATCTCCACCTTCACCAGTTCGGACATAGTTTTCCTTTTTAAAAAATAGTCGCGCCCAAGCGCCACCACACATTGATAAGTCCAGGACGCCGGCGACCGCCGCTCGACGTCCGGCCCTCATGCCGGGCAAGTCCCGCAGAACCAGTTAAAATCGATGGCTTTTGCGGCACCACGAATTTTTCGGTTTACTGGCCCCACGCTCATGCTCACATTCCAGCAACTCATTTTAACCCTCCAGCAATATTGGGATAAACAAGGCTGCGCCTTGCTGCAACCCTACGACATGGAAGTCGGCGCCGGCACGTCCCACACCGCCACATTCCTGCGCTCGATAGGGCCCGAGCCCTGGCGAGCCGCGTACGTCCAGCCTTCGCGCCGCCCCAAGGACGGGCGCTACGGCGACAACCCGAACCGCCTGCAGCATTATTATCAGTACCAGGTCGTGCTCAAGCCCGCGCCCACCAATATCCTCGATCTGTACATCGGCTCGCTGCAGGCCCTGGGCATCGACCCCAAGGCGCACGACATCCGCTTCGTCGAGGACGACTGGGAAAACCCGACGCTGGGCGCCTGGGGCCTGGGTTGGGAAGTCTGGCTCAACGGCATGGAAGTCACCCAATTCACCTACTTCCAGCAGGTGGGCGGCCTGGACTGCGTCCCGACCACGGGCGAAATCACCTACGGCCTCGAACGGCTGGCCATGTACCTGCAAAGCGTCGAAAGCGTCTACGATCTGGTCTGGACTTACGGCGACGGCGGGCGGCCCGTGCATTACCGCGACGTGTTCCACCAGAACGAAGTCGAGCAATCCACCTACAACTTCGAGTACGCGTCCACGCCCATGCTGTTCTCGCACTTCAACGATTACGAAGCGGAAGCCAAGCGGCTCATCGACGTTCCCCTGGCCCTGCCCGCCTACGAAAACACCCTGAAGGCCGCGCATACCTTCAATCTGCTGGACGCGCGCGGCGCCATCAGCGTCACCGAACGCGCCACCTACATCGGGCGCATCCGCAATCTGTCGCGCGCCGTCGCGCAAGCCTACTACGACTCTCGTGAAAGACTAGGATTTCCCATGCTCGAGAAGAAGCATCACGACGCGGAGGCCGTGTAATGAGCTCCGTCACCATCAAGCCGCTGTTGGTCGAACTGCAAACCGAGGAACTGCCCCCAAAAGCCTTGCAGGCGCTGGGACAGGCCTTTGCCGACGGGCTGCGCCGCGTTCTGGAGCAAAACAAGCTGCTGGCAAGCGGCAACGAGGTCACCGCCTACGCCACCCCCCGCCGGCTGGCCGCCGCGTTCAGCCGAGTGCTGAACCAGGCGCCCGAACAAGCCTATACCGAAAAACTGATGCCGGCCAAGATCGGCCTGACCGAATCCGGCGACATGACCCCCGCCCTGGTCAAGAAACTGGGCGGCAAAGGCCTGGCGCACCTCGGCGCGGCGGACCTGGTGCATGAATCGGACGGCAAGCAGGATTATCTCTACGCCAAGGGCGTGGCGCCCGGCGCCACGCTGGCCGGCGCCTTGCAGGATGCGCTGGATCACGCCCTGGGCAATCTGCCCATACCCAAGGTCATGCGTTATCAATTGGCCGACGGCGTAACCAGCGTGCGCTTCGTGCGCCCCGCCCACCATCTCGTCGCCCTATGGGGGCAGGACGTCGTCGACGTCTCTGCCTTGGGACTGAAAGCCGGCCGCGTCACCGATGGCCATCGCTTCCTCGCGCCCGCGCCGCTGGTCATCGCCGACGCCGCCGCATACGAAGCCACGCTGCGCGACGAGGGCAAGGTCGTCGCCTCGTTCGCCACCCGCCGCGAACAGATCGCCCGGCAACTGCATGCCGAGGCCTGCGCGCTGAATGCGACCATAGGCGACGACGCGGCGGTGACCGCGCTGCTGGACGAGGTCACCGCCCTGGTGGAGTTTCCGGTGGTCTACGTGGGGCAGTTCGACCGGCAATTCCTGGCGGTGCCGCCCGAATGCCTCATCCTGACCATGAGGCTGAATCAAAAATACTTCCCTCTGTTCGATCCCGCAACGGGCAAGCTCACCCATCGCTTTCTGATCGTCAGCAATATGCGGGTGACCGATCCCGAGACCATCATTTCGGGCAACGAGAAAGTCGTGCGCCCGCGCCTGGCCGACGCTCAGTTCTTTTTCGACACCGACCGCAAAACGCCGCTGGCGGCGCGCGTCGACGATCTGACCGGCAGCGTCTATCACAACAAACTGGGTTCCCAACGCGAGCGCGTCGAGCGCATGCGCGCCGTTGCGCGCCGCATCGCGCAACAGCTGGGCGGCAACGTCGCCCACGCCGACCGCGCCGCGCTCTTGGCCAAGGCCGACCTGAACACAAGCATGGTCGGTGAATTTCCCGAGCTGCAAGGCATCATCGGCGCCTATTACGCGCAATACGACGACGAGCCCGCCGACGTCATCCTGGCGCTGAAACGGCAGTACCAGCTACGCCTGGACGAACCCGTTTCCCGCGACACGGTGACGGCGGCCGTGCTCTTCATGGCGGAGCGGCTGGAAACCCTGGTCGGAATATGGGGCATAGGCCTGGCGCCCACCGGCGAGCGCGACCCCTATGCGTTGCGCCGCGCGGCGCTGGGCCTGATCAGCGCCTACGAACAACTGCTGGCCGGCGGCTATCTGGCCGTACGCGACGACGCCAAATTGGCATTGGCCGATTTGCTGGCCTTCACCGCCGAGCAATTCCCCGCCGGCGCGCTGGACGGTCAAACGGTCGGCCAGGTGCGCGCCTTCATCTACGAGCGCTACCGCAACCTGCTTGCCAACCAGTTCGAACGTCCAGTGATCGATGCCGTGCTGACGCTGGAGCCGGCCGTCCACCAGGTGCTGGCCCGAGTCCGCGCATGCGAGGACTTCGCCCGCCGACCCGAGTCCGCCAGCCTGGCCGCCGCCAACAAGCGCATATCGAACCTGTTGAAGAAAACGGATGAACAGCCGGGTGCCGTGGACGAAGGCAAGCTCATCGAACCCGCCGAGAAAGCGCTTTCACGGGTTCTCGCCTCGCTCAAGCCGGCAGCCGTCTCGGAGTTCGAGCAGGGCCAATTCACCGCCAGCCTCGCCACCATGGCTCAGGCCCGCGACGCCGTGGATGCGTTCTTCAACGACGTCATGGTCATGGACGACGACGTGTCCGTGCGGCGCAATCGTCTCGCCCTGCTCAATGAATTGCATCAAGGCATGAATCTGGTCGCCGACATCGCCAAGCTGGTGCATTGATGAAACTGGCTATTCTGGACCGGGACGGCGTCATCAACTACGACAGCGCCGAGTTCGTCAAAAGCCCCGACGAGTGGGTCGCCCTGCCGGGCAGCCTGGAAGCCATGGCCCGCCTATCCCAGGCGGGCTGGCGCGTGGTCATCGCCAGCAACCAGTCGGGCATCGGACGCGGTCTGTTCAGCATGGACGCGCTCAATGCCATTCACGCCAAGCTGAGACGCGAGCTCGCCCAGGCCGGCGGCGTGCTGGACGCCATATTCATGTGCCCTCACCGACCCGAAGACGACTGCCTGTGCCGCAAGCCTCGCCCGGGCCTGTTCCACGACATCGCGCGCCGCTACGACGTGAGCCTGGATAACGTGCCCGCGGCCGGCGACTCCCTGCGCGACCTCCAGGCGGCGGCCGCCGCGCGCTGCGCGCCTTGGCTCGTAATGACGGGCAACGGGGAAAAGACGCTGGCCGGCGGCAACCTGCCCGACGACACCCGCGTTGCGACCGACCTGGCCGCCGCCGTGGACAATTGGCTGGCCGGAGACTGACATGGCCGTGTTGCGCGCGATACTCTATCAATTGTTCCTGATCGTCACGGTCATCCCGTATGCCTTCGCCTGCATTCTGTGGCTGCCCCTGCCCCTGAACCTTCGCTATCGGCTCACTGTCGGCTGGCCGCGCTTGGCGATCTGGGGAGCGAAAGCCATCCTGGGCATACGTTGGCGCACGAAAGGCTGGGAGAACCTGCCCGACGGCCCGGGCATCGTGCTGTCCAAGCACCAGTCCGCATGGGAAACCCTGTTCTTTCCGGCCTACATGCCCCGGCAGTTGTGCTTCGTATATAAAAAGGAACTGCACCTCGTGCCGTTTTTCGGCTGGGGCCTGGCATTGCTGCGGATGATACCCATCGACCGCTCCAAGGGCCGCGACGCCTTCGAACAAGTGGCCCGCTTGGGCCAGCAGCGCCTGGACGAAGGACGCTGGCCCATCCTGTTTCCGGAAGGCACGCGCATGGCGCCCGGGAAAACGGGCCGATACAAAATGGGGGGCGCATTGCTGGCTTCGCGCACCGGCGCGAAAATCATCCCGGTCGCCGTCAACAGCGGCGAATGCTGGCCGCGCAAGGCATTCGTCAAGACGCCCGGGGTGATCACAGTATCCATCGGCCCCCTGATCGATCCGGCGGGACTGACGCCCGAGCAGATCAACAGCAAAGTCCAGGATTGGATAGAAACGGAAATGCGAGCACTGAATCCCGAACGCTATGAGCGAACTTGAGCAACTGACCTTATTCCCTGCATTTACCCCGCCAGACCCCTCTCCCGTCGACACGACGCCCGTTGTATCCGGCACGGTCATACCGACGCCCGCGCCGCCCGAGCTCCCGCCCAATGCCCGCTGGCGCGTCGTCGGGACCGTCCGGCAACCCATCGGCTTCATCCTGCTGCGCTCCAGGCGCAAGAGCATAGGCCTGAGCGTCGATGACGACGGCCTGCGCGTCACGGCGCCCGGTTGGGTAACCCTGAATCAGATAGACCAGGCGGTCAAGGAAAAGGCCCGCTGGATCCTGAGCAAGCTGGCGCTGCGCCAGGCCCGGCAGCAGCACCTGGCCACCGCCGAAACGCTATGGCAGGACGGCGGCACCATTCCCTACCTTGGAAAGCGCATCATGCTAAGCCTGGCGTCGGCGCAGAAATCGCCGCAGTTCGACGGCGCGCCCTTCGCCCCGCTCGAAGGCGACAAGCTGCGCCTGCCCTTGCCGATGCACGCGGACCGCCACCGCGTGCGCGACAGCGTGCACGCCTGGCTGCAGCATCAGGCAAGCATCTGGTTCGCGCAACGCCTCGACCACTTCCTGGAAAAAGGCCAGCTGACAATGCGCCGCTGGCGGCTTTCGGGCGCGACCACCCGATGGGGATCCTGCAGCAGCGAAGGCAATATCATGTTGAACTGGCGGCTGATACACTTTGACGTCGACGTCATCGATTACGTGATCGCCCACGAAATCGCCCACTTGAAGGAAATGAATCACAGCAAGGACTTTTGGCGCGAAGTCGGGCGCCTGATGCCGGGATTCGAATCGGCGCGCGCCATCCTGCGCCGCCACGACCCCGGATCCCTGCCGCTGATTTGAACCGGCCGCGCCATTTTTCAGGAGTAACAACCATGCGCCTATTACACACCATGCTACGCGTCGTCGATCTGGACTCATCGCTGTCGTTCTACCGCGATGTTCTGGGCATGAGGCTGCTGCGCAAGCAGGACTATCCGGAAGGCCGCTTCACGCTGGCGTTCGTCGGCTACCAGGACGAAAGCGAAGGCGCCGTCATCGAGCTCACGCACAATTGGGATACTAAGTCCTACGAGCTGGGCAACGCGTTTGGCCACATCGCCCTGGAAGTCGAGGATGCCTATGAAGCCTGTGCCCGCATTAAAGCGCGCGGCGGCAACGTCGTGCGTGAAGCCGGTCCCATGAAGCACGGCACGACCGTCATTGCCTTCGTCGAAGATCCCGATGGCTACAAGATCGAACTGATACAGCGCAAGAGCTGACCTCCGGCATTCAACGAACACCGGGAAACGCAATCCCATGCTCAATACGATCTGGCTGGCTTTCTTCCTGGTGGCGGGCGTCAGCGGGTTCTATCAATGGATAGCCCTGGGCGACGCGGAAATCTTCACGCGCATCGTCGCCAGCCTTTTTTCCATGGCCAAGCTGTCCGTGGAATTGATGATATTGCTGTTCGGGACGCTGACGCTATGGCTGGGCTTCTTGCGTATCGCTGAAGCGGCCGGACTGATCACGCTCCTGGGCCGGGCCATCAGCCCCTTGTTGACCCGCTTGATGCCCGAGGTGCCGCGCAACCATCCGGCGCTCGGGTTGATCACGCTGAACTTCGCGGCCAACGGCATAGGCCTGGACAACGCCGCCACGCCCATCGGCCTGCGCGCCATGAAAGAGCTGCAAAGCCTGAATCCCGACCCCGGAACGGCCACCAACGCGCAGATCCTGTTTCTCGTGCTCAACGCATCGTCATTGACCGTGCTGCCCGTCACCATTTTCATGTATCGCGCGCAGCAAGGGGCGGTCGATCCCACGCTGGTGTTCCTGCCCATTCTGCTTGCCACCAGCGCATCCACGCTGGCGGGTTTGCTGTCGGTGGCGCTCGTGCAGCGCATCAAGCTGCACGATCCCGTCCTGCTGGCATGGCTCGGCAGCTTGGCGCTGCTATTGTGCGGTTTCATCGCATTGCTGGCCACCCTGACCCAGACGGCGATCGCCGCCGTATCCTCGCTGATGGGAAATCTATCGCTTTTCAGCATCATCCTCCTGTTCCTGATCGCAGGATGGCGCAAGAAAGTCCCGGTGTACGAGGCCTTCGTCGACGGCGCCAAGGAAGGCTTCGCCATCGCGCGCGATCTGCTGCCCTATCTGGTCGCGATGCTGTGCGCCATAGGCGTGCTCAGGGCCTCCGGCTCCCTGGATCTACTCCTGGAAGGCATACGCTGGCTGGTCACGACGGCGGGTATGGATGCGCGCTTCGTCGACGCCCTCCCCACGGCGCTGGCCAAGCCGTTCTCGGGCAGCGCGGCGCGCGCGCTGCTGATAGAAACCATGCAGCATTTCGGCGTGGACAGTTTTCCGGCTCTGGTCGCCGCCACGGTCCAGGGCAGCACGGAAACGACTTTCTACGTCCTGGCCGTGTACTTCGGCTCCGTCGGCATACAACGCGCCCGCCACGCCGTGGGGTGCGCACTGATCTCCGACCTGGCGGGCATCGTCGCCGCCATCGCCGTCTGCTATTGGTTCTTCGGCTAGTCGAACACGCCCGCGTCGACCAGCGCGTCGGCCAGCGTCATGAACTGCGCAACCGACAAGACTTCCGCCCGGGCCGTGGGCTCCACCCCGAGCGCCTCCCAATCCAGCAAAGCGGCCCAATCGCCCAGTCCGCGCCTGAGCATCTTGCGCCGCTGATTGAAGGCGCGGGCCACCAGTTGTTCAAAAGCCTTTTCGCTACGTGGACGCCGACGCGTATCCGGCAACGGCACCATGCGCACGACGGCGGAAACCACACGGGGCGGCGGGTCGAAAGCCTCCGGCGGCACGTCGAACAATTTTTGCATGGCATATCGCGACCGCAGCATCACCGATAAGCGGCCATAATCCGCGCTGCCCGGCTCGGCCACCATGCGATCGATCACTTCGCGCTGCAGCATGAAATGCTGATCCCTTACCCGGTCGGCGCAGGACAGCAAATGAAAAAGCAAGGGACTGGAGATGTTGTAGGGCAAATTGCCGACGATGCGCAGATCACTGCCCAGGCTGGCGAAATCGACCTCCAGAGCGTCGGCCTGCACGACCGTCAAGCGTTGTTCCGGATACTGGTTGCGCAAACGCGCCGCCAGATCGCGATCGATCTCCACGACCGTCAAATGCTCCAGCGCCTGCATCAACGGCTGAGTCAGCGCCGACAAGCCCGGGCCGATTTCGATCATGGCATCGCCGCGCTGCGGCGAAATTCCGCGCATGATGGCGTCGATCACCGCCTCATCGACGAGAAAATGCTGCCCGAACCGCTTACGTGCCTGATGAGCCATCGAACATCAACGATTGCGATTGGCTTCGGGATCGAGACGGTTGTCGATGTATGCCTGGCCCCGCAGCTGATTCAGCCAATCCTCGAACGCCGGCTCCGCACGGCGCTCGAACAGGAATTGGCGGGCCTGCATGCGGCGGAACTCGTTTTCCATGTTCCTCGTGCGGCGCTCCAGAACCTGGATCAAATGCCAGCCGAACTGGGACTGCACCGGCTCGCTGATCTGGCCCGGCTGCAGCTCATTCATGGCTTGCTCGAAAGCGGGCACCGTTTCGCCCGGCGTCAGCCAGCCCAGGTCCCCGCCCTGAGGCGCCGACGTGTCTTCGGAATGGCGGCGCGCCAGATCCTCGAAAGATTCGTTATTGTTCAAGCGCATCCGGATCTGCTCCAGGCGGGCCTTGGCCTGCTCGTCGTTCATGACCTTGGAGGTCTTGATCAGGATGTGGCGCGCATGCGTCTGCGTGACCATCATTGGCCCTTGCTGCTGCGCCCCGGCGGCGCCATTACCCATCTGTGCGCCCGGCGCGGGCGACGTCCCCGGCGCCGAACCCGCCTGTTGGCGAGCGGTGACTTTGAGAATGTGAAAACCGTTGCCGCTCTGGACGATGTCGCTGACCTGGCCGGGCTGCAGATTCTGGGTGGCCTTCAGGAACAGCTCGGGCCAGCCCTCTTCGGGACGGGTCCCCAGATCGCCGCCGTTGAGCGCCTGCGGATCATCCGAGGACGAGGCCGCCACACCGGCGAAATCCGCGCCCTGGCGCAAGCGAGCGAGTATCGACTCCGCGCGTGCGCGCAGCTCGCGCACGCGGTTAGGCGGCGAGCCTTCCGGCACCGCCACCAGGATCTGCGCCAGGCTCAGCACGGTCGGGCCCGTCGCCTGCGGGGGCTGCGGCTGGCCCGGCGCCGCCAAGCCGGCGGACTGCTGGCGGCCTTGATTCTTGAGGAATGCGTCGATTTCCGCATCCGAAATCATGATCGTGCCGTCGACGACCCGCTGGCGCATCATGTCGTTTCGCACTTCCTGGCGCAAGGTCGCCAAATACGCATCCCACGGCACACCCGATTTTTCGACCTCTTCGCGCAGCTTCTGCACCGAAATCCGGTTGCGCTCCGCAACGCTCTGGGCGGCCCGATCCACGTGGGCTTGCGTCACCTCGATGCCCAGCCGCTCGGCTTCCTGCGCCTCGATTTCGTCATTGATCATGCGCTGCAAGACCTGCCTGCGCAAGATATCGAGGTCGGGCACGGGAATGTTCTGCCTGGCCAATTGCTGTTGCACGGCCTTCGTCTGCACGTCGAGCTGCCTGAACGTAATGACCTTCTTGTTCACCACGGCCGCGATGCCGTCCACGGCCTGGGGTCCGCTCGGGCTCGCAGCTGCATTGGCGGGCGCGTTCCTGGACTGCGCGGCAAACGCGGTGTTCAACGCCAAGGCACCCAACAAAGACACGGCAAGGATTCGCCGCTTAGTATGCAAACTACGCATTATTCATACCTCTCGAAAGTGGTTGTATCCGGTATAGGCGGCGTAATGGATTGATAGGTTCCGATCCGGTCGCGCAGTAAGCGCATGGGGTCCGTGCCCAACGAACCCAGGCCCGACAGCTCCAACTGGAAAAACATGGCGGTGTTGTAATCGCTGGCCGACACGGCATAACGCTGGAACACGACGCGCGCGGCCCAGCAGCAATCGCCCTTGTATTCCAGCCCGAAAATGGACTGTGTGCTGCGTTTTTCCGCCAGCGAATAATCATAGCGGCCCAGTGCATAGAACCCGTTGCTCAAGGGCCACTGCCCCGTTACGCTGATCTGCTCACGCGTCAAGTTATTTTCGGGATCGAAGACGAAATTGGGATTGTCGATCTGGCGCGGATCGCGCTCGTAGCGATACGAGGCCGCCAGACTGGCCAGGCGCTTGGGTTCCCAGCGAAAGCCCGCCGCCATTCTATTTCTGTCGCGCGACTCGGGATTGAACTGCGCATCGAACCTTACGTTCAGCGTGTCCGTCAGCGCCGCGTTCATGCCGACCAGATAATCGGATTTTTTATTCGTCCGCCCTTTGTCGTAGAGCGTCACCAGCCTGTCGCGGAAGTAAATCCGCTGGGCGGCGGACAAGGACAGCCGCTCGAAGCCGCTTTCCCCATCCAGCCACCGGGTGGTCAGACCCAAGGTCAACTGATTGGCATCTGCGATCCGGTCCCAGCCGCCGCTGAAAATGTTCTCGTCGAAAGCCTGCGCGAAATTGAAAGCCGCCAGACTGGTGTCGTAGACGGGCAACTCGGACTGGTCCTTGTAAGGCACGTACAAATAGTAGGCGCGAGGCTCCAGCGTCTGGATCGCGGCGTTGCCGAACAGGCTGGTGTCGCGTTCGAACGTCATGCCCGAATCGAGCGACATGATGGGCAGCACGCGTGATTGCGTGCGCGGCCGATCCGCCACGCCCGGATACCAGTCGGTATGGTATTGGCTCATGTGCAGGCCGGCCTTGGGCGTCACGTACCATCCCGCCTTGACGATGGGATAGGCTACCGTCGTATACGACGAAAAACGGGAACCCGTCCTGTTCGTGCCATAGTCGGCCAAAGGCCCGCCCTCTCGATAGGGATCGAACTTGGACAGGACGCCCGAATAATACGGCCGCTCGAAACGCGTTGCATAGTTGTCCGACACCACGTCGAAACCACCCCAGTTATACCGCTCTGCGGTCACGGACAATTCGGGCAATTTATCGTAGGCCGGAGCGACGTAGCGGTCATCCTCGTCCTGCAAGGTCTGATAGGTATACGTCTGCAGGTAGGCACGGAAATACTTATAGCCGCTCCAGTTCAGCCTGGCCGAGCTGGGCAGTTGGTTCATCGTTGCCTCGTTGATGCCGAACGATGAAAAATCGCGAAAATAATTGTCGTCCGATACCCGCCTGACGTCGTACGCGGCGCTGAACCCGCCGCCCAGCCTGTGCTGGTGCCGCAGGATGTACATCCAGCGCTTGCGGTCGTCCAGCTGATCCTTGGCCAGATAGGTGCCGTACAGATCACCCGAATACCGTTCGCCGAGATAGCGGAACTCGCCGCCCATCTGCAGTCCGCGCTTGCTCATGTAGCGCGGGGTCAAGGTGGCGTCGTAGTTCGGCGCGATGTTGAAGTAATAGGGCAGGGTAAATTCAAACCCGCCTTTGGACGAAGTGCCGTAAGTCGGCAGCAGGAAGCCGGACTTGCGTTCCTTGCGCAAAGGAAAGGTCAGATAGGGCGAATACAGGATGGGCATGCCCTTGAAATAGAGCAAGCCATGGCGCGCAATGCCTTCGTTTTCGTCAAAATGCAGGTCCACGCGACTGGATTTGATATACCAGGACGGCTCGGGGCACGGGCAGCCGGAATAGGTCACATCGGCCAGGCGCATATGGTCGCGGCTGAAGATGTCGGCCTTGGACGCCTCTCCGGCGCCGGACGAAACGAGCCAGAAATTCGGATCCTGGACTTCCCCGGTCTCGCTGTCCAGGTTGTACTTCAGGTCCGGACCTTTGACGATGCTGCCGTCGCGCATGATCAGGCCATTGCCGCGCACGCGCTCGCCTCCCGTCGATTGACGGTAGTCGATCCGATCGCCTTTCACGACCGAGTCGATGCGCCTTACCTCGGCGCCGCCTTCAAGCGTGGTCAGGCCGTCCTCGTCCGTGCGCAGATCATCGCCCACCAGAAACGACGTCATCTGGTCGTCTTCCAGCTTGTGCACCCGCAG
>Ga0265293_10008153_pt1 | contig 15674 bp, 8 predicted proteins | sample Munlanlewell138R_FD_192505 | JGI IMG/M metagenome (GOLD analysis project Ga0265293, IMG submission 192505) | Leachate microbial communities from a municipal landfill in Southern Ontario, Canada - Leachate well 138R | ecosystem: Engineered > Solid waste > Landfill > Unclassified | place: Canada...
CTATGATAAACCAACGATTTCTCGAGAATTGGGTATTGCCATAGAGGAGAACCAAAGTACTATCGAGAAACTGAACTTACATGAAGCTGAAGAGTTTTTGTTTAAGGTGCTATTAAAAAGGTTAGGCTAAATTGTGATTGAAGAACTTCATCAAGAATCGATTCTCTCAAGTAGTTTTCAAAGTGAAGCTGATGTTCAAGAAAATATCTTGCGTCCTAAAACATTGAAAGATTTCCAAGGACAACAAAAGATTAAAGATAACCTCTCCATTTTTATTCAAGCAGCACGAGAGCGCAAAGAGGCCCTTGATCATGTCTTTTTAATTGGACCACCAGGGCTTGGGAAGACAACACTCGCCTCTATCATTGCCAATGAGATGGGCTCTGAAATTCGAATGACCAGTGCTCCAGCACTAGAAAAGCCGAAAGACTTAGCAGGTATTTTAACAAATGTGACTGAAGGATCGATATTCTTTATCGATGAGATTCACCGAATGAGACCTGCCTTAGAAGAGATGTTGTATGTTGCCATGGAAGATTATGAAATTGATTGGGTCATTGGCCAAGGTCCCTCAGCGAGAACTATTCGTATCCCCATTCCCCCATTTACCTTAATTGGAGCAACAACCAAAGCAGGACAAGTCTCTAGCCCCTTATACTCCCGTTTCGGTATTACCTGTCGTATTGAATATTACCAACAAGAGGAGCTCTCTTCAATTATTGAGCGTAGTAGCCACATCTTAGATGCCTCTATTACACCCTCTGCTACCCAAATCTTAGCACAAAGTGCTCGGGGAACTCCCCGTATTGCCAATAGATTATTAAAGCGCCTTAGAGATTACGCCTCTGTGTTAGGTGATGGTACGATTGATGACGAGATAGTCACTTTAAGTATGAAGCGCCTAGGAATTGACCACCTTGGTCTTGAAGAGCAAGATCGAAATATCTTAAAGACTATTATCTCATTTTACGATGGTGGACCTGTTGGAGCAGAAACCTTAGCGATTAGTGTAGGGGAAGCTATTGAATCATTAGAAGATTTTTATGAACCATATTTGATCCAAAAAGGGTATATAAAGAGGACTCCTCGTGGTAGGGTAGCAACCTCCAAAGCCTATGAACTACTGAAGATGAAAGACACGCGAGGCACCGATGAAAACCAAGGAATTCTATTTTAATCTCCCTAGTGAATTAATTGCACAATATCCCACTGATGTGAGAGGTCAAAGTCGGCTGTTAGTACTTGATCGAGACAGTGGCTCTTTACGTGATAGTGAGATGACTCATATTGCCGAATTTTTAGAACCAGATTCTCTTTTAGTACTCAATAACTCAAAGGTCCGTAAAGCACGAGTGTATGGTATTAGTTCCACAGGAGCTAAAGTAGAATTTTTATTCTTACAAGAGATTGAAACATCCTTATGGAGTGTGACAACATCAAAAAGTAAAAAGCAAAAGGTCGGTAAATCATACACATTTCTCTCTTTTGATGGAAACCACTCCTATCATGCAACAATAGTGAAAGATGAAGAACAACAAAAACATCTCTTATTTGATACTCTTATCGATGAGAGTTTTTTCGAGATGTGTGGTCACATCCCTTTACCCCCTTACATTAAAAGGGAAGATGAAGTCGAAGATATTCAACGCTACCAAACAATGTATGCATCACACCTTGGCAGTGTTGCAGCTCCCACTGCGGGTTTGCATTTCACCCCCGCTATGTTCGAATCTCTTTCAAAGAAAAATATTGAAATTGTTGAACTTACGTTACATGTCGGTATGGGGACCTTTTTACCGATGCGTAGCGAACACATAGAAGAACACATTATGCATAGAGAACACTTTGAATTAAGTGAAATGGCCGCAGCTTCTATTAATAAAGCGAAACAAGAGAGAAGAAAAGTTGTCGCTGTTGGAACGACAAGTGTTCGAACTTTGGAATCGTGTTACGACCAAAGAAGTGGTGGTGTAGTAGCGCAATCAAAATCAACAGATTTATTTATTACACCTTCTTATACATTTCATGTAGTAGATCAGTTGATTACTAATTTTCACACCCCCGAATCATCTTTGTTAGTCCTTGTCAGTGCTTTTGCTTCAAAAGAGAGGATCTTTGATGCCTATGAACATGCAATTAAAGAGAAATATCGATTCTTTAGTTATGGCGATGCGATGTTTATCCGTTAAAGAAGCGAGTAGGTTCTCAGAACTTGGATAATCTCATCGGTAATATGGTCAATAGCTTTACACCCATCGATACGAATCAAAACAACGTCTTTTGGTAAATCGCTGAAAATAAACTCGTAGTTATCTCGTACCTTCTCTAAGAACTCTTGTCGCTCAAATAATTCACGTCCGTTATCTCGAGTATCGATCCGCTTTAAACATTCACTGATGGGGGTATCGAGATACACCACAAACTTTGGCAAAGGAAATTCATTCAGTGAACTCACTTTTTCAAACCCACAATCGATCGATTGATAAGCGAGAGAACTAAAAAGGTAGCGATCTGAGATGACCACTGTCCCTTTATTCATTTTTTCAACTATCCCATAAATTGGATTAAAAAGATGATCTTCACGATCAGCACTAAAGAGCATTGCCAAAGCGAGTGGGGTAGTGACTACCTCTTTACGCAGCACACTTCGTACTAATGAGCCTAATTGAGAACTGGTAGGTTCATACGTAGCGTGACACTCAATCTTTGATCGGTCAAATTCTTCGGTGATGCGCTTCATCTGTGTTGTGGTGCCTGAACCATCCATCCCTTCAATAACAATAAAGCGTTCAAGTATATCGACCATAAAAGATCTCCTTAGGTTTTTTTGTTACTGTACCCTACAATGAGTTGTTTTTAAAGAGATATGAGTTTAAGAGAGGGTATGTAAAGCTCCTTATTCACTGTATACTAAATCGAAGTCGGATAAATTATGAAGTATCACTTTACTCTAGCAAACGTCCTTTACTCACTTCTCCTTGTTATTCTCATCGTGAGCGCCCTTATGTTCGCTTTTGTTGGTACTTCATCACTTTTATTTGACCGCCTTATAGATACCCTCATTGATCAACTGATTCCCCAGGATGGGAAGTTCATCATCGACATAGGTTCAGTTGAACCGGCGATGTTTAATCGCATTGAAGTACACGACGTTCATCTTTATACAAAAGAGTCTTCAATTGATGCATATATCAGTTCCCTTACTATCTACACCCCCGCTTTTAGATTTGTTCATCCACTTTTATACCCAAAGCATGTAAACATTGAGGTGCAGCAACTCGATGTGAGAGTGGGGGACTTATCACAAAATGAAGCAATAAGCACCACGGTTATAGATGTTCCTTTTAGCGTTGATCTTAATGTGCATGATGCTTCACTCTCATATACCAATGAAGATCTTCAATTAGTCATTGAAGAGGCATCACTCTTTGGTGAAATGCGTAAAGATGGGTTTCATGGAGGATCTTTTCAGGCAAAACAGATCTCTTTAACTGAACGCTCTTTGGGTTCTTTATCCTCATATCATAGTAATCTCATTGTTCAAAAAAGGGGTAATGGAGAACTTGAGTTAATAACTCACATTGGTCCTACAACAGCCAAAGGCCTAAGTACAGAGGTGGCAATCGAATCAGGTATTGTATATGCGACAAGCCCAAATTTAGAATCTCTCATGAAGAGTATTGGCGAACTCGATCTATTTAGTGAAAACGTTACTGCCGTTTCACATATTGAAGGCCGTAATGTTGGTGTTGCTATAAATCAATTAGAAGCGCATGCTCAAAATTCATTACATAGCACTCCATTAATAAGGGGAACTCTTTTAGATTCACACATCACTAGTGAGGATTTGCAATTAACTATCCCCTCACTGAAGGTTTCATCCACTTTTGATACCGAAGAAGTCCAAGGTGTTCTTTCACTCGATGATATTGTAACTATTGCACTGGATCAATCGCTCATTGGAGAGGCTTTGATTCCCAGTGTATCAATGAACCGAACTCACAACAGTTCATCATATGTAGCAGATATCTCATTTTTACACGTATCTCCCTCGTTGTTATTTGACACACCATTACCTATTGATTCGTTGTATCTAAATAGAGCCCATTTTTTAGTAATAGAAGATGCTTTTCATCAGTTTGATGTTGAATCATCATTTCACCTTAGTGGAGAAACATCTTTAGCTGGAGCAAGTACAATTACCGCAGAGGTAGCACTCGATGCGCATATAGGTTCTGATACTCATAGTTTTAATCTCTACATTGAGGACCTTACAAGTGAGGCAATCCATGTAGGAATAGAGGCACACCTCAGTAGTAGTGATATGAATTACTTCACGTTATTAGTGCGTCATCCATTTGGCATAGAGGGTTCAGCCTATTACGATATTAACGATGATATGGGTAAAGTCTCTTTTCACCTTAACCGATTCCCTCTTTATTCGTTGACTTCACTACTAGAGAATCTTGCTCCAACACTTCTCCCATTTATTATCCAAGAGACAACACTAGATGCTCATATAGCTACTCAATTTAACAAAAGTGGTCTCTCTGGTATTGGAACTACCGAATTAGGATTTTCAAACGTCTATGTGAACGAACAAACGATGAATTTTGCTGCAACTGTGAGTCAAACGGTGAGTGAGGATGCGTATGTTGTCGATAGTGCAACTATTACCACTGCAGGAGTACGTTTAGCGTATAGCGGAACAATTGATAAAACACAACTGATTCCTGAAGGGCGTTTAGCAGCTATGAGTGTTCAAACTGGAGAAGAGTTTGTTACAGCCGACTTTAAACGTGTTGGTCCTCAAACCTACCACTATGTAATTACCCCTCTTATTATCCCAGGAATTCACTTTGATGGCTCAATTTCTTGGTCAGATGAAGATCTTCTTAAAACCGATATTGTTGCTTACAGTAAAAAGTACTCATACCCATTTACCATGCAACTTGATACCACAACTCGCCTTATTGAGATAGAAGGGGAAAACTTACAATCACAAGCTGATTTATTCTCTCCTTTGGGGATTATGAAAGTAGAGGTGAACACTACCTCTTTACAACTTATTGAACGAACACAAGGGATACTTCAAGGAGTGCCTACAGTCAGTTCATCCCTGTATGCCCAATTGATGTTATCTGATGGAAAGTTCTCTCTTTACGGAGATGAGATACTCATTGAAGGATTATCCTGGAATGGGAATCTGCCGTGGTCACTTGGTTTTAACGTAGATGTTGATCGCTCCCACATAGTGATTGATGATGTAATTTATAAAGATCGAGAAGGAACACTCAGTGGAGTTGCGGAGATTCGTAACGATGATCTTTTAGTGTTAACTAATCGATTATTTGATCAATTCTCTTTTGAAATGCATCTACACGATGAACACGACACACCGATTATCTCTAGTGTGTTTACTACTGAAATTGAGTCTCATATTGCCCAAGGGGTGATTTCAATTAATCAATTTGATCTTAGACGAATTGGAGTAACTACATCTTCCACACCTATTGATATACAATTAGTAGGTGAGACAGATGGAGATACTCACACCTTAGCTTATATAACATTAGATGGTCCCACTTTCTCTTTTGATGCCCACATCGATGATAAGGGCATTGCAGTAGATAAAGGGGTGTATGAAGGAACAAGTGGAACAATAGATATTGGTCCCTCATTTGTCGAATTTGGTGGACGTATGCACGCTAAAGTCGACCTTTTTGCTCCTAGTGCCCATTTTTGGAAAGACTCTTCTTCAAGAATTTCACTTATCGCAGAGAGTACCTTACCCCCTAGATCTTCACTTTTTGACTTTATAGCTCACTCACATGAGATCGTAGATGATGATTTTGCGATAACACTCACACACACTGGTGGATCATTTTTTAAAGACATCACAATTGCCGATGGAACACATCTCATTGAGTACCAACAAGGGGTGTGGAATGTCCATCCTTTGAAAGGGGGAAGTGTCTCTCTTTATTATGATCAAGAGACCTCTTACATTGATCTTAATTTGTACAAAGGCTTCCCATTCCAACTTCATGCCTACGGGTTTATAAACAAAGATATGATTTCACTAACTGTTTCAGATCTATTATTCGATTTAACCATGCTGAACCCGTTCTTTAGTGAACCAGTAATCAACTTTGAAGAGGGGCTAGTAAGAGGGGAAGTACTGATTGATGGACCATTTCATGATCCACAATACTTTGGCACTCTAAGAAGTAATAATATTGATATGACATTGTTTTGGACTGTGGGTGAATATCTGAGTTTAAAAAACCCAGTTGTTACGATAAGTGAAAATCTTGCTACAGTTGCCCCTACAACAATTTCAATCAATCACACATCGGGAAGATCGACTTCGGCGGTGGCACAATTTGAGGCTACACTCGAAAAATGGATTGTTCCACATTATCGCATTGATGTATTAGAAGTTCATAATCCAATCTCTTTTTGGCTTCCTATATTTATGGCTAATGTCAATGTAGAGGCGATGGTTCAAGGAACATTTAGTATTGATGGAACACCAGATGATGAAACTTTATATGGGGATATCATTGCCAGTGATGCCTTTGTCTCTATCGGGACGATAACTCCTCCAACTTGGTATACTGAAAAGACACGAACCTCGATTGATATGAACTTCCGAACAGGTAAGAATGTCTCATTTGTCTACCCGAATGAAGAGAGTCCTATCTTAAGGGCTACCTTTAGTGAGAATCAACGCTTTGGAGTTACCACAGAAGCTCCTTCAATGCTCACGACTTTCAGTGGAGAGATGCTCTTACGTAGTGGAGAAATCTATTACGTACAAAAGAATTTTTATATCACTGAAGGGTCACTAAAAATCCCTTCATTAGGGACATCACTGAAAGATGATGTGATGCCAACTGTATCTCTAAGGGCTCGATTACGTGAATTTGATGTCGATGGGAGTCGTATCGATATCTTTATGGTCTTACAAGATGCTCCACTCGATTCGATTGAACCACGATTTGAGTCGATACCTCAACGAGATACCAATGAAATCTTAGAACTCTTAGGCCAACGAATCATCAATCCATACTCAGTTCAAGAAAGTGGTTTACAATCTTTTGCTTCTGTTGCTAGTACCGCTACAGATGTTATTACCCGATTAGGGGTATTTCAAGCCACAACAATTTCGATCGGCTTTAGTACGATTATTAGAGAAGCATTAGGTTTAGATGTCTTTACTATTCGAACTAATTTATTAACCAATATTTTGTTTGATACCATCCCCCTTACAGGGGGAGATACCTCTTCAAGTCCACTGGCTCGTTATTTAGATAATACGACGCTTTATATAGGAAAATTCCTCTTTGAGGAACTCTATTTACAAGGGATGTTGCACCTAAGAAAAGACCCTCTTGCACGAGGTTCTTCTTTCTTGGCTAACGACTTATATGTCGATACTGAGCTCAGTATTGAGTGGGATACACCCTTGGCGACTTTCAGCTTATTTACGCAACCCGAAGAGTTGTCGATGTTTGATTTATTCGATACTATGGGCTTTAGTGTAACGAAGCGTTTCTATTTTTAAAGGAGTTTTCATGCTGCGCAAACTGCTCATATCCCTTCTGTTTATCATTATCATAGCTCCTCTTGGTGCTGCTGATACAACTTCCTTAGAACAGTGGTGGGTTGGTAAACCTATCGAGCAATTTATCTACGTAGATTTAGATAAAGTTGACCCTTCAATAATCGACGATATGGTTAATCCGTTAGTTAATTCTCGTTACTCCCAACATGCTATTGATGATCTTCAAAAAAAGCTCATGGCAACAGATCTATTCTTATCTGTTGAACTTATTCCCGCTTTAGCAGACAAAGAACGGACAAAAACTATTGTATACATTGAGTTTGTTGAAAAACAACAAGTCAGTTCTATTCTCATAAAGGGAAATGACTTTATCAGTGATACTCAAATACTCAATGTAATTAACATCGACGTTGGCACCATGTTCAGTACAACTCAAATAGATCGCTCAGTGAGTGCTATTAAACGGTTGTATCAAAGTAAAGGGTACGACAAAGTCGATGTAATACCCACCTATGCCACCTCTAGTAGTGGAGATGGGATAGTCTTAAGCTATGAGATTAAAGAGTACGAGTGGTATGAGCAAAAAAGTATTAAAGGTTTTACCTACAGTGGATTAAAAAATGTTCCACAAAGTAAGATTGATGATCTCTTATATCCTTACATAAATAGAACTTTTAGTGATGAGCTGTACAAAGAGATTGAAAAAACCTTACAAAACTTAGATCAATTTAGCATCTTTAAAGGAGAAGCTGTTCGAGGGGGAGCAAACAACAATGAGTTGTACCTTCATGTGAGCTTTACCGAATTACCCATTATTACTTCGATTGAATTTGTAGGAAATAGCGGCATAAAAGCTAAAATACTAGAAGAGACAGCCGATGTGAGAAAAGATTCATTTTTATCTTCTCCTACAATACATAGTGCTAGACAACGACTATTAGATCTCTACTTAGAGCGAGGTTATGCCGATGTAAAGGTAGATTCGTCTTACACAGTAGATGATGAGACAAACTTGTTACAATTAGAATTTACTATACACGAAGGACCTCAAGTTAAAGTAAGAGAGATTGAATTTGTTGGAACAAAAGGGGTCTCTTCTAGCACGTTACGTAAAGAGATCTCAACTAAAATCCAATCTCTGTTTAACAGCGGTAATTACAACAAAGAGAAAGTGAGAGAAGATGCTCTTTCTATTGTGATGGCCTACCAAAAACGGGGATATATCGATGCTAAAGTGTTAGATGTCGAAACTGAAGAACTTGCTAGTGATGACGAACATATTCGTCGCTTGAAAATCACCTTCATCATAGAAGAGGGAGAGCAGTGGTACTTTGGTGGATTACGAACTGAAGGAAACACTATTTATAGTGATCAAGAAATTGCCTCTTTATTATACATGAAACCTGGTACAGTTTTAGATATCACAAAAGTACAATCTGAAATTGGTAAGATTGCCGATTTATATTGGAATGAAGGATATGTTGAAAATACCATCGATATCCAAGAAGAGCGTGTTAGTGATAATAACCACATCTATTATACCGTTTTAATTGGAGAGCGGGGTCAAGCGAGAGTTGAACAGGTGATTATCAACGGTTTAACAAAAACAAAGCCGTATGTGTTAGAGCGTGAATTGGAAATTAAAGCGGGAGATATCTTTAGTAAAGATGCCTATGTGCGTAGTGCTCGTAACCTCTATAACACCGGCTTATTAGTCAATGTTGAACCAGAAATTAGTTATGGAAGTCAAGACGAATCTCTTGTAGTTACCTACAATGTTGAAGAGGGGAACCAAATGAACATCGGCTTTGGTGCTACATTTGGTGGAAACGTTGAAGGATTCCCCGTCTCAGGTTTCTTATCATGGAGTGATACAAATGTGGGAGGGACAGGTCGAGATTTAGAAATCATGACTGAGTTATCTCCAAGTAGCCAAACAGCAACAATAAGCTTTAAAGATTCATGGGTAGGGGATAAGAGGTGGAGTAATGGGGTTAATCTCTCATTTAACCGTAGCACCTACACAAATGGTCGCCAACTTGGAGACCATTCTCCAACAACTGAGGTGAGTACAAACACTCAGGCATACCCATACCCTTATACAAGTTATGAACAATGGAACAGTGCTGGCCAACCAACTCCTGATGCCGAATTCTTAATGCCTTATACTTACTTTAAAATTAGTTTAGGCTACTCAACTGGTTATACCTTTATGTTCCCCTCGGGACGATTGTCACTATCGGCAGGGCCATCGGTAACCTTAAATAGAGTGTTGTATGATGCCGATGTCTACCGTCCTTACGACTACGTTATTGAACAATACCAAAAAGCTTGGCAATTCTCTAACCGTCTTGGCTTGGGTATCACATGGGATGGAAGAGATTACATTCAAGAGCCAACGAAAGGGTATGTGTTAAGTCAAAACTTCACTTACGCTGGTGGAGTCTTAGGAGGATTGTCAAACTATATGAGATCTTCCACTAGTGGCTCTGCTTTCTTAAAGGTATTTGAGATCCCTGGTGAAAAACCAACTCCTGGTGTAATAAGCCTTAATACCACAGTCTCATTTATGTTTGATCAATTCTTCCCACAAGGAGATTGGTTTACAAACTGGACCAAAGGTATCAGTGCTTCACGTTATGAGTATTTGTACATTGATGGTATTACCATGGCTCGAGGAATTAACCAACCAGAATTCTATCAAGAGTTTTTATGGGACTCTTCTTTAGAGTTAAGCATACAATTAGCCCAAAATGTGTTGTGGGGAGAAGTGTTTGTTAGCGCAACAGGAGGATCAACCGACTTAACAAGTGTTGGAGTAGATCCACTTAATTGGTATTTTTCTGCCGGATTTGGGATACGCTTACAAGTTCCAGGTTTCCCGTTAGGACTCTACATGGTTAAAACAGCCACAAAGCTTCACGATCAAGAATTTAAGTGGGATCGTGGACCATTTTTCCACACCACTGGAGATACAGGGTTAAAGCTTGTATTAGCTATTACCCAAAACATTTATTAGAATGGTGGTATGAGTAAAAGTTTAGACACTCCGATGATGCAACAATATCTCGAGTTGAAAAAGCAGTACCAACAGGAGGTACTGTTTTTTCGCTTAGGTGATTTTTATGAGATGTTTTTAGAAGATGCTATTGAGATTTCTGCCCTTTTAAATATCACCTTAACCAACCGTAATGGCATCCCTATGGCAGGAATTCCCTACCACGCTGCTAATAATTATATTAAACGTCTACTCGATGCTGGAAAGAAAGTAGCTATTTGTGAACAAACTGAAATGCCTTCAGATACTCGTTCTATCGCAAAAAGAGAAGTCGTTCAGGTGATGACTCCTGCTACTGTTGTTGAAGATGAGTTTTTGGATGAGAGCCAAGCCGCATACATATTAGCTCTCTCTGTACACTCAGAAAACATATATTGTGCCTATAGTGATGTCTCTAGTGGCTTTATTACAGTTGTAGAGATCGAAAAAGAGGAGAAATACCACGCCCTACGTTCCCTTATAGAACAATTACACCCCAAAGAGCTCTTAGTTCACGAAGATCACTATTTTAGTGATGATGAATTTGCCACGGTAGTGAAAGAGTCTTCTTCTCTACTTACTCGTCTTCCAGGGTGGTATTTTAACCACTCTACGGCCTATCAATTATTCATAGACCATTTTAATAGTGCATCCTTAAAGGGTTTTGGTTTAGATGAGAGTTCACTCTCTTTAGAACCTTCTGGAGCCTTACTTCATTATCTGAAGCAAACTTCGTTTGCATCACTAAAGCATATCAACCGTCTTGTAGTGCAAGATCGCTCGTTAAATCTGCTCATTGATGAATCGACTCGTAAAAATTTAGAGTTATTATACAACACCCAAGATGGAGGGGAGCAACGAACACTCTTTAGCTCGCTACATAAAACTGTCACCAGTGGCGGCTCTCGATTACTAAAAATGTGGATTAGCACCCCTGTTAGTCATATACCTACCATCGAACATCGCCAACAATGGGTTAGTTGGTTTTATGACGATGCTCAAGAGCGTCAAAGAATTAGGTTCTTATGTACAGGTCTTAGAGATCTTAATCGTCTTGTTGCCCGTATTTCAATGAATCGAGGAAATCCTTCTGATCTCATTTCGGTTGCCGATGCCATTGCTACCTTTTTTAAGATTACAGAGTTTCATAAAGAACACTACCTCTCACTCCTTAATAACCATGTAGGAGAATCTTCAATGAGTTCACTCGTCGATTTGATGAAACAGATCTACGATGCAATCGATGAAGAAGTTATTGGTATATATACTCCAGGAGAAGTCATTCGTAGTGGTTATTCAGATGAGTTAGATGCATTACGAGATCTCTCTGATGGGGGAGTGAGTCAACTCTATCAATATATTGAAGAGTTGAAAAAAGAGAGTGGCATACAAGCTATCAAATTAGGACAAAACAAAATCATAGGTCATTATATAGAGATCTCGAAAACCCACTCTCAAGATGTTCCTCCCTCATTCTTTAGAAAACAGACTTTGGTAAATGCCGAACGTTATACAACAGAGAAACTCACCCTCTTAGAGGGAGAAATAACCAGTGCTAAAGAGAAGGTGTATACACTAGAGAGAACGTTATACGAAGAGGTTGTCTCTTTTTGCTCTTCGTTACACCAAGAGTTGATCCATCTTGGATCTTACTTTTCACATCTCGATGTGTTTCAGTCTCTTGCCCAAGTTGCTGTTGATGAACACTATGTAAAACCTCTGATCAAAGAGGATACACATCTTTTAATTGAAGAGGGGCGTCACCCTGTTGTTGAACAACATATTTCACGGGCCACTTTTGTAGCTAATGATCTTAGCATGCAAGAGGGAGAAGATCGATTTGCCCTTATTACTGGACCTAATATGGCAGGAAAATCGACCTTCTTACGTCAAAATGCTTTAATTGTGTTATTAGGTCACATCGGCAGTTATGTTCCCGCCTCTAAGGCTATTATCCCCTTAACAGATCGCCTCTATTGTCGAGTTGGGGCTTCAGATAACATTGCTCGAGGAGAGTCGACATTCTTAGTAGAGATGCAAGAAGTTGCCTATATTCTTAACACAGCAACCAATCGCTCTTTTGCTATCATCGACGAAATTGGTCGAGGTACCAGTACCCAAGATGGGATGTCTATTGCCTATGCGATAGCCAAAGAGTTGGTCAAACTCAAAGTGAAGACACTTTTTGCTACCCACTACCACGAACTAACCATGCTCGATACTTCACATATGCAGTTATTAACGCTCAAAGTAACAGAAACTAGGCGCTCTATTATCTTTCATAAAAAAGTAGAGAAAGGGATTGCTGGTTCTTCCTACGGTCTTCATGTTGCAAAAATGGCTCAAGTGCCTGCACATGTTCTCAAAGATGCAGCTCTTTTTCAAAAACAACACTTCTCTGATTACTCCTTACAAGGGAATCAAAGTCAATTGGATCTCTTTGCTTCTGAAGAGATAGCCTATGTTGAAGATGATTCACACTACAAGTTCCTTGTTGAAACAATAGCGGAATTTGATTTAAATGACTCAACTCCATTAGAGGCATTAACGTTCATTGAAAAACTTCAAACTCTTATTCACCAATCTGATTAGTGATTGAAGTGCTCCATTGACAGAGTCTACACATTTAGAGTAGTGTGTAGAGAGTTGAATGAGTTTTTTAGGGGATCGCAGTGGCCGGTCCCTTTTTTATGGTGTCATGATGCAAAATAGTATTAGAGAAGATCAATTATTTCAGCAACTTTCACGGTTGTTACATCCTCTTAAGCTCCTCGTTGTCGATGTGGCAATCTCTTCGTCCAGAGGCAACACCCACGTGGTGGTGATTCTTACAAACAGTGATCACAGTGTTGGTATTGATGAGGTTGCAGACGCTCACAAACTTATCTTCCCACGATTAGCCCTTACATATGGACGAGACGAACTCTCTTTAGAGGTGTCGACTCCCGGGTTAAGTCGTTCATTTAAAGATCTGTATGAATTTACCCTTTTTATGGGGCGAAGATGTCGGTTGTATGATAAAGCGAAAGGGTATTGGGTTGAGGGAGATATCTTAGAGGTGAGTGATGATACCATCACCCTTAAAGATGTGAGAATTGAAGATGCAAAAGAGTTAATTGAGACGTATAGTATTACACACCACGATATACATAAAGCGAAATTGGCAAGCAGATAGGAGGATATGATCAAATGTCCAACGATTTAGGTGAAGCGATAAAAAACCTAGTACAAGAGAGAGGAATTAGCGAAGACCTTGTGTTAGAGACCATTAGAGGTCTCTTGTTAGCAGCATTCAAACGAAAGTTTGGCACAAGTGATAACGCTGTAGTCCAATTTAATGAGCAAAGAGACAATGTTGAATTGTTTGCGAAACGGATGATTGTCGAAGACGACGATTGGGATGGGGATTTTGAAGAGATTCCACTTAGTGAAGCTCGTGAGCTTCATGAAGAGGGGGAAATCGGAGATGAACTATTAATACCCATTGATCCAAAAACATTTGATCGTATTAGTGTCCAAAGCGCAAAGCAAAAAGCAAAACAAGATCTCCGAGAGATTCAAAAAGATACGCTGTATTCCGAATTCAAATCGAAAGAGGGAGAGATGATCATTGGATACTACCAACGTGAGTCAAATGGTGATCTCTTTATAGATTTAGGAAAAATTGAAGGAATTTTACCTAAGAAATACCAAAGCCCTCGTGAGATTTATCGAAAGAACGATAAAATTAAATGTTTTGTCTACCAAGTAGAGAAACCAGAATTTGGACAACTGAAAGTCATCCTTTCACGAACACACACTGAGTTTGTCCGTAAACTCTTTGAATTGGAAGTTCCTGAAATTTATGACCACTCAATTGAGATTCATAAAATAGTACGTGAGCCCGGATATAGGACAAAGATTGCTGTATACTCACACCGTACCGACTTAGACCCTGTTGGGGCTTGTGTTGGACTAAAAGGGATACGAGTTCAAACGATTATGAGAGAGATGGAAGGGGAGCGAATTGACGTTCTACGTTACGATCCTAACCCGATGGAGTATATCAAAAACTGCCTCTCTCCTGCTGAAGTAAAACGAGTCATTATTTTAGATGAAGCAAAAAGAACTGCCATAGCCATTGTGGATGAATCCCAACTCTCTTTAGCAATAGGGAAACAAGGAATCAACGTCAGGTTGGCAAATAAGCTCGCAGATTGGATTATTGACGTAAAGACAATAGAGATGTATCGTGAAATGGATCTCGACGATGAGACGATCGGTCGTGTGGATGCACTGTTTGTTGACTCTGAAGACGAGGAAGTTTACTACGATCAAGAGGATGATAGCGAGTTCTTATTAAGCGATATCGCTGAAATTGATAAAGAACTGATCAGCAAACTCCAATTCCACGACATTTACACAGTCGAGGAGTTTGTGAACCTCTCTGATGAAGATCTTGCCGAATTTAGTGAAATCACCGCCCAAGAGATTCAATCAATCCACGCACTGTTATCTGAATATGTCGATATTGTCGAAGAAGAAGGTGATGGTGAATTCGTTGATGAATTTGCCTGCCCTGAGTGTGGACACGCAATCACTGTCGATATGACAAGTTGTCCCAATTGTGGGGTCGGATTGAGTTTTGAAGAAGTGGACGTAGATGAGGAGTAACGTTAAGAATATATGACCAAAGAAGAAGATAAGAAGCCTAAAACAACATTGATTAAACATACTCGGAATCCTCAAGCACCTGCTGCTTCAGAAGGGGAAGGTACACGCAATCAAGAGAAAAAGAGAGTTGTTGTAGTTAAAAAGAAAGTTGTCGTAGTACGACCACAAACTCAAACTCCTGAAGCTCCTGCAGTTGAAACACAACCACCTGTAGCGGCTGAAGTACCTCCCAAAGTAGAAGTTGCTACTCCTGCTCCTAAAGAGAGAGAGGAGAAGGTGAAAAAGGACTCTAAAGGAAAAAAAGATCAAGCGTTTAAGCGTACACCAAATATAGGGATTGGTAGTCCTATTATAAGAGGACCTAAGGATTTACCACCAGTACCTGGTCAAGGACAAACAGCTGAGGCACACGCA
>Ga0265293_10008154_pt1 | contig 15673 bp, 24 predicted proteins | sample Munlanlewell138R_FD_192505 | JGI IMG/M metagenome (GOLD analysis project Ga0265293, IMG submission 192505) | Leachate microbial communities from a municipal landfill in Southern Ontario, Canada - Leachate well 138R | ecosystem: Engineered > Solid waste > Landfill > Unclassified | place: Canada...
AACTAAAGTTGCTATAACTAAAGTTGCTACCACTAAAGTCGCTACCACTAAAGTTGCTATCACTAAAGTTGCTACCACTAAAGTTGCTACCTCTAAAGTCGCTACCACTAAAGTTGCTATCACTAAAGTTGCTACCTCTAAAGTTGTTATAACTAAAGTTGCTACCACTAAAGTTGCTATAACTAAAGTTGCTATCACTAAAGTTGCTACCTCTAAAATCGCTACCACTAAAGTTGCTATCACTAAAGTTGCTATAACTAAAGTTGCTATCACTAAAGTTGCTATAACTAAAGTTGCTACCTCTAAAGTCGCTACCACTAAAGTCGCTACCACTAAAGTTGCTATCACTAAAGTCGCTATAACTAAAGTTGCTATCACTAAAGTTGCTATAACTAAAGTTGCTATCACTAAAGTTGCTATAACTAAAGTTGCTACCACTAAAGTTGCTATCACTAAAGTCGCTACCACTAAAGTCGCTACCTCTAAAATCGCTATAACTAAAGTTGCTACCTCTAAAATCGCTACCACTAAAGTTGCTATCACTAAAGTTGCTATCACTAAAGTTGCTACCTCTAAAATCGCTACCACTAAAGTTGCTATCACTAAAGTCGCTACCTCTAAAATCGCTACCACTAAAGTTGCTATAACTAAAGTTGCTACCTCTAAAATCGCTACCACTAAAGTTGCTACCTCTAAAGTTGCTACCTCTAAAGTCTGCCCTGTAAAAACTAATTTTTGCTTTTAAAGCACCTTTTAAAAGTTCTTCCCAGCTTGAACATTCTAACTCAAAAATAACCTCTTTTGTATCCCATCTCTTTAATATCATCTTCTCATCCTTATTTGATTTTTACACTGAACGAATTTAAGTTAAAAATAAACATCCCCTCCTGCTCAAAGAAGTGTTCTTTTTTTATATAAATCGTTTCGTGTATAAACGGGTAAGCGGTGTCTGAAATTTGAGTCCTAAGCGTCTTTCCCATTCTTGAAAGCTTATATCCATTGTCAGATTTCGTTCTTTTAACTGCTATCAATCTTGCAGTTTTATCAAAACCAATCTCAACCAAATCACCCGCGATAAGCCTCGTAATATCAATCATTTTTTCATATATTACAATGTTAAGAGATCTTCTCTCCTCGCCTTTTTGTGTTCCGTTCCTATTAACCGAAATCCTTGCTATGGCTCCATCTTGTGCAGGAACTCTTCCTCTACTTTGCTTTTCAGCCCACTTAAAATTTAAATCCATTTTTCATCCTTTTATAAAAACTTTAAAAACTAACATTTATTATCTTTGTGAAATCTTTATTACCTATACCAACTTGCAAGTTTTGCCCCGACTTTCAGAATATACACCAACATCAAAAGTTAACATTTATCCTTTAAAGAGTACTACCAATTTACGCCACGCTATAGCTCATCTTGATATTGACTTATAATTGTCATAGCACTCTTAAAAAGTTAATCGCATTTCTTTTTTATAGAGAAGCCTTGCAAACTCTACCTTTAAGGATTTTAAGTAAGTGAATTAACTTGATTTTTTCAAACCGATAAGAGCAGTTTAACAGAATAAATCTTAAAGTATTATTAATTATCGTAAACTATTTTACAAATACTGTAATTTTACTTTAAGCTTGAAGATTGTATAATTTTAAAAATAAAGGAGCAATAAATGAGTCCAACACAAAAAAGACTTAAAGAATCGTTACAAGATATAAAGAAAGACTATGACAAAGGTGCAAGCGTTTCTTTTCTTAGTAGAAAATATTTTGTATCAAGACCGACTATGAAAAGTTTCGTAGATAATTATATAATTAAAAAGGATAATTATGACCAACTATGAATGGGAACTAAAACAAAAAGATACTTCTGTTTTCTCTAACGACATAAGAGAGCTGCAGAGGTTACAGGGTGAACTTGGCGGGTTTATATTCAGACGATAACTATTTAAAAAAGGATGAAAAATGCAAGGAAAAATAAAAAGTTTTAAAACAGACTCACAAAATAGCAAGGTATTAGCGTATCTTCAAACAGGTAAAAGTCTTACTTGTTTGGAAGCTCAATATCTTGGCTTCGGTATGAACTTAAGAAGCCGTGTAAGCGATTTAAAACGTGCTGGGTATGATGTAATATCTAAGCAAGTAAATATCGGAAATGGAAGCTATATTGCTGAGTATAGATTGGAGGTGTGAGATGAGAGCACAAGATATAAAAATAGACTCTATTTATAGACATAGGACTTCGCCAAATTATGCCTTTGCTAAAGCTATTAAAATTTTAAAACCAAAAGAGTACCCAAACACAAATAATTTTATAGTCGTTAAGTGCTATTGGTCAACAACTATGAATTTTGATTTTGCGATGATAAAGTATTTTAGACCCACAGATTTAATAAAGTATTAAAAATAGCAACCATTAAAAAAATACAATCACATTAGGGTTTTTTACTCTTTTGTGGTACAATGCTAATTCACGTCTAGGAACTTCGGCTTGCTAGGCAACAAAGACGGCTCTTATTTAAAATACTCATAGTAGCAAACCTTGGCGGGCAACCTCGCTATGAGTGTTTTAACTAGAAGCTTGAAAGAGGAAGCCCGCCAAAACTCCCTCCCTAATAATTTCACTTCTAAGACACAAACGGCAACCAAAAAGGCTATAGAATGTTTAGTTTCTTTAGAAAAAACAAAGAGCAAAAGAAGTTGTACTATCAAATAGACAAAGAGTTTAAAAAGTCAGATTATGAAGAAAAAATATCAGGCGTTTATGCGATATACAATAATGACATATGCTTATATGTCGGTCAATCAAAAAACGTGGCAAGCAGACTAGCCACACACTTATGTGGAAAATATAAACTATGTTCTCATATATTAGTTTTTCCAACAATTGACGCAGAGCAGGAGCTAACTCCTCTCGAAAAATTTACTATGTGTGAGTTAAAGCCTATTGATAATATCTTAGTTGACTTTACTGAGAAAATATGTAGAGAGGATATGGCGGAGGGAAGTATTATATATGGGATAGATAGGGCAGATTACTACCAAGAAGAATTTAATGTCTTAGAATGTTCAGAGTTTACAATAATAAATACAAAACACGATATTTTTATTTGTAATGACATTCACTTAGATTTATATGAAAATGACAATATATTAAACTTTCTATCTGCGCAAATAAATAAAGTAAAGGGTGTAAAATGAGCATAAAACAAATGACATTAGTTTTTAATGATGAGAGTATAAAGGGCAATGAGAAGCTCTTAATGTTGGCTATTGCAGATAGCGCAAATGATAGCGGCGTATGTTTTCCATCTTGGAACGCATTAATGAAGAAAACTTCAATGAGTAAAAATTCTTTGGCGAAATGGCTCGGTGTTTTAGAAGAGAAGCAGTATCTATTTAGAAAACAAAGAAGTCGAAAAAATGGAAGCAAAACATCAAATAAATTTTTGATATATCCTCATCATAATAAAGACTTTTTAGACTTTGAAGATATGGAAATGTTTGAAGACTTATTTACCAAAGCACCAAAAGGCGAACTACCAAAAGACGAAACCCAAAGTACCAAAAGTATGACTACCAAAGTACCAAAAGGCGAACTACCAAAAGACGAAACCCAAAGTACCAAAAGTATGACTACCAAAGTACCAAAAGGCGAACTAGGGGAGGGGGGCAAAGTACCAAAAGGCGAACTACTTGAACCATCACTTATAATTAACCATCAAATTAACCATCACTTACCTGATTGGCTAGATAAAAACGCTTGGAAAAAATGGGTTTTATACAGGTCTGAGATAAAAAGGAAATTAACATCAACTATGATAAAAGAGCAAATAAGTTTTTTATCTAATCATATTGATTCCCATGTTTTAATAATCAACACTTCAATTATGAACGGTTGGCAAGGATTATTTGAGCCTAAACAGCAATCTCAACCTAAAAGTTTCAAACAACAAGACAAAGAAGCCATAGACAATTCAATTGATAATTATTATCGAATGAAAGAGCAAGGCTTTAGCCTACAGGACGAGCTTATAAAACAAGCAGAGAGAGAAAATCAAAACAAAGGCAGACATAATGAGCTTAACTAAGCAAGAACTATCAAAAGCGATAGTAAGTTCGCTAAAAATTGACGCAAACCCGTTTAACTACGAAACGATCAACGAAGCGATAGACCAAGTCCCAATAGAAAAATATATGGAATTTTACAAAGAAGTTTTAAAAGTGGACTCATACGGCAACGGAATAAAAGCGGTTTTGGATATTTCAGAAAAATACAAATCAGAAAAAACCGATAGACTATTAGAGGGTACACGCGAACAAGCTAAGGCAATGTACGATAAGTTTTACGCCGAATGTTGCTCTATGCTTGACTATACAGCTAAGAGCCGTGAAAAACATCCAAGTGACAGAGAGTTTTTTATAAACGTGCCATATAAGCAACTAGAGCGAACCGATGGAACAAAGACATATACAGACAAAGAGCTTTACGTGCTAAACGAATTGGGCGGCGGAGAGTGGCTTATAGGCATAAGACTTGCATTAAGCTCAAAAGAAGTGATAGACAAGATCGAAGCGGTCATAAAAAAAGCACTTACGACAAAATACAATCAACCAGCGATAAGCTATGAAGTTAAAAAGATGATAGGGAGATAAGATGATAAGAGTAGCAACAGCATTTACTGGTGGATTATCTGCTATTGATTTTGCTCTAAAATATGAAAATTTGGAATTTAATCACATTGCGGCATGTGAAATTGATAAGTATGCTCGTAAACAGTATCTTGAGTTTCATGGAGAGCCTACGAGTAAGTTTTATGAGGACATACAAGACTTAGACGCTACGCCGTACAGAGACAAAATAGACTTATTTGTTTTTGGAAGCCCGTGCCAAGACTTATCATTAGCCGGTAAGCGCAAAGGCTTTTTGGGCGAAAAATCATCTTTGTTTCGACACGGTGCTAGAGTTTTAGAAGAGATGAAGCCGAAAGTCTTTATTTTTGAAAATGTAAAAGGTTTGTTGTCTTCAAATAAAGGGGCAGACTACAAAGAAGTGATAGACACTTTTCAAGAACTAGGTTATTTAATAGCATCCAGCGTTGTAAATGCTAAAGAGTGCGGAACTGCACAAAATAGAGAGAGAGTTTTTATAGTTGGCTTTTTAGATGAAGAGGCTTATCATAACTTTCACTTTGCAGAGCCGATACCGCTTATAAAAAGACTTAAAGACTATCTTGAAGATGAAGTTGATGAAAAATATTATCTTAGTCAAAAAATGATAGATGGGTTTATTTCACATACTGAAAGACATAAGGCTAACGGCAATGGCTTCGAGTGGAAGCCAAAAAGTAAAGATGATATTGCAAACTGCTTAAGGGCAAATGGTGCGCTAAACTCATCCGACAATGCTATTTTAATCCAAGTCGGGGAGTTAGATATAAAAGGTGCAGACTCAACAAAGCGAGTTTATGATATAGATGGTATTTGTCCTACTATGACAACAATGGGGGGGGGCAACAGACAACCCAAAGTGCTTATGCCTACTTCTTTTGAGGTAGGCGTTAAAAGTGCTACGGCATGTGGATTTGAAATAGCTACTGAAAATGATAGTATAAACTTTACTCATCCTAGTTCTAAAACTAGAAGAGGTAGAGTAGGTAAAGGTGTAGCTCAGACTTTAGACTGTGCTTGTAATCAAGGTGTTATAGTTAAAGATGAAGATATATCTAACCCTTTGAAAGGTAAAACACCTTATGGATGGCACTTTGAACAAAAAGTATATAGTGAAGATAGTAGATGCACTCGTGCTTTAACTTCAAGTGAAGGTAGTGGAAGTCGTGAAAAAGTCATACAAGATTTTAGAATTAGAAGATTGACAGAAACTGAATGCTTTAGACTGATGGGTTTGAGAGACGAAGACATTAGGCTTGTGAACTCTCCAACTCAAAGTTATAAGATTGCTGGTAATGGCATAGAGATAAATACTATGCGGACGTTGATTCGACAATTATATAAACCTGTAAAAAGAAATGATACTTTATTTTAAGGAGATAAGATGAAAAACTGTCCAAAATGCAAACAAGATTCAATCTTAATACTTTACGGTCACATGTGGGACTGGGATATCGAGATATGCATAAACAGAGATTGTGATTACGAGATTGAGCTTGACATATCGACTTGTTTCGAGCCAGACGGTAGCACCTATATAATTCACAAAGAGTATGACGATGAAGATAACATTTAACATCACGCCAAAACCAACGCCCCGCCCACGTGTTGCAAAATTTGGAGTATATTATCCAAATGAGTATCAAGCATATAAAAAAACATTAGAGCAGTTAGCACCTTTGCTATGTAAAAGTCATTTTAAGGGGGCTATTTCGATGAAAATAGATTTTTTAATGCAGATACCCGCCTCGTTATCAAAAATCAAACGTGAGGCAATTATAGGTCAATACCATATCAAAAAACCAGACTGCGATAATCTTGCAAAAGGAGTTAAGGACTGCTTAGAGGGAATAGCATATGATAACGATAGTCAAATAGCAGAGCTAAATATCACTAAGAGATACGATATTAATCCAAGAATAGAGGTGGAGATATGGGAATTAAAATAAAAGCTAATCGCATAAAGCCAAAATACAACGGCAAAAACAAAAAGAAGATCACGACAGAAGATAAGAAATACCTCGAATGGTTACAAGCCCAAAGTTATAAATGCTTTGTATGCGGGAAGATAAACCCAAACGACCCGGTAGAGTGGCATCACGTTAAGTTACATAGCACGGACAAGAAAAATCATAAGCGACTGATACCCTTATGCGGGAGTGAACATCACAGAAACGGAGAGTTAAGTCCGCACGGAAGCCCAAAGCGCTGGAGAGAGACTTTTGGTATGGAGATTCAGAATGACTTTGCGGATGAAATTTATCGAGAATACATCAAAAGTAAAATTCTTTTTGATAATTGATATCGGTCAAGGAAATAGCTTTTAGTTTAGTATATAATTAGGGTAATTTAAAAAAAGGATGATGAATGAAAAAACTAACAGACGGATTCCCGCTAAAGGGAAACAAAAAAGAGCTACTAAACAAAACAGATGAGCCGATTAAAAAGGTTGTTGTTTATAAGTTTGACGGCAAAAAGAAAACAATTAAGCCACGATGTGAACTATGTGCTTTTTGCGAAATTGTTGAAGATGAGGATTTAAGCTTGTTGTGTCTAAAAAAATCTCAAATAGTTGATGATGAGCATAGCTGCGATGAGTTTAATATAACGAGAGAAATGCTGCAAGACATTTACGACGGATGTGTAAAATGAGAAAAATTGGCTATAAGACAAAAATAAAAAATATGATAAAACAGCTATCAGAGAACGAACTCAAAGAACTGTGCCAAATAATCAAAAAAAGGTATGCACTATGAAACTCAAAATCACTAACTTAAAAAACGGTCTATCAAAAACAGTTGACGCAAGCAGTTACACTATGGACGACCTACGAAAAACTTATCTGATTTATGAGGGCAACGGTAGGTTTATGGTAAAGGTTTGCAGATGAAAGACTAGAGAGAGTACAAGGGAGTCTATTCTAATGCAAACCCGCACGCAAAGCTTCATAGAAGCAAACATAAACACTTTCACAGGCTTTGTCGTTTCATACATACTAGCCTATACCATTTTACCTATTTACGGGGTAGAGAGCAGTCGCACAGCGTTAGTCTGCAGATAACGACAATATACACAGTAGCTTCTCTTATGAGGAACTACGCTTTGAGAAGATATTTCAACAAAAAGATGGTATAATATGGGAGCTAAGTTCATAACTGCCTTGTTTTTCTCATCCATTTTCAAGGTAGTAGTGAGTTTAAAAAGGATGATAATGTGAAGGATGAACTTCTCTATATTTATTATGACCTATTCGACATAATAGACGATATAGAAGCAATAGCCGACGCAATAATACAATATTGCTATGACACTCACAAAAGAGACGATATACTTGAATGGCTGGAAATGACAAAACTACATAACTTAGAAACAGAACTTAACTTTTTATATGATATGCCCGTGTGGAAGCTAAGAGAGTTTAAGAGCGAATGGGACAAGAAAAGATTGACGCTTTTTGATTTTGAGGGAGAGGTTTAGGGTATGGCTAGATTAACACAAGATATCAAAGATAAAATACTAGCTGATTATCACATAGGTAAAAGCCAAAACCAATTATCAAAAGATTATAGTTGTAGCCCAGCGACTATAAACAAAATATGCAAAGGCATAACTCCAAAATATAAAGACAAAGTGAATACTGTTGTAGCCATAAAATCGGAGCTTTCAAAGGAAAGTGAATATCAAAGTGAATGTTTTGATAAAGAAGTGAATGACAGAATAAGACGAAAAAACTTAGTATATGGAGTGAGTGAGAGAATAATATCTAAAGCAAATGAAATGCTAGAAGTTACAGAAAGTGCTCAAGACCTTAAAGCATTAAGTGATACAGTAGATAAAACATCAATCACTCTAGGAGTCTCACAGCGTCACGCAAACAGTCAAGTAAATATCCAAAACACAAATGCAGTTCAAAATAATATAGACATAGAAAATATGAACAATAAAGACATTACAAACGCCTATTTAGATATTTTAAAAAAATGACTACAAAAGAAAAGCTACTGGCACTACAAGAGATAAATAAATCTCAATATAATCGACAAATAGCTAAAGCCTACTACAAAGACAAGCCTGTCGAGTTTATAAATGACTGGGTAATGACTTACGATCCACGTTTGAAATCTGAAAAAATTATACCTATGATTTTATTCGAAAGACAAAAAGAATTTGTCAATTTCTTAGAGGATAGATATAATAATAGCGAAAATGGTATATGCGAGAAGTCTCGTGATAGTGGGATGAGTTGGTTAGCTATTGCATGGAGTCTTCACAAATGGATTTATGAAGATGGATTTAGTGCAGGATTTGGAAGTCGTAAAGCCGATTTTGTGGATAAGCTTGGAGACCCATCGTCAATATTAGAAAAAGGTCGTATGCTTATTAGATACTTGCCCAAGTTTTTTTTACCAAATGGCTTTAATATAGATACACATTTATCATATATGAAATTCATTAATCCTGAAAACGGAGCAATTATAACAGGCGAAAGCGGAGATAATATCGGTCGTGGTGGTAGAACTTCAATATATTTCAAAGATGAATCAGCGTTTTATGAAAGACCAGAATTGATTGAAGCCTCTTTAGTTGCTAATACTGATGTACAAATAGACATATCAACTCCTAACGGATTAGGAAATCCTTTTCATCAAAAAGCAGTAGGTGGAAAAGTTAAAAAATTTACATTCCATTGGAAAGATGACCCTAGAAAAAATAACGCTTGGAGAGATAAAAAAATAGAAGAGGTAGGAGAGATAGTATTTGCACAAGAGTACGATATAGATTATGCAGCTTCTCTTCCAAATATAGTCATAGCAAATAAAAATGTTATTAGTGCTATAAACCTAGATATCGATGAAAGCGGCGATATCGTTGCAGGGTTAGACATAGCAGATGATGGTGAAGATAAAAACGCTATTGTTATAAGAAAAGGTTCGAAAGTAATATTTATCGACGAGTGGAGTGGAATAGATACAGCTCAAACTACAATGAAAGCTTTGCAGTATTGTAAAGAATACAATGCTAAATATTTAAATTATGACAGCATAGGGGTGGGAGCAGGTGTAAAAGGAACTCTAAATATGATTGGCCATGATGGAATAGAAACTAATGCTATAAGCGTGGCTGAAAGTCCGACACATGGAGAGTATGGAGACAAGACAAAAAAAGAAACTTTCATTAATTTAAAAGCTGAATTGTGGTGGCTTATGCGAGATAGATTTATTAAAACATATAAATATACAAATGGAGAACATTTTGATACAGATGATATAATATCTATACCCAATAACAGCATATTAGCTTCTGAACTATCACAACCTTTATATTTTTTTAATTCTAATGGAAAAATACAAATTGAGTCTAAAAAAGATATGAAAAAAAGAGGCATAAAATCTCCAAATATTGCAGATGCGTTAATGTTAAGCTTTGCAGATGTTGGACATAGCAATACTTGGTGGTAAGAAATGTGCTATAATTTGGTAAAAACAAAAGGCTTTCATAATGGCTAGAGGTAGAAGAGCAAACCGAACACACGCAAAAGGTGGACTTTCAAACGACGGGTTAAGAGATGCATTGAGCGGTATCGGTGGCGAAAAAGACATCTTAGCTACTGGGATGATGGGCTTTGTGAACTATGTAACTAGAAACTACACAATGTTGCAAAGAATGTATCGCTCTAACATCTGGGTTAAGAAAGCCGTTGCCATTCCTGCCGATTATGCCGTAAAGGGCTGGAGAAAATGCGAAAATGATGAAGTAGCCAAAGAAGAAAAACGCCTTAATCTCAAAGCAGTTACATCCGAAGCTATAAAGTGGGCTAACCTCTTCGGCGGCTCTCTTGCTGTGATGATTGTTGACGACGGGCAAGCACCGGATATGCCTTTGGACCTAAACAAAATCAAGCCGAACGGATTTAAAAGAATTGTCGTTGTTGATAGATGGAAAACAACTTATAGCCAAATCAATACTAACCCGTTTGAAGACAACTACTTAGAGCCTGAATATTATCTAGTAACTGTCGGAAATCACACGGCAAGATACCACCCGTCACGATGCCATAAGTTCATTACAAACTCACTTCCACACGATGAAGCAGTTAATGAACAGTATTGGGGCGTCTCTCAAATAGAAATCATTTACAGACAACTTATCGCAGATGATACTTTCTTAAGCTCAGTAGCTAATATGATGAAAAAAGCAACTGTTGACATAATGGGTATTCCTAACCTTGCAAATATGATAAAGAACGGGCAAGAAGAAGCAGTTAAAGAACGAATAAGAATAGCTCAAAGTGCTATGAGTACACTTAACACGTGGGTAAAAGATGCAGGGTACAACGGACAAAATTCAGAAACTTATGAGCGTATCACGCAACATTTTAGTGGTTTCGATGCAATGGATATTCAATCACTTAAGCGTATTGCAGCAGCGGCGGAAATTCCAGCTACAATCTTTTTAGGACAAAGCCCTGACGGAATGAACGCAACGGGAGATAGTGACCTTTCAATTTTTAGTGATAGATTAACAGCTATTAGAGAAATTAATATCGACCCATTCCTTTATAAAGTTGATAAGATTATAGCTATTTCAAACGGCTATGAGGTTTCGGAATATGAGTGGGTTAATCCATTTCCAAAGAGTGAAAAAGAAGACGCAGAAATTAGACAAATCAATACAAACATGCTTGCGAATATGCAAACTATGCAAGTGAGCGATAGAGTTATAGCTAATAGAATGGTTAAATATGGCTTGATAGACAGCGACCAAGAGCAAGAAGTTGCTCAAGGTTTTGAGCTAGAATCATTTGAAATTGAGGGGGAAGAAAATGGGAACGACTACTAAAGATAAATTAGGGCTATTAGGAACAACGACAGAACTTAACACAGCTATACATGAGGGCAAAGCATATAGCTTAGACAAAGATGGAACAATCGCTTTGGAATCTTCTATCTCATTGTTAGGACGCGTTTCAGACAAAGAAATACACTTCCATTCTTTCGGAGGCAACTTTCAAAAGGGAAAAATTAGAATATCGCTATATGAAGCTCCGACTATAACAGCAGATGGAACTCCTATAACTGCACAAACTAATCTTAATAGAAACTTCGCAGATACTAGCAATATGCTTTTATTTGATACGCCTACCGTTTCAGATAATGGCTTAAAAATATCTGGTACATTCGTGCCGATTACCGGAAGTGGTGCGAATACTGAATCTTCATCGCCAAGTGTAGCAGGCGGTAGGGTTTTGAAGAAAAATACAGATTATTTGATAGTAGTTGAAAATTTAGACAATGCTTCATGCGCATACGGAATTAATTTTATTTGGGCAGAACACGACGAGAGCGCAAATGCCTAAAAAAACACGACCAATAAGAGAGAGCCGAAAGATTGAAGCTCAATACCGTAACGCTCTTTTAGTCCGTGCGAGATGGCTAGAAGAACATCAAGACCAAATACTTAGAGAGTTGAGGCAACAAACCGATGCACCGGGCACAGACTTAAGAACAAAGATAAATTCCCTTAGAGATGCTTACTTAGCACGGTTTCCTATTCGTATGACTCAAAGACTGGCTAAACGGTTTTACCAAAGAATTAACTCTTATAACGAAAAAGAGATGAACGGGGCTTTTAAGGCTTTAGGAATTGACTTAGCATCAGAGCTTACAAAATCGGGCTTAAAAGACTTTTCAAACATAGCTATTCAAAATCAAGTAAATTTAATTAAATCAATTAGCGATGATTACTTTGATAAGATTGAGAACTTAGTTTATAACGGTGTGATGAATGGCGAGGACTTTGCAACACTTGGCAAGAAGATACAAGAGGCAACAGGAGCGACTAAGAAGCGCGCTAAATTCATAGCTAGAGATCAGACGGCTACAGTAAATGCTAACCTATCAAAAGCGAGAGCAGAACAGGCAGGGATAACTAAAGCGGAATGGGTTAAAACTAAATCATCTAAAACTGAGAACTACACACCAAGAGAAAGCCATATAAAGGCTGATGGTAAAGGATTCGATTTAAATAAAGGGCTTTTGGTTGACGGGGAGTATATTTTCCCCGGTCAAAAGATAGGATGCACCTGTGTTGCTAGGTATGTGGTGGATTAACTACAAAACTATAATTTTTTTGAAGTCTTCATTTATCCCATATCTTGTAGCTAAAATATCTTTGCCATCGCCAAAACATTCTTCTAGCATCATCGTTTTATTATCTTTCTTTAGAATAATAGGCACTGGCATAATATCATCCAGAGTAAAATCTTTAATCCTTATTTTTAATACATCTTTGTCGCAAGTAAAACCAATAACTTCAAAACCATCATTATATACTATACCGCCAACCACCATCTCTTTAATTTCAATGTTACATGATAAAAAATCTAATATTTCTGGCTCAATCATACTTTACTCCCACAAACACTACAAGTCCACTTCTCACTATCCCAAACATTCATACCCAATATAAGAATAATTACAAAAGGGACAATCCATAACCCAGCCGTGACTATCATTAAGAAGATATGAAGCAACCAATTAATCTTTTTCCCGTTCTTTAAGTGCAATGTAGCACGACCACACTCTTTGCAAAACTTAAGTTCTTGTTTTACTGTTTTCATTTTTGTCCTTTATTTAACAATCTTTCACTGTTTTTAAAATCAATATACATCAACAAAGCACTATCAACAATAGCTTTTAATGTTCTGCCGTCTTTTACCTTTTCGTATTCAAGTTTTTTAAAAACATTCTGGCTTATATAGACAGGTTTACTCATTATTATCCTTTATGCAAATATTAGAAATTATAACATAAAAATATAAATATTTATGTAATTTTTACTAAATTCTTTAGTTATTCTAAAATAGCGTATAAATTTCTAAGGAATACTATGAAAGACCAACACGAAAAAATTAAAGGTTACAGAGACTTATCTCAAGAAGAGATTGACTTAATGAATGAAGCTAAAGAACTTGCTGAAAAATGTGGTGCTTTAGTTGAGAAGATGAAGTCTGTAAAGACTAACGACCAAAGATGGATAGCGACTGGTGCTACTGACCTACAAAAAGGGTTTATGTGCATCATAAGAGGCGTTGCGCAGCCAACTACTTTTTAAAAATGAAAAAAACTATGGGAACATATGTATCGGTAAAAGTAAAAAATAGCAAAGAAGTTTATGATTGGTTTAAAAAACAAGGCATAGATGTTCTCAACAGCGATGATTTACACTCAACTATTTCATATTCGAGAAAAGAATTCGAAAGAGACCCGAACACAGACGAGATTGTTATTTCAAAAGACAACTTGATAGGAATAGAGCAACTTGGAGACGAAGGAGCGTATGTTTTAAAGTTTAATAGTGATGAATTAGCAAAAAGGTTTAACGAATGTATGGAAGCTGGAGCTACCTACGATTACGATACATATATTCCGCACATGACAATTACATACAACGGCAAAGGAGTTGATTTTGAAAAAGTAAATATTCCAGATTTCGACATTATTCTAAACAATGAGACGGTTGAGCCCTTAGATTTAGAATGGAAAGATAAACTCAATACAGACGCAAAAACAATCAAATACGAAATATGCCCAGATAGCGGTTTTATGCGTGTTAGCGGTATTTGTGCTAGAAGTGGTATTCAAGAATATTTAGGCTCTGAATTAGGTTTACAAGGCGATGATGCTACAAGAGTTATAAAAGTATATCGTCCAGAAGATGAGGTTGTAGCGTCTCTCTCTTCATATAATGGTTCAATCATAACAGATAACCACCCAGACGACGGCATAGTGACTACAGACAGTTACAAGGTGCTAACGCGGGGCAATGTGTCCGAAGCAATCTCTAAAAAAATCAACGACGAAACTTACATCATAGCGAAAGCAACAATCACCGACCCTGACTTGATAGAAAATATTAAGAATGGCAAACGGGAGCTATCAGCAGGTTACACTCGTGATTTAGTTAAAGAGAGCGGAGATTACAACGGTGAAAGTTATGACTATGTTCAAAGAAACATAAGAGTTAACCATGTGGCGGTTGTAGACGAGGGGCGTTGCGGAAACGCGTGCAAATTAAATTTAGATAAAAAAGGAGTTACAACTATGATTAAAATTCAAGTTGATGGGCGTTCGGTTTCTATGGATGAAGCGGAATTAACAAAATATGTAACAGAGCTTCAAAAGTCGAAAGACGAAGCTATGGAAAAAGTCGAAGAGGCTGAGAAAAAAACTCAAGACGCTGAGGCAAGCAAAGAAGAACTTGCGAAGATGATCGAAGAGAAAACATCTGAGTTACTAGCACTTCAAGAACAACTTACCGGAATGGTAACGATGGAAGAAGCAGAGGAAATGGCTTCTGAGTCTGTTGAAATTTCAGAAGATGCGGAAGAGTTAGAAATCGAGACTAAAGAAAAGTCTAACGATGCAAAGCGTAAAGAGATTTTAAAAGCAATCACAGGAGATAAACATAGTTTTGATAGTTTTGATAAAGCAACTTTAAAAACTGTATATCGAATTTCAGTTGACCAAGCAAAAGTAGCTAAAAAAGCTCAAAAAGATGGTTATAAAGGTGTCGTAAATGACAAAAAAGCAACGCCACGCACAGGGAATTTTTCAAATGACTTGAACGCAATCGCGGCAGAAGCTAGAAAAAACAGAGGGGTTAAATAATGAGCACAATCGTACAATCAGGCGTATCACTATACGCAAACAAACGCTATGCAGGTCAAATCGACACGCTACAGGTAAACAATGTAACAGATGCAATCTTAGACACAGCAGTTGCAGGTTTTGGTGTACCACTTGCAAGAACAGCTACAGGTGTTAAGCCATTTACTTTAGTAGGAGATGCTTTTGTAGGTTTTACAGTCCGTAAACATACACAAACAAACGCTTACAATTCAACAACTGCAACAGATTACGCAATCGGAGCGAGTGTTCCTATTTGTAATATGGGTTATATCGTTGTAACAGCTGAGAGCAATGTTGTTAAAGGTGGAAATGTCTTT
>Ga0265293_10008157_pt1 | contig 15668 bp, 18 predicted proteins | sample Munlanlewell138R_FD_192505 | JGI IMG/M metagenome (GOLD analysis project Ga0265293, IMG submission 192505) | Leachate microbial communities from a municipal landfill in Southern Ontario, Canada - Leachate well 138R | ecosystem: Engineered > Solid waste > Landfill > Unclassified | place: Canada...
CTCTCTATATCGCCGACGAGGTGCAGACAGGGTTGATGCGCACAGGCATGATGTGGGGCTGGCAATCCTACGGGCTTGAGCCAGACATGTTTGTTACCGGCAAAGGCCTGGGCGGCGGTATCTATCCCATCTCTGCTTGTGTCGTGACCGAAAAATGCGGCGGTTGGCTGCATGAGGATGGGGCGGCGCATATCTCGACTTCGGGCGGCTCTGAACTGGGATGCATCGTCGGCCACCAAGTCATCGACATTCTCCAGCGTCCCGAAGTGCAATCAAACGTTCATTTCGTCGCCGATTTCTTCCGCCAGAGCCTGGCCGGCATGATGGCGGCGCATTCCGATATCTTCGTAGGAGTGCGGCAGCGCGGAGTGATCCTGGGGCTCGAATTCAACCACCCCGAAGGCGCGGTTGCCGTTTCGCGCGCGCTTTACGAACATGGGGTATGGGCCATCTTTTCCTCGCTGGATAAGCGAGTGCTGCAGTTCAAGCCCGGAGTGCTGCTGGATGCGGCAACATGCCAGGAAATCATCGACAGGATGGAGGCGGCGATGCCGCGCGTGCGGGCGCTGTTGCGCAACATGCGCCACGCGGCTTAATCGCGGGAGGACCAGGGAATGCAGACGCTTCATAACGACGACGCCCCTCGCCTTGTCATGCCGGACCGGGCGGAAACGACTGCCCGGATGAAGATTGATCGCGGGACATGGGCAGCACGCGCCTATGCGAAATACGATCGCGCTGCGGTAATGCAGATCGTTCGGGCTGTGGCCGAAACCGCCTATCAGTCGGCGCAGCATTATGCCGAATGGGCAGTGCGCGAGACCGGAATGGGCGTGGTCGAGCACAAGCGCCTGAAAAACGAGCTTTCTTCGCAAGGGTTGGTGGATTTCTACGAGAACATGGATCTTGTGAACCCGCGCACGGACGCGGAGCGCAAGATAGTCGAGATCCCGCGTCCTGCCGGAATGATCCTGGCCCTCACGCCAGCGACCAACCCCGTGTCCACGGTTTTTTACAAAGCGCTGCTGGCCCTGATGTCTCGCAACGCTATCCTGTTCAGCCCCCACCCGCTGGCGAGGGAATGCTGCAACGATGCTGTTGCCAAGCTCGCAGCCGCGGCCGAGGCGGCCGGGGCGCCGGCCGGGCTGGTCCAGTGCGTTGAAAAACCTTCGGTCCCGCTGGTCCACGCTCTGATATCGTCGCCCAAGGTTCAGGTAATCTTGGCTACCGGTGGCAATCCGATGGTGCGTGCGGCCTATTCGTCGGGCAATCCCGCGATTGGAGTTGGACCTTCCAACATTCCGGTTTATGTCGACCCAGATACCGACCAGAACGCTGCCGCACAACGGATCGTCGAAAGCAAGTCCTTCGACAACTCGGTCCTGTGCACTAACGAAAGCGTCCTGCTGTCCACCGTGGGCGACCGCAGCCGACTGGAACGGGCACTGCGAGCTAATGGCGCCCATATCTGCAACGAATCCGAGGTCGCAAAGCTGCGTGCGTGGCTTTTCCCGGGCGGGCAGCTCAACACCGCCGCGGTGGGCAAGTCTGCTGCGTGGATTGCAAACCAGGCGGGCTTCAGGGTCGTTTCTTCAGCGCGGATCCTCGTCGCTCCGATTGAGGGGATCGGTATCGAAGAGCCACTTAGCAAAGAGAAGCTGTGCCCGGTGCTGGCTTGGGCGCTTGCTGGCAGTTTCGAGCGGGCACTCGGCATGGCACAAATGTTGTTACGGATGCAAGGCGCCGGGCATTCTGCTGCCTTCCATGGCGAAGATTCGCAAAAGGCGATGGATTATGCGGCCGCGCTGCCTGTCTATCGTGTTGTGGTCAACGCGCCCTGCTCGCAGGGGGCGGCTGGCTTTGCGACCAATTTGGCGCCCTCGTTCACGATCGGTACCGGGTATTTCGGGCGGTCGTCGGTAGGCGAGAATATCGGGCCGCAACATTTGGTTCACTGGACGCGGCTGGCGTGGAACGCGGACGCGTCCGTTGCGGCAGGCGATCTGAACAACCTGCGGCTCTCATTCGAGGTGCCGGGGGATGCTCCACGACGTCCAGCTGCGCCGCAAATTGCGCCCGAGCCCCCCCCGTTTCCTGCCGCAGGTGGGGAACCTGGCGGCATGGATCGCAATCTGCTGCGCCAACTCATTCTTCAAGAACTTCGTGAACTGACCAGGGGCCAGTCGTGACCGATCTTCGTGCCTTCATCTTCATTGACCAGCTGCAACCGCAGACGTTGGCCTATACCTCGACTTGGATGCGCGGCACCCTGCCTCGCGCCCGGATGGCGGCGCAGATCATTGAAATCGCCCCCGGACTGGATGTCGAGGCGCTGACTGATACCGTGCTGAAAAGCGCCGAGGTGCGTGCAGGCTTCCTGGTTGTCGAACGCCAGTTCGGGACCCTTCAGTTTCACGCCTATTCCACCGCCGAGGTGCAGGCGGGCGCAGATGCAGCGCTTGCTGCAATGGGCAAGACACGTGACCAGGCAGAAAAGCCGCGGATCATGGCGTCCAAGATCGTCACCCGGGTGGATGATCAGCACGCCTTCCTGATGAACCGAAACAAGACCGGATCAATGGTCCTGGGCGGCGAAAGCATTTATCTGCTGGAATGTCAGCCGGCAGCCTATGCCATTCTCGCCTGCAATGAGGCCGAGAAAGAAGCAGACATCAAAGTCATCGACATGCGCATGATCGGCGCCAACGGACGGCTGTATCTTGCCGGGACCGAGGCCGATGTACGTAATGCGCGCGATGCCGCCGAAAGAGCCCTGCGCGACGCGGGAGCTGTGGGATGAGCGAGCTACGCGCCATCATTCGCGAACTTCTGACGGAAGAGCTTGAGGTCCTGCGTGCCGAATTGCTGGGTCGGCCGCAAGCCGAGCGGGTGTCTGTCGGCACCGAGTCAGAGCTTACCGGGTTCGCCATGATGATCGCGCGGCGAGCGCGGGACGAACCGGAATTTATGACCGCGCTTGAGGCGGGCCGTATCCGGTTTGCGCCGGCTGCCGTTCCGTCCGTTGGGGTGCCGCACTCGATTGCCTCTGCGCAGACGGTCGCGGTGACAGCTCCCGCGAATGCACCGTTGCCCACCCCGCTCGTGGCGCCCAGCCCGCCTCCGGTGCCAGAACTACGCAAAAGGCTGATCACCGAACGTGACATTGCGGCTGTTGAGCATGGAGAAAAGCGGCTGCGCATTATCAAGAATGCACGCATGACTCCGCTTGCGGCCGATGAGGCCCGCCGCCGCGGTATCAGGATCGAAAGGACACTGGCATGATAAGAGCACGCGTGACGGGCCGGCTTTGGTCCACCCGCCATATCGGTACCCTCCCGACCGGAGCTCTTCTGGAGGTTGAGATTGAAAACGGCGCCAAGTTGGTCGCCTTTGATCCGCTCGGTTGCGCTGAGGGTGAGGCAGTGCTGGTGGTCCAAGGGTCCACAGCTGCCAACTGGTTTGACGACAAGCAAGCACCGATTGACGCGTTAATCATCGGGTCGATTGACGAAGAAACCGCCGGAAATCCGGCAGCGAAACGCAAGTAAGGGAGTTCCACAAATGGCTAATCTTGCAATCGGAATGATTGAAACCAAGGGCTACGTGCCCGCGCTGTCGGCCGCTGATGCAATGGTCAAGGCGGCAAATGTCGAAATCGTCGCCCGCAACGAAGTCGGGGGCGGCCTAGTCTCGGTGGTCGTGCGGGGCGATGTCGGCGCCGTCAAGGCCGCGACCGAGGCTGGCGCAGAAGCAGCGTCGCAGGTGGGCGAGGTCACGGCCGTCCATGTGATCCCGCGTCCCCACGCCGATCTGGCCAAGCACTTCGACGCGCTTCAGGGCTGAGGCAGGGAGCCGGGCCTGCAGTGATAAAGACGAGGATTGAGGCATGACAGAGCTGCGCGTCTACCTTCCCATCGAGAGGTTGCAACCGCAGTTTGCGGCGTATCTTTCCTCGCCCACACGGGCGAGGGGGTATCCGCCTTTTGCGGGACAGCATTCGCTGATCATAGAGGTGGCGCCGGCGCTCGCGATCCATCGCATTACTGATCTGGCGTTGAAATCCGCTCCCGAAATGGAACCGGGCATTCTTTTCACCGAGCGCCAGTTCGGGCTTCTTGAGCTGCACTCCAGCCGAATGGAGGAACTTGATGCCGCCGGCGCTGCGATCCTGAAGGGGATCGGAGCAAAGCCCGAGGATCAGCTTCGGCCCCAGATCCTTTATCACGACATCATCGAAGATCTGTCGGACCAGCACGCGATCATTCTGAACCGGTCACGAGATGCATCTATTCTCGTGCCCGGGCAGGCGCTGCTGATTTATGAAATGGCGCCGGCGCTTTTCGCCTGCGTGGCTGCGAACGAAGCAGAAAAGGTCGCGCCCGGCTGCGTGATCAACGACGTGCAGATGATGGGAGCCACTGGAAGGCTGTTCATCTCTGGAACACTGGAAGAAATGCAACTCGCGCGTGACACAATCACGGCAAAGCTGGAAGCGATCAAGGGGAGATAAGCTAAGTTTCAGGCCAGTCATTTCCGAGAGAGGAGGCTCGGGCGGCTGGCTAGAAAAATATCATCGGGCAAGAGGCGGGCAAACCGTCCGAGGACGATCAAACAAATGGGAGGAAATCATGTTCACCAGACGTCAGTTCGCACTCGGGATGGCCGGCATTTCGGGTGCCGCGGCTTTCGGCCTGCCCCGAGGCGCGTTTGCGGCGCGCAACGATCAGCTCAATATCCTGTGCTGGGAGGGCTATAACTCGGACGACGTGCTCAACCCGTTTCGCCAGCGCCACCCTGGCGCCAGGGTGCGGGCCGAAAGTGGCACCTCGGACCCGGAAATGATCAACCGCTTGCGCGCGGGGGGCCTGTCGCAGTGGGACCTGATCAATGTCAATCAGGCTTGGGCTCGCGGTGCGTTGTTGAAAGACGGGCTGATCCGGCCGATCGACAAGGATCGATTCCTGCCTTATTTCGCCAAGATGGCGCCCGAGTTTGCCGATCCGCCCTATCAGATGGCGATGTCGCCTGAGGGCGAGATCATGGGCCTGCCGCAGCGCTATGGCGCCTTCAATTTTGTCGTCAATACTGACGAAATCAGTCAGGAAATGGCCGAGGATCAGGGCTGGAACCTGTTTCTAGACGAAGGGCTGAAGGGGCGCTACGGGGTTCTGACCTGGGACAACTGGAACGTCATGCATCTTTGCATGACGGCCGGCTTTGACCCGTTCCAGCCGGTGACCGAGGCGAATGTGGCGGACTATACCCGTGTCTCGAAGCAGATCATGGGCAATGCCCGACTGATGACAGACGATTTGGTGGCCATGAACACCGCGCTGATCAACGGGGAAATCGACTGCTATTTCACCGGCGGCGTGTTCAGTTGCTCAGGCGCACGCCATGACGGTCTGTCTCAGGTGCGCGGCATCACGCCCCGGAGCGGTCCGGTCGACGGAAAGGGCGGCATAGTCTGGGTGGAGATCACCTCGGCGGTCAACAATCCCGACCCGTCGACACTAGCCGAGGACTTTCTGGAGTATGTTCAGGAACCCGAGGTTGCGGTGCTTGTGGCTTCGGGTGGCGGCACGCTCAACCCCATTACGCAGATGGGCAATCCCGAGGTGATGGCGCTTTTCGACGAGGACCAGCTCGACGCGATGCAGGTGGATACGCTGGCAGAAGACTTGTCGCGCTGCGTGGAGTTCGACGAGGTGCCTTCCTACGATGAGCTGCTGGCCATCTATGTCGAAGCTCGCCGTGGTTGAGCTATTGAAAAAACCTGACGTGGCTATCGCGCGCTTCGCTGCGCGGTAGCCACGTTACCGGCGCCAGGAAGCGATGATGACCGCGGAAGCCTTTGTCGAAATCAGAAATCTCACCAAGCGATTTGGCCAGTTTACTGCGCTGGACCGCATTGACCTTGATATTTTCGAGGGTGAGTTCTTTACGATCGTCGGCCCGTCGGGCAGCGGAAAATCGACTCTGATCCGGTTGCTTGTCGGGATCGACGATCTCACCGAAGGCACCATCAGTCTTGACGGAGCGCGCATAGATCAGCTGCCGGCGAACAAGCGCCCCACGTGTATGGTGTTCCAGTCGCTGGCACTGTTCCCGCATATGACAGTCGGGCGCAACATCGAGTTTCCGCTGAAGCTTCGCCAGATGGCGCCCCCGGCACGCAAGGAGCGTGCGCTTGAGCTGATGGCCCTGTTGCGCCTGCCAGAGGACTATTACGCTAAAATGATCGGCCAACTGTCTGGCGGCGAGCGGCAGCGTGTTGCTCTCGCCCGAGCACTGGCATTCGATCCACAGATCATCGTGTTCGACGAGCCATTGTCCGCGCTGGATTATCGGCTGCGCAAGACGCTCGAAAAAGAACTGAAGGAATTGCACGCGCGTACTGGCAAGACGTTTGTCTATATCACCCATTCCCTCGAAGAAGCGATGGTGATGTCCGACCGAATCGCCATCATGCGGCGGGGCCGGTTCGTTCAAATTGCCAGCGCCGAGGAAATCTATTCCCGGCCGGTCAGTCGCTTCGTCGCCAGTTTCATGGGCGAAGTGAACTTGTTCGAGGTATCGATCGATCAGGCGGGCCGACCAATATGGCAAGGCGTGGATGTCCAGGCAACGCCGGATGCGCTTGCACTGCCTCCCGGGTGGCGCGGCGCATTGATGGTCCGCCCGGAACTCGTGCGGTTCCTTGACCCTGGCGAGACCGCGGATTTCGTCGTCGAGGGCCGGCTCGGGGCGCAATATGCGCTTGGCTCGCGCATTCAGTATTCGGTCGCCACGCGGGACGGCGAGCAGCTGGCTGTCGAGCGCCCCTTCGAAAATCGCTATAATCCCGGGATCGGCAGCAAGGTGCTGCTTGGCTGGGACCGCAGCGCAGTCCACCCCATCCCCGAAACGCAGGCAGACGAGGCACGCCATGGAACGCCTTGAGCATCGGCTGGGCTTTCTGACCGGCTTGCCGGTGATGCTGCTTCTGCTGGTCAGCTTTGTCATGCCGCTATTCGTGGTGGCAGGGTTCGCGATCATGCCGCAGAAGGTATTTGAACTGGCGCATATGCCGGATTTTTCGTCCTTCGCCGTGATCTGGGAACAGGGCTATTATAAATCGCTGTTTCGATCGCTGGGACTGGCATTTTCAACTACCGTTATCCTCTTTGCCGTTTGCTGGCCGCTTGCCTATGGAATGGCGAAGGTTTTTGGCCGATTCACCCTGGTCGTTACGGTCCTGGTCGTCCTGCTGCTGTTCGTCTCTGAGAACATTCGCCTTTTTGGCTGGTTTCTGTCGCTGATGAAAGGGGGTCTGATTGACGGCTATCTAAACCATTGGTTCGGAGTGTCATTTCAAAGCCCGCTCTATTCATGGCCCGTGATCATCTTCGGCATGGCCTATGTCTATTTCCCCTTCATGCTGTTTCCGTTGATGCAGGGGATCGCGTTAGTGCCCGATGACGCGCGTCTGGCGGCACTCGATCTTGGTGCTAGTCCCGCCCGGGTCATGTTCGAGATAGAGATGCCGCTTGCGGCGCCGGGCATACTGGTCGGCTGCCTGCTGACCTTCGTGCTGTCCGCGGGTGCGGTGGCCGAAGCCAAGCTGCTGGGCGGGCGTTCGGTGGTGGTGCTGACGGATGATGTGGAAAGCGCCTTTACCTATGCGCAGAACTGGCCGCTGGGGTCTGCGCTGTCGCTGATGCTGATCGCCATCGCGGCCGTGGTTGTTCTGGTGCCGCTCAGCCGGATCGATCTGGATGCAATGATGGGGCGGCGAAAATGACGGCAGTTTCCCGCCCGGTCCGGGTCTCGCTTTACGTCTATGGGCTTGTGATACTTGCCGTACTTTATCTGCCGCTCGTGGCGGTGGGGTTCGCCTCGGTGTCCAAGGGACGCTATCTGAACTTTCCTATCAGGCGCTATTCCAGCGAATGGCTTGCGGGTTCGATCAGCAGCCCGAACGTGCATGATCTGGTGCTGACTTCTCTGAAGATCGCAGTGCTGGTCACGATCATCTCGATGGTTCTGGGCTTTTTCGGGGCGCTGGCCTTTGCGCGGTTTCAGTGGCGCTTCCGGGGCCTGTTCCAGAAGCTGGTCATCCTGCCGATCTTCTTTCCGCAGACGGTGCTGGGGCTGGCGCTGTTGATCTGGTTCTCGGCGCTGGGGATCACGCCCAGCTGGAAAACCGCGGTGATTGCGCATCTCGTGTGGATCACCCCGATCACGACGCTGATCATCGCAATCAGGGCCTATGGCTTTGATCCCGCGTTGGAGGAGGCCGCGCGCGACATGGGGGCTTCAACCTGGACTATCCTGCGCGAGATAACCCTGCCCCTGCTGATGCCCGGGATCGTGTCGGCGGGCCTTTTCGCGTTCCTGCTGTCATGGGGCAATTTCCCGCTGTCGCTGTTCACCTCGGGTGTCGATGCGACGCTGCCGAAGTGGCTCTATTCGCGGATGGTGTCGGGGTTCACCCCGCAGGTGCCGGCGCTGGGGGTGCTGTCGGTGGCCGGATCGGCCGTCCTTGTCCTTATAGGTCTGATCATCGTGCGGCTTATGCGCAGGAAAACATGAAATCTCGCTGAAATCAAAAAGGGGGGAGGAGAATATGCTTACATCCATGGAAGGGCGCAGCGTCATCGTGACCGGTGGCTCAAAGGGGATCGGGCGCGGCATTGCGCGTGTCTTTGCTCGCGCCGGTGTCAAGCTGACAATTGCGGCCCGAAATCAGGGTGAGATCGACGACGCAGTCGCGGAAATGAATGACGTCGGGGGCGTCGCCCGTGGCGCCATTTGCGACGTGACTGATTATGCCTCGGTCCAGCGTATGGTTGACGAGGCAGCCGAGGCTCAAGGCGGTCTGGATGTGATGTGCGCCAATGCCGGTATCTTCCCGCAGGTGAAGATGGTCAACATGAATGCCGACGATTGGGACCACGTCATGGCGACCAATCTCCGCTCGGCCTTCTTCTGCGTCAAGGCGTCGATCCCGCACTTCGAGCGCCGTGGCAAGGGGCGGGTTGTTCTTACCTCGTCGATCACCGGTCCGCTGACCGGTTATCCCGGCTGGACCCATTACGGTGCATCCAAGGCCGGCCAACTCGGGTTCATCAAGACCGCCGCGATGGAGCTGGCGCCCTATGGCACGACGATCAACGCCGTCATGCCGGGCAACATCATGACCGAGGGACTGAAGGACCTCGGACAGGAATATCTTGATTCCATGGCTGCATCGATCCCCTTGCGAAAGCTTGGTGCCGTTGAGGACATCGGCAATGCGGCGCTGTTCTTTGCTTCGGATGAGGCCGGCTACATCACCGGCCAGCAGATCGTCGTCGATGGTGGCCAGGTCCTGCCCGAGTCGCAGGACGCGATCGCAGAAATGGGTTGAGCAGGGGGAAGATACTATGTCTGCCGGGACCATGCCGCTTCAGGAAATTCTGACGCATCTCGAAGTGATGGCTAATGAATCGCTGCCGCTGTGGAACGTTCCAAGGCAAGCGAAGGCTCGCCTTATCAACGTTTCTGAAAATGCCACCTATCTGGTCGAGGCGGAGGACTTCCGCTCGGTTCTACGGATCCACCGCCCAGCCTATCACAGCCGGGAAGGGATCGGGCAGGAACTGGCGTGGGCACAGGCACTTGCCGAGGACGGAATGGTCCGCACTCCGTCGCCGATCCCCGGACGGGACGGTGAACTTGTGCAAGAGGGGCGTGTGCCGGGGCTGCGCGAGCCCCGGCTGATGGTGATGTTCGAGTTTGCTCCCGGCCGGCAACCGGACGAGAACGAGGATCTGACCGCTCCCTTCGAGCGGCTGGGCGCCATCGCTGCGCGCACGCATATCCACTCGCGGAACTGGACGAAGCCCGAACCTCTGAAGCGGTTGGTATGGGATACTGACGCGGTTTTCGGCCCCAAGGCATATTGGGGCAATTGGCGCCATGCTCCCAATGTCACGCCGAAAATCCGGGCGTTGCTGGAAAAGGCCGAGGCTCTGGTGTGCGAAAGGTTGGCCGATTTCGGCAAGGGACCGGACCGTTACGGGCTGATCCACGCGGATATGCGCTTGGCGAACCTGCTGATCGAGGACGACAACCCAACGCTGATCGACTTTGACGACAGCGGATTGGGCTGGTTTCTTTACGATTTCGCCACCGGCGTGAGCTTCATGGAAACGCATCCCCAGGTCCCGGCCCTGCGTGAGGCGTGGGTGCGAGGTTACCGCAGCGTCCGCCCCTTATCCGACGAAGAAGAGTGCGAGATCGACACATTCGTGATGCTGCGGCGGATGGCGCTACTCGCTTGGATTGGTAGCCATCTCGAGGCGCCCGAGCCCCAGGCGATGGCGCCACATTTTGCCGAGGGCACGGCAAGGATCGCACGCGAGTATCTTGCGCAGTTCACGTAAAGGCGCGCGCAAGCGGGAAGGGGAGGACGACAAATGAAACTGGCCGTATCCGGGATCTCCAAGCGTTTCGGGGGCGTGACGGCAGTCAATGAGGTTTCGCTTGAGTGCTCCTCGGGTGAGATCGTCGGGTTGATCGGGCCGAATGGCGCGGGAAAGACCACGCTGCTCAACATGATTTCGTCGCTGCTTAAGGTGGATTCCGGGACGGTTACCCTTGATGGCGTGCCGGTCCAGAATATCGGACCACGACGGATGGCGCTTGCCGGAGTAGCCCGAACGTTCCAGAATATTCGGCTGTGCCCGAACCTGACGGTGCGCCAGAATATCATGGTCGCCTTTGTCACGGCGCAGCGCCATCGGCGCGACCGCTTGGGGACGATGACCATCGAGCAACTGATGCAGCAGATCGGCATCAGCCATCAGGCCGAGAAGAAGGTGAGTGAACTCGCCTATGGCACACAGCGCCGTGTCGAAATCGCCCGCGCGCTGGCACTGGCGCCCGAATTCCTGCTGCTCGACGAGCCGACCGCCGGCATGATCGAGGAAGAGACGCAGGAGCTTATCGACGCGCTCAAGGACATCCGCGACTGGATGGGCTGCGGGGTGATCGTCATTGACCACGACCTGTCCTTTATCTCCAGCGTGTGCAAGCGAATCTATGTGGTCGATATGGGTCGGCTGGTCGCTTCGGGACCCCCAAGCGTTTTGCGCGACGACCCTAAGGTCGCCGAGATTTATCTAGGCCGAAAAGCACGTGATCGGGCGAATGCTTCCGCGCGGTCAATTGCATGATTGGTTCTTCAAACTGAAGGGAGACGACACATGACCAAGAAAATACTGAACCGTACTGTTCTTTCGACAGCGGCAATCGCCCTGGCTTGCGCCCAACCGGTCGTTGCGCAGGGTAACGAGGAGGTAGTCATCGGCCATGTCGCGGCCGCCACCGGCGAACTGGCGCCATACGACAGTGTCACCGGCGTGCAGTGCATGGTGGATGTCATTAACGAAAAGGGCGGTGTGCTTGACGGGCGCAAGCTCAAGCTTCTGACTCGCGACATGAAAAGCGACGCGGCCCTCGCGGGAACTGCGGCGCAGGAATTGATCGACGCCGGGGCAAAGGTCCTGCTTGGTCCTCCCACCGACGATGGGCTGATCCCGATGGGGATGCTTGCGATGCCGCTGTCGATTCCGGTGATTTCGGTCGGCTCGACCCAGGTGCAATGGCCCGATGCAGTGCCCGGGATCGCGTATCTGACTGCCTATGGCGATAATGCGTCGGCTGCTGCTGCTGCGGAATATGCGACGCAGCAAGGATACAAGACGGCACTGCTGATGATCTCGCATGATGTGGGCAGTTACTCCATCGCCACGCCCCGCTATTTCGGCGAGACCTTTGAGCATCTTGGTGGCAAGGTTCTGGGTGAGTTGAACTGGAACCTCGGAACCAGTGACTATTCGCCACAAATTACAGAGATTGCGGCGATGGACCCGCGGCCCGACATGATTTTTGCGGCTCTGGTGATGCCGGACGGAGGGGCCTTCTTGCGACAGGCAAAGGCGGCCGGGCTCGATATCCCCGTGTTCGGCACCGACACGTTCGACGATCCCGCGATGCTGTCTGCGGCGGGGCCTGGTGGCGCGCTGATGAATCTGGCGTCCCACGGGTATCCCGCCGAGGGCAGCAAGCTGAAGGAGTTCTTCGACGATTGCACTGAGCGTGGCTACAAGATCGACAACGTATTTTTCGGCCTCGGCGGTGAGGCGGTCGAAATTGTGCGCACCGCCATCGAAGTTGCCGGTACCGACGATCCTGCCGCAATCAACGAAGCAATCTCCAACCTCGATAACATGGCAGGCATCACTGCCGATTCGATTACCTTCAAGGACCGAGATGGCGTGCCGCTAAAGGACGTGGTGATCATCAAGGGGACTTCTGAGGGCACATTCGAAATGGTGGACCGGATCAAGCCCGACTGGGTGCCCGAAGCCGAGTCGACCTGGAAACCCCTGAATGCTGCAGAGTGACGGGAGGGTGCCCTTGCTGGAACTGGATTCGATCTGTGTTGAGTACGGCGCCGTAAAGGCGGTCCAGTCGGTCAGCATGAATGTCCTGAAGGGCGAGGTCGTCGCCCTTCTCGGCCCCAATGGCGCAGGAAAGACTTCGTTGATTTCAGCTGTCATGGGGATTGTTCCGGTTGCCTCAGGCAATGTCCGCTTTGAGGGACGCGACATCACCCGGGTCTCGCCCGAAGAGAAAGTACGGCTCGGCATCGGCATCTCGCCCGAGGGAAGGCGAATCTTTGCCAACCTGACGGTGGCAGAGAACCTGCAACTGGGGGCCAGTTCGCAGCCCGACAAAACCCTGCGTGAAGAACTGCTGGGGCGATACCTGGCAATGTTTCCCATCCTCAAGCAGCGTTACCAGCAAAAGGCAGGAACGCTGTCCGGGGGCGAGCAACAGCAACTTGCACTCTCGCGCTGTCTGATGGCGAACCCGCGTATCGTCATGCTGGACGAGCCTTCGCTGGGTCTTGCGCCGGTTATTGTCGAGAAGATCTTCGAATTGATCGACCAGTTACGGGCAGCGGGGCTGACTATCCTTCTGGTAGAGCAAAATGCCAGCGAGGCGCTTGCAGTAGCCCATCGTGCCTACCTGATCCATTCGGGCCGGCTACGCTTTGAAGGTGCCGCGAGCGAACTTCTCGAGTCGGGGGATCTCATGGGCCACTACATGGGGATGGAAAGGCGACAGTAATGACGGCGTGTCGGGGAGATTGACCATGGAATATTTCACGCAGCAGATCCTGAACGCCCTGAGTATCGGCGGGAACTATGCGTTGCTGGCACTGGGCCTTGCGATCGTGTTCAGCGTCATAGGGCTGGTGAACTTTGCCTATGGTGAGGTAATCGCTGTCGCCGGCTACGCCATGTTTGGTGTTTACGTGGCGACTGGCATCGGAAGTGCCCTGCTGTTGCTGCCGGTGGGCATCCTGGCCGCCGTCGGAATGTCGGTGGCGCTGGAAAAAGTCGCGTTCCGGCCTGTACGTTACGCGCCTGCGGCTACGGGACTGCTGACTGCCTTTGGCGTCAGCATGGTAATTCGAAGCTTCTTCATCACCCTGGTAGCAACGCGTTCCAAAGCTGTGCCGATGCCAGAGTGGCTGGGGCAGCGTATTGACCTGGGTTTCGTGCGCATCCAACTTATCCAGATCATTGAGACTACGGCGACTGCGGTGGCACTGCTCTTGCTGGTATTTATCCTGCGTCGCACCAATATTGGCTTGGCGATGCGGGCGGCTGCGCGCGATTTCGACATGGTCCGCATGGTCGGCATCAACGCCAACAAGGTGATTGCCGCTGCCTTTGCGGTGTCTGGGTTTCTGGCCGGGCTTGCTGCGATCTTCATCATTGCGCGGCGCGGTGCCGTTGATCCATTCATGGGGTTTGCCCCAGTGCTCAAGGCTTTCGTGGCAGCGGTGCTGGGCGGTTTCGGGTCGCTTGGCGGCGCGGTCCTTGGCGGCTTTATCCTCGGCGCGCTCGAGGTGTTTTTCCAGGTCCTGCTGCCTTCCGACATTGCCGGTTATCGGGATGCTTTCGTGTTTGCGCTTGTATCCATCATCCTCGTTTGGCGGCCTCAAGGTCTGATGGGCACCAGGCACCAGTTCGGAGACAAGGACGAATGACAGACACACTGCGTTCCCTCAGAGGGGCGGCGTTTGTCGCTCTGCTTCCCGTTCTCATCGCGGTGTTGGTCATCGCATTTGGCACCGGGGCACACGAGCGTATCTTCAATCTGTTTCTCATCAACATGATCCTGGTAATCGGACTTCAGATGTTCATGGGAAACTCCAGCATTGTGAACCTGGGTCATATCGGTTTCATGGGGATCGCCGGCTACACTGCTGCTATTCTTACCATCCCTGTCCAGATCAAGGCAAAGATCATCCCCAATGCTCCTTTCGGCCTTGCTACCTTCCAGCTGGGACCGGTTGAGGCGGGAATTGTGGCCATTCTGGTCACCATGGTTTTCGCCCTGTTGGTCGGTGTGCTGATCGTACGAGAGTCGGGGATCTCGGCAACGATCCTGACGCTCGCGTTTCTGGTGATTGTACACACGGTTGTTGCCAACTGGGTCGAATTGACTCGGGGGATGCGCGCCCTCTACGGGGTACCGATGACGGTTAACAAGTGGATCCTGTTGGCAGCTGTGATTGCGGCGATTTTCTTCGCGCGATGGTTCAGGGATTCGCCGATTGGGCTTCAGTTGCGCGCCAGCGGAGAAAGCGCGATCGCGGCTGAAAGCTCGGGGGTGAATGTTCGATTGCTGAGATTGGTCGCTTGGGTCCTCAGCGCAGCCGTCGTCGGACTCGGAGGGGTATTCTATGTTTATCTGATCGGTTCGGTTAGCCCGAAGAGCTTCTATTTCGACACAACATTGCTGACGCTCGCCATGCTGATCCTGGGAGGGATGAGCAGCATTTCTGGGGCGGTGGCCGGAACGGTCGTGGTCACAGCCGGCTTTGAGCTCACCCGCTATTTTGAAAGCGGCCCGGTAATGTTTGGCGTGAAGCTCCCAGAGTTTCTTGGCCTTACAGGGTTTTTCCTGGGCCTTATCATAGTGCTTTCAATGATTTTGCGTCCAAAAGGTATCACCGGCACAGACGAGGTCGACGAGAGATGGTTCCGACATAAAATGTAAGGACTGGTGGCCATTCGGGGAGACGCGGCCGTGTCTAACATTCGCGCTGAGCGGCTCGGAATGATTCCGATGAAGGTAAAGAGCTGAGCCAATGCCAAATTGCCGCGGATAGAAATCGCGAACGGTGGTGCAAAGGTCAGTTAGCTCATCGCCGCCCAGAAGGGTAAGTCTTCACTTCCTTGAAGGTTACGGCACCGGGCTGTGCCGTTGCTGATGTGACGCTTTTCCCAGAAGATCCTTCAGAACCACATTGTCGAGCATGACATCGGCCACAAGGCGCTTCAGCTTGGCGTTCTCGGCCTCGAGCTGCTTGAGACGATTGGCATCGGACAGGTCCATCCCCCATACTTGGCCTTCAGCTTGTAAAACGTCGCAGGGCTCAGCCCATGCTTGCGACACAGCTAAGCCGTCGGCAAGCCAGCCTCCTGCTCTTTGATCATCCCGATAATTTGCGCTTCAGTGAAACGGCGTTTCCTCATCTCGTTTGCTCCTTCAGGTTGGGCAGACTCTACATCAGACTGAGGGAACTTCCGGGGGGCAGGTCATAACACCGAACGCCC
>Ga0265293_10008159_pt1 | contig 15666 bp, 11 predicted proteins | sample Munlanlewell138R_FD_192505 | JGI IMG/M metagenome (GOLD analysis project Ga0265293, IMG submission 192505) | Leachate microbial communities from a municipal landfill in Southern Ontario, Canada - Leachate well 138R | ecosystem: Engineered > Solid waste > Landfill > Unclassified | place: Canada...
ATCGATTAACTTGAGAGGAAAGAAATCGGGATGGATATACAATAATCTTATTTTAAAAGAGCCTTCTATTGCAACAAGGGCTTTTAATAGTGTTAAAAACTGACTTTCTTTGGTTTTATCAGTTCCGTAAGCAGCCAAATCTTGGGCAATCAGATTTATCTCTCTGACACCTTTGGCTACCAACTCTTTGGCCTCTTGGACGATCAAATCAAAAGACCTTGATCTTAAAGGGCCTCTGATTAAAGGAATTGCACAGTAGCGGCAGTTATGGTTACACCCTTCAGAAGTTTTCAAATAGGCTGAGTTGGGAAAATTAAACAGCTTTTCCCTTTTTTCAGCCTCCTCTATTTGGGGATAAGGGGGAGTATCGACTACTCTGCCCTCTTTATATAACCGCCGGACAAACTCATTTATTTTTGTTAAATCGCGATTGCCAAAAATCCCATCGGCTTCGGAAAGTTGCAAATCGAGAGTTTGGGCATACCTTTGAGCCAAACAACCGCTAAAAACTACTTTTGCCTCTTGGTTGGCAGAACGCAGTTCAAAGAAGCTTTCAAGCGACTCTTTTCGGGCTGCTTCAATGAATCCACAACTGTTAACCAAAATGAGGGTTGCCTCTTTGGGGTCATTTACACTCACATAGCCCTCATTCATCAGGCGTGTGAGAATAACTTCGGCATCAACTTGGTTTTTGGCGCATCCTAAATTTTCTATATAAACTGTTCTTTTTTTCTCTTGTTTCATCTCTTTTTCCGTTACAACAAAGCAAGTCTCTCTAAAGCAGTGGTCACTGTCAAGTGGCAACCTCTTTTTAATTAACAGTGGCAACCTCTTTTTAATTAACAGAGTGGTTACTTTAGTGGTATAGTTGATTCATTATTAAATTTAAGCAACTGTTAATGGTATATCTGTTTACTTGAACAACTGCTTATCTTGGTATACTATCGCCGCGTATGTGTTAACTAAATGTTTCACATTGGCTTGAGGTGCACAATGACTAAATACATCGTAAGAAGATTACTGGGAATCATTCCGACACTCCTGGTAATCATCACTATCAGCTTCTTTATTGTAAGAGTTGCACCGGGGGGACCGTTTGACGGAGAAAGGGCTCTTCCCGAGGTTGTAAAGAGGAATATTGAGGCAAAATACCATATGAATGACCCACTTTTGGTTCAGTATGGCCGATATATGTTCGATATTTTCAGGGGGGATTTAGGTCCCTCTTTCCGTTACAAAGACCACGATGTTAATTTCTACATCTTCCAAAGTCTTCCCAATTCAATGATATTGGGCTCTATAGCGATTTCGCTGTCGATAGTCTTTGGGATTATCAGCGGTATGTTAGCAGCAGTCAAACAGAATACCTGGGTCGATTATCTTAGTATGGCTTTAGCTGTTGTGGGTATCTCAATTCCGCTGTTTGTTATCGGGCCGGTTTTGCAGTATGTCTTTGCCATAAAACTGCAATGGTTACCAACCAGCGGATGGTTTAAAACGGGAGACAGTCTAAAGACTCTGATTTTACCGGCAATAACATTGGCTTTTGCCGATTTTGCCACCATAGCCAGGTTAACCCGCTCCAGTATGTTGGAAACTCTCAGAAGCGATTACATCAGGACGGCAAAGGCAAAAGGAATGAAAAAAACCTCAATAATTTTTAAACATTCAATGAAAGGGTCTATGTTACCTGTCGTAAGTTATCTGGGGCCTGCTTTTGCCAGTATTATTACCGGCAGCGTTGTTGTCGAACAGGTCTTTAGAATCCCGGGGTTGGGAAGATTTTTTGTTCAATCATCTTTTAACCGCGATTATACTCTCATAGTGGGCGTGGTTATTGTCTATTCGGTCATCCTTGTCATAATGAACTTTTTGGTTGACATCGTCTATTCAATGCTTGATCCACGCATTACTTACGCTTAGGGAAGCCAAAAAGATGAAAAAAGATATTGAAAAAACCACAAACGAGTTCAACCAAGAGATTGTCGGAAACAGCCTTTCAAAAGATGCTTGGCGTCGCCTTAAAAAGAACAAAATGGCAGTTATCAGCGTAATAATAGTTGCCGTTTATATAGTTTTGGCACTCAGTGCTCCCCTTCTGCCTATTTATCCCTACGACGAGATTATCTTAGACCACCAGCACCTTCCCCCCTCTTTTAAGAAAACATCAGGAGAGTTGTTGCTTGAAAAAAGAATGGCTGAATTATATACCCAGGCTTGGCGTCAGGGCCGAATGGAAGTCACCGAAGAAGAAGATGATATGCTTTGGAACTGGATAGATAATAATGAAGTCACAAAAGTTTGGGATTATATGTACAAATTGGGTAATTACCAGAGTGAAAATGGACTGTATACCTTAAACGCCAACGAGCAACGCTCTGTCGATAACCTCCAAAGAAAATTGAAATCGGATTTGCAGATAACTGTTAAAAAGGTTTGGAACCAAGAGAGCAACCAAGAGAAAATCAATGTTGAGAAACTTGGTGTTGATGAATTGGTGCAACTCTACTCTGATTTAATCGGTTCGACGGTTGAAATAGAGAAAGACCAATATACCCGTGAAATCGGGCAGCAGAAGCTTAAAGTTATCCAGTCGCAAAACACCGATTTAAACAGTCAGGATTTACAGGTTCTGCTTCAGGCAGAGCTAGAGAGTATGAGTCAAAGAGAGAGAGACCTTTTGGTGAAAAAAAATGTGATGGCAAAAATTAACTCGTTTGTAAAAGATGCCGCACTTAGAGACCTGATGGTTGCCGCTACCGACGAAACGGTCGATTTCCCCTTAAACAAAGAAATTTCTATTCAGGGGGGACTGACTGCAAAAATAAAAGCTACGAAAATGCACGACAGACGTTATTTCTTAGGAACTGACCACCAAGGTCGCGATATGCTCAGCCGTATTATTTACGGCGGTCAGGTTTCGATAGCCATCGGATTTATCGGGACAGTCACAAGTGTTCTCATCGGGGTAATTCTCGGTGCCTTAGCCGGATATTTAGGGGGAAAAGTCGATTATATTATCATGAGGATAGTCGATATAATGTACGGTCTGCCCTACATGCTTTTGGTTATCATAGCCATGGCCATTTTCGGTCGAAACATTTTAAATCTGTTTTTTGCTCTGGCTATAATCAGCTGGCTTACAGTCAGCAGAATGGTTCGGGGTCAAATCATGAGTTTAAAAAACCAAGAATTCATTGAAGCTGCCCGCTCAATGGGAGCTCCTACTTGGAGGGTAATTTTTAGACACCTCGTTCCCAACTCCCTCAGTGTAATAATCGTTTTCTCAACACTGAGAATTCCTTCGTTTATTATGACCGAGAGTTTTCTCTCATTTTTAGGTTTGGGAGTCCAAGCCCCTTATGCATCGTGGGGCTCTTTGGTCGGAGATGCCGTCAGCGGAATGACACTGTACCCGTGGCGCCTTTTCTATCCGGCACTGGCAATGACTATCTTCCTTTTTGCTATGAACTTTTTGGGAGACGGTCTCAGGGATGCATTTGATCCACAGAGCAAAAATCAGTTATAGGAGTTTCTGTTGTGACTGCAACAAAATCACATGGTGATAATACACTGCTAGAGGTTAAAAACCTTAAAACATATTTTAAAACCGACGCCGGTATCGTTAAAGCGGTTGATGATGTCTCTTTTATCCTTGAGAAAGGGGAAACTTTGGGAATCGTCGGAGAATCGGGGTGCGGGAAATCTGTTATGAATCTCTCCATTATGCGTCTGATTCAAAGCCCGCCGGGAAAAATCGTCGGAGGGGAACTTTTTTATCAAGGCAAAGACCTCCTAAAACTTTCAGAAAATGAGTTTAGGAGTTACCGGGGAAATGAAATCTCTATGATCTTTCAGGATCCGATGACAAGTTTAAACCCGTTTTTAAAAATCTCGACTCAGATGGTCGAAACCATCCGTCTCCACCAGAAAGTCTCTTACAAAGAAGCCCTAGAAAAATCGGTTGCGATGTTGAAACTTGTCGGTATTCCTGCAGCCGAAGAGCGGGTTCATAACTATCCGCACCAGTTTTCGGGGGGAATGCGCCAGAGGGTCATGATTGGAATGGCTCTCAGCTGTGAAGCCAAAATACTGATAGCCGATGAACCGACAACGGCTCTTGATGTAACCATTCAGGCTCAGATTCTTGAATTGATAAAAGAGCTGGCTCAGAAGATGGATACTTCGGTTATTTTAATAACCCACGATTTGGGAGTCGTTGCCGGCTTATGCGATAAAGTCTGTGTTATGTATGCCGGCAAAATTGTCGAAAAAGCCAAAACCGATGAACTGTATGCCAAACCCGCCCACCCCTATACATTTGGCCTTATTCAATCCGTTCCCCGTCTCGATAAAGCCCAAGACGGAAAACTCTTTTCAATCGAAGGACAACCGCCCAATGTTATCGATTTACCGCCGTGTTGCCCGTTTCACCCTCGGTGTCACGAAGCCATGCCGATTTGTAAGACCCACAATCCCCCAACCATAGATTTAGGGGATGAGCATGAAGTTACCTGCTGGTTATATGCCGAGAATAAGGAGCCTAGCGATGAGTAAAAGAGTACTGTTGGAAGTAATAGATTTAAAACAACACTTCCCCATCGAAACGGGATTTATCATCAAGAGGCAGGTTGGTGCAGTACGGGCTGTTGACGGTATCTCCTTCAGTGTTAATGAGGGGGAGACTTTAGGAATTGTCGGTGAATCGGGATGCGGGAAATCGACGGCTGTTCGTTCTATCAGCCAACTTTACAAACCGACTAGCGGGAGTGTTATTTTTGACGGCATTGATTTGGTCAATGCCTCCAAGAGACAACTGTTGGATGTCCGTAAAAATATTCAAATGATCTTCCAAGACCCCTATGCCTCTTTAAATCCAAGAATGACAGTCAGAACAATCATTGGTGAACCTTTGGATATCTACAGAAAAAGGGGAATGCTTGATCCTTCTGTCGACAAACATGTAATTGAAAAAAGAGTTGAAGATTTAATGGAGCGGGTTGGTTTAAACAAGGTATTTAAAAACAGATACCCCCATGAGTTCAGCGGAGGACAACGCCAAAGAATCGGAATAGCCAGAGCATTAGCCCTTAATCCAAAAATTATTTTGGCAGATGAGCCTGTCAGTGCCCTGGATGTCTCAATTCAGAGTCAGATATTGAATCTTTTAACCGACTTACAAAAAGAATTTGGACTTACCTACATCTTCATAGCCCACGATTTGGCTGTTATTGAGTATATCAGTACCAGGGTTGCCGTAATGTACCTTGGTAAAATTATGGAGATATCCCGCGCCCAAGACCTCTATAAAAATCCTCTGCACCCCTATACCAAGGCACTTTTATCGGCAGCACCGATTCCTGATCCTGTAGTGGAACGTAAAAGGAAGAGGATAATACTGACTGGGGATGTCCCTTCTCCGAATATTGAGCGATTTGGCTGTTACTTTTACGACCGCTGTCCGGTCAGGATGGAAAAGTGTAAAACTAACATTCCTCCGATGAAAAAAATGGATCCCAATCACGAGGTGGCTTGTTGGCTCTACCAGTAGTCATAACTCTCTTCTTCGTCTTTGTAAAAGGGTTTGTCCATCAGATTGGCTATTATCTGAGCTGTTTTTTCGGTATATCCACCGCTGGAACGTTTTCCGACAATCTCAATATCTTTTTTCTGTCCGTTGACCAAACGGATAGAAAAAACAACCATTCTTCGGTTTCCTCTGGTAGCTCTTCTGAAAGGGACGTTGTTTGTCATAAAACCTCTCAGAAAATGGGTTATCTCAAATTGCTTTATATTTGATGCTTTTATGGACTCTTTTTTTACTATAAAAAACCACCCCACCTGATAATCAACTCTCCCCTCTTTTGGTCTGAATGTCCACTTTTCTTGGTATCCAAACCCAAAGAGACCCAATAAAAAGAGGGCAATAGGGACAATAACAAACAAAGAGAAAGTAAAACTTCCCAACTCATAAAAAAACCCAACCAGCAAGAAAAGGGAGAGAAATAGGGATAACAGACGTTGAAGCAGGGCGATTTGATAGATTCCTTCACCCTCTTTTCCAACTTTAAAACTCATTTTAATCATTGTTTAATAATAGATAAACTCTGGATAAAAAACCACTAAAAAAACCCTATCCCTTACATTAAGTATTTATGTGAAGTACATAAACTTTTCTTTCCCCAAATCCAAAACAGTTCATAATTAGGCAAGTTCATCACCTCCCGGTTTTCCTATTTCAAACAAACCTTCTGGCACGATTAGCTTCCATTCGCTGTTGTAATAAGTATCGTTTGTGCTTTTTTGTAATAAATACCTTGTGCTTTTTCCTATTTTACTTTTGCAATATTGTATAAATGCATCTGACAATTGCATTTCCTTTTTGTAATGGCCAAGCAAATATCCTGTTTTTTGATATAAAACTTGTAAGTCATAACAATCTAAATAAATTTTCAGTTTGGTCTCATCCAAAAAGTGTATACCTTCTAAACCATTAATAAGTTCTTCAAATCCACCTATTTTCTCAAAATCTTTTATGCTATCTATTACTGTTCTCTCCAGATTTGTTATCCTAACCCCAGTGGTGTTCTTTGCTTCCGTTACCCCATTTTTTACTTTTGACGCTACATATTTATAAGCTATACCTTCAAATTCGAATTCTCTAAACTTTGTATCAGAAGAAACATACACCTCATAATAAACTTGATTTGCTAAACCATAGTATTCAAGGGCACTATGATGAGATATGTATGCTGTATTTGTGACGGCACAGGCTACTTGGTAGCGGGTAGCTACTATCTGAGCTGTTGCTGGATTTACATATGAATAGATATTTTCTCTGATTTTTTTAACTTGTCCCCTTTTAGTCATACGGCTAAGAGCAGAGTACGCGCTCTTAATATTATTCGTTAATCTTTCTACATCTCTTATAGAAAAAACGGGGATTTTAGCTAATTTGCTATACTTATCCATCCCAATCACCTTTATTTAATATTCACACAATATTCTTTATTTGTGAAGAGTTTTGTTCTATATTTAAAAAACAATTGGATATTAAATTGGCTAAGTATCATAAGACAGGAAGTCATTACTTATTCAAAAAGATATTGGAAGGGTTCTTGGATTTTTGGTCATAGTTCCATAATGTGGGCAATTTTTTCCTATTTCAATCGGGAAAAATCCCAGCCCCTCCAAGTAAAAATGCTTGTAATAAACTGGAGGGATATTTTATCATGCAACTCACTTTAAAAAATTGTGCTTCGACTATTATTAAAAAATTGTGCTTCGACTATTATTCTTGATTATTACTATTACATAATGTAATCTATAGAAACGCATATTTATCTTAAGGAGATATTGATATGAAAAAAGTACTATCAATTGCTTTAATCATTCTCCTTGTCGGTGCCTTATTTGTTTCCTGTGGAAAGAAAGAAGAGGCCGCCAAGGTAACACCAGAAGCACCAAAAGCTACTGTACCGGCTGCTACCCCTGTCACACCGGCACCCGCTGCTGTTACACCAGCTGCTGAGAAGGCCGTCTTTAGAATTTCTAACGGCGCCGAACCGGAAAGCCTCGATCCTCACCAAATACAGGGAGTACCAGAACACCGTATCTACGAGACAATTTTTGAAGGCTTAATTATTTACGATCCAGTAACTGCAGACGGAATTCCCGGCTTAGCTGAAAGTTGGACAGTCAGTGACGATGGTTATCAGTATACCTTCAAACTTCGTGATGCTGTTTGGAGTGACGGTGTGAAAATCACAGCTCAGACAGTTGTTGATTCATGGCTCCGCGGACTTGATCCTGCAACTGCCAGTCCGTACGCATGGTTCCCTGCAATGTTCTTGAAAGGGGCTGAAGAGTATAACGAAGGTTTGGCAGGTAAAGAGGTTGTTGGAATCAGAGCTCTTGATGAGAAAACATTCCAGATGGACTTAATCGGACCATTGCCGTATGCAATCGGTGCTTTGGCACACTACTCCTTTGCAGTAGTTCCAATGCATGCAATCGAAAAATATGGCAAAGATTGGATTCTCCCTCAGAACTTTGTAGGAAACGGCCCGTTTGTTCTTAAAGAGTGGAGTCCACAGTCACGCATAGTTGCCGCTAAAAACGACAAGTATTGGGATGCCGATAAAGTTAAGTTGGATGAAGTTGTATTCTATCCGATTGACAACAACACCACTGCTTATAACATGTATCTCAACGGAGAGATTGATTGGCTGACAAGCATTCCTCTCGATCAGTTTGAAGCCGCTTCTCTGAGAAGGGATTATCACAGAGCTCCTCAGTTGGCAACTTACTACTATGTATTCCAAACCGAGAAAGCTCCGTTTGATGATGTAAGGGTAAGAAAAGCACTCTCAATGGCATTCAGTCGCCAAGACTTGGTTGACCGCGTTGTACGCGGCGGACAGATTCCTGCTTGGGGAATTGTTCCGGAGATGGCTGGATATTCCAGTTTAGGCAGCCCAGTTGAAGATGTGGCAGCTGCTAAGAGACTTTTGGCAGAAGCCGGCTATCCCAACGGAGTAGGGTTCCCGAAAACCGCTATCCTTTACAACACCGACAGCGGACACAAAGCTATTGCCGAGTACCTACAGCAAGAGTGGAAAAAGAATCTTAACATAACCCTCGAGTTGGAGAACCAAGAGTGGGCAACCTACCTCTCCAGCAGAAACGCAGGGGACTTCCAAGTTTCCAGAGCCGGATGGGTCGGAGACTACCAAGATCCTAACACATTCTTAGACATGTTTATCACCGGTGCCGGAATGAACGGTGGAAAATACTCCAACGAAGTATTTGACATCCTCATCAAAGAGGCTGCTACAATGAGTGGCGCAGACAGAATGGCTGTTTTAATGCAGGCTGAAGATATTCTAATCAACGAAGATCAGGCTCTCATGAACATCTATTACTACACCACAAACAACCTCGTTGACACCAACAAATGGGGTGGCTGGCATGCCAACACAATGGACTACCATCCAACCAAGGATGTTTACTTAAAATAGTTTATAAGTTTACTTATTACGGCTCCCGGATGTTATTCTGGGAGCTTTTTTATCGCATTGCATCGAGTTTACAAAAAAGATATAGTCAAGCCTATGGATATCACTCTCAAACGCTCTGTTTTAAAGGGAAAAATCAGTGTCGCAACATCAAAATCAGAGACCATAAGAGCCCTTTTAGTCGCCTCTTTTGCCAAAGAGAACTCTGTTGTTTCTGATATTTTGGAGAGTTTAGATACCCAAGCCTGCTTAAAAGCATGCAGGGCTTTTGGTGCAACAATCACCTACATCAATGACAATAATGTTAGGATAATTCCCCCAAAAGCATATCCGCAGGTAATCACAGTTGATTGTGAAAACTCGGGAACTACCCTCTATTTGGCCACTTCTTTGGCTGCATCAATCGGTAATAAAGTCACTTTCACTGGAGACAAACAGTTAATAAACCGCCCCGTGAGAGAGTTACTGAATGCCCTGGTCTCTTTAGGGGCCAAAATTGAATATTTACAAAAAGAGGGGTATCCCCCCTTCTCTATCCAAGGACCGTTAAAAGGGGGACATTGTTCAATAGCTTCCCACACCAGCCAGTATCTCTCCTCCCTATTATTGGGAGCCCCTTTAGCCGAAGGTGATGTTGAAATAGAAGTACCCCTTTTAAACGAGAAACCGTATGTTGAGATGACTGAAAGTTATCTCAAAATGCAGAATATAAAATACAGTTCTGTTGAGATGAAACATTATGTAATCAGAGGAAATCAGAATTACAAAGGATTTAAAAAGCAGATACCGGGAGACTGGTCTTCCGCCTCCTTCTTTTTCTGTGCAGCTGCGATTACCAAAGGTCAAATAACTGTCGATAATTTAGATAGTAACGACTTTCAGGGCGATAAAGAGATCTTAAATATTTTGGAAAAAATGGGATGTAAAATTTCTTACGATGGAAATTCAATCACTTTAACTGCTCCCAAAGGGACTTTGCAAGGCGGTTATTTTGATCTCAACGATATTCCCGATACCCTTCCTGTTTTAGCTGTAACGGCAGCCTTCGCCAAGGGTAAGACAACTTTGGCAAATGTTCCTCAGGCGAGAATCAAAGAGACTGATAGAATCAAAGTAATGCATGACAACTTAAAAATTTGTCAGGCAGAGGTGACCGAAGGTTCCGATTACTTAGAAATTTATGGAAAAGGATTTTTAGAGGGGGCAATTGTCAGCGGTTACGACGACCATAGAGTAATTATGGCTATGGCTGTTGCGTCCTTGGCAACAAAAAGCCCGCTGACCATAAAAGGAATAGATGCAGTTAAAGTGACTTTCCCGACATTCTTTTCACAACTTGAAAAAATCTGTTACCCGATAAAGGAGAAAAGAGATGAAAATATATGATTTACGTAGTGATACAATAACAAAACCGACACCCCAGATGCGTAAAGCGATAGCCGAAGCCGAAGTAGGGGATGACATCTACAGAGAAGACCCCAGCGTCAATTATTTGGAATCACTTGCTGCTGAAATGCTCTCTAAGGAGGCTTCCCTTTTTGTCCCCAGCGGTTCAATGGGTAACCTGATTCCCCTCTTTGTGAACGGAGGAAGGGGCTCTTTGGTTTTAGCCAGCTCACTAAGCCATATAATTCATCACGAAGTTTCCGCTCTGACTTCAATTGCAGGTATTTTACCAATCTTAATCGATACCCCAAGAGGAATATTAAATGCAGAATCTATAGTACCGCATTTAAGTGAAGGTTCTTACGATATGGTTCGTAAAGCAATTATAGAGGTCGAAAACACAATCGGCGGAGTTTGTTATCCTTTGAATAACCTCAAAGAGATAAAAGCTTTGGCTGAAAAAAACAACATGGTTGTTCATATGGACGGCGCCCGGTTGTTCAATGCTGCAGTGGCAACAAATGTTGAAGCTTCAGAGATTGTAAAAAACAGTGATACCGTCACTTTCTGTATCTCAAAAGGATTGGGAGCACCTGTCGGTTCTCTGTTATGTGGAACAAAAGAGTTTATTGAAAAAGCCAGAGTAGTCCGTAAGATGTTAGGCAGTGCCATGCGACAAGCCGGAATATTAGCGGCTGGAGGCATCTATGCACTGCAAAACAACATTAACAGATTAGCCTTAGACCACGATAATGCCAAAGAGATTGCCCTAGCCCTCTCTAAAACAGATTGGGCAAAGATAAACCTACAAGACGTCGAGACAAACATCCTCTTTTTTGAAGTCGAAGGCGTTGCGTTGGATAAAGTTATAAGATTGTTCAAAGAGCGGGGGATTATGGTGTTATCGGATCACTCTAAAATAAGGGTAGTCACAAACCTCCATATAGACAGTGACGATACTTTAGAAATTTGTAAAATAATAGGTTCAATTGAAAAAAAGGACTTCCTGAAATGAGCAGTCTGCTGACCTATTTTAGCGGCAGCGGTAACTCTAAAGCCGTCAGCAGTGATTTGGCCTCTTTATTAGAGATAAATGAGCATTGTTTTATAGGGAAATTGTTTGAAAACCCCCAATTATTGGAAGATAAAAGTATCATCGGTTTGGTAACACCAATCTATTTCAACGGGGTACCCCTTTTAGTTGAAAAGTTTATTAAAGAGATCTTATCTCAATATGTAAAACAGATTGAGTACCTTTTTGTCATCTTGGTTCACGGTGGACTTCCCCTTTATGGAGCATCTGTAATCAACCGCCTCTTATCAGAGATCGGATGTGCCGCAAGTTATATAGGAAGTGTAAAAACTATAAATACCTATATCCCATTTTTTATGATTCCAAAAACAGTTGATTACAATAAAAGTGCCAAACAAATTCTCAAAATTGGAAGCCACTTAAGAGACGAAGAGATAAAAGTAAACTCAAACTATCCTCCTAACCGTTTTTTTTATGATTGGTGGAGAGAGTTTATGAGCAAAGTAAATGAGAAAGACAGAAACTTTGTTGTTACCGATGAATGCGACGGCTGTAAAATATGTGTTGAAAAATGTCCCGTTAAAAATATCTCAATAAAAGATAACAGACCTGTTTATAACCACAGGTGCAATTACTGTTTTGCCTGTTACCACCACTGCCCCCAAAAAGCAATAAGGCTCAAAAAAAGACCTCTGCTGGGATACAGTTGGTATACACCCCAAGACTCTTTTATAACAAAAAGGCAGTACAATGGAAACTGATAATTTAATTGAAGTTGTAGACAGAAGAAATTCCCCCTCGGTAAAATGGAATTCCGGTGCCGTTAAAAGCATCTGTAATAACAGCACCGCCACCCCTTTCTGGGTTGCCGACATGGATTTCAAGTCCCCCTTGGCTGTGCGAGAGGCTTTGGCAAAGGCAACAGAACATGGGCTTTTCGGCTATTCTAAATTTGATGAAGTTGAAGAGAGTTATATTAAATGGGCAAAAGAGTGGCACTTCTGGTCTGTCGATAAATCGTTGATTATCCCCTTTTCCGGAATGCTGAGTTCAATTTCCCTTTTGATAGAACTTTATTCAAAAGAGGGAGATTCAATTATTCTTCCGATGCCGGCTTACAATCCTTTTATAAGAATCATAAAGGGATTAAATCGCAAGATAGTCAAATGGGAACTCTCTTACGATTCCCTAAAAGGCCGCTTTTCGCTTGATTTTGACTCCTTAGAGAAACTGGCAAAATCAGAAAATAGTCCTCTGCTTCTTTTTTGTTCACCCCATAACCCTACCGGCAGAGTATTTAGCTATGATGAGATTGACACCATTGCCCAAATAGCCAAAACCAACAACATCACAGTTATCAGTGATGAAATTCACAGTGATTTGAAACATCCTCTTTTTGTCCATACCCCTTTTGATGTCGTCGCTAAAAAATATGATTTAGAGTGTGCAACCTGTGTCAGTCCCTCCAAGACCTTTAATATTGCCGGGGAACATTTTTCCTACATTATTTGCTCTGAAGAGACGATGTATAAAAGAGTCTCGGCCAGACAAAAAGCTTTAAATCTCAGACCTTCCCTTTTGGCAACTACAATGGCTTTGGCAGCCTACAAAGAGGGTAAAACTTATCTTAATTCTCTACTGGATTATTTGGTTAAAAATTCCTCGCTCTTAGAGAATAGCTTTAAAGATTCCCCTTTAAAGTATGTTAAACCTGAAGCATCGTTTATAGCTCTGATAGACTGCTCCTCCATTGCAGAAAGAGTGTCTGTTGATGCCAAAAACAACAGTAAGTTATATAATCCGTTAAGCAGTCCCGAAGGGGGACTTTTGTCACGGTTCTTTGGATTAAGGGCATCGGTTGCAATGAACGACGGTTCGTGGTTTGGTAAAGAGTACTCTAATTTTGTCCGCTTTAATTTTGGGACAGAGTTTAATTTAGTTAAATGGGCAACCGACTCAATGTTGGAAGCTGTCAATCGGTTGTAATCCACCTGATGTTCTGTGTCTCTCTCAGATAACAGAGGGCACTTCGTACCCCGACTTTATAATAGCGTCTGCAAAATTGGCTGTAGTAGTAAAGCTGGTTTTCATAGAGACTCTCATTGCGATAACTGTCGGTTTTAAAATCTAAGATGATTAACTCATCTTCGTAGTGCACTAATAAATCAATAACCCCATTTACAACAAAATTATTGTTTTCCAAACGCATGGAGAAAGCAACTTCACTTTCGGTCTTAACTCTCTTTTTCTTTGTCAATTCAGAATAAAGGTCTGAATTAATAAAACCGATAACTAAATCAGAAATACTTTGACCGATAACAGAGAACTCTTTTTCTGTTATTGAGCCTCCTTTTATCTCTTTGGGTGCTAAAAGGAGAACCTCTTCCAATGGTACAGACTTTTTGTTTTCACCTTTAAAAAGAGCTTCTAAAACCGCATGTGTCCAAATTCCAAACTCTTTCTCTAAGTTTTCTCTCTTAATTATTTTATCGCAATCCAACTCTTTTAAAGGATATCCCAAACTTGTTTTTTCATCGGTATCAACTCTTGAAATTTCTGTCACTGCTATGGAAAGGTTTTTAAATGAGAATGGTTTTATGATATTTCTGTAATTTGTTTTTATCTTCTCAACTCTTTTTTCAATCTCTTTTTTATTTACAGTTAAAGCTGTATCTGAAACAGCTATTGGAAGAATCTCCTCCAGCTCAAACTCTTCTCCCAAAGCAGACGGATCTTCAAGAATAGAGGTGTGTTTGTTAAAAAGAGCCAAAAAGTTTTTATTGTGGGCATTTGGTCCTAAGTTTTTTGTGGTTCCATAACCGGATAAAACCAGATGGGTAGTTGCCCTTGTCAGAGCAACATAAAACAATCGTTTCATCTCAGCTGTCTCCTGAGAAAGTATTTTCTCCTTCTCAAGTTCAAACATCACATTTCTCTTTTTATTGTTGAAGTTAAGGCTGGGAGTAAAAAATGATTCGATTGAGTAATAGTTGGGGGTCTCTATATTTTTAGTGGCCGTTCCCATGCTGCCAACTATTACAATCGGAAACTGAAGCCCTTTTGATTTATGGGCTGTCATTAATTTAACTCCGTCACTCTCATCTCTGAGTGGTTCGATATCATCAAGTCTCTCATTTGTTCCCATCTTGACCCTTAGGAAGTCTAAAAACAGAGAGAGAGAATCTCCCCTTTTATCAAACTCAACGGCTAAATCAAACAGAAAATCAAAATGTTCTAAATAGGGATGAAAAGATTTCTCTTTTAAAAAATGGTATCGGTAAGAACCCTCATACCACAGATACGATAAAAGGGAGGCAATAGATTCAGTTTTAGAGAGTTCACATACCTTTTCGTAGAGTTTTTTGGCACTGTTGTACTTCTCAAGTTCCCCTCTGTCATAGTCTTTTGACCCAATTTCTTCAAAAGCGATATTGAAATTTTCAACTGCTTTGAATAAAAGGTCATCACTCACCCGGCAAAACGGGGACCTTAGAATTGCCGTAAAAGCACTTTTATCTTGAGGATAGAGTACCAGCTGTAAAAACAAAAACAGGTCGTTGGCAGGAGATTCTAAGAAAAGGGTTTGAATTGCCGAGATATTGTAAGGAATACCCTCTTTTCTTAAGGCTTTTTCAAAGTGCCTTTGATTTGATGTCGTTCTGATTAAAATCGCTATTTCACCATATTTTGGTCGTCTTACAGTATTGTTATCACTGATAAGATACTCATCTTCGTAAACCATACTTTGGATTAGATGAGCAATGGCATGAGCCTCCCCAGCGGCATTCTCAGCCTCTTGTTCATCGCTATTGACCTCTTGTTGTTCTTCAGCCAAGCCTTTGTAGTAAAAGCTTATTTTTGGTTTTAAATCTTTAATTGCGTCGCGACTTGTTAATGCACTGAAAGTTGCATCCCAAGGATTTTCACTCTCTTGCATCACTTTCTCAAAGACTTTATTAAAAAACTCAATTAAAAGAGGCTCACTGCGGTAATTGGTCTTTAAAGTGATGTACTGTCCACCGAACTCTTTAGCTTCGTGGGCTACTTTTTTAAAGACTGAGACATCGGCTCCTCTGAAGCGATAAATTGATTGTTTCTCATCTCCCACAAAAAAGAGCTTTCCTTTAGTCAAATCTGAAGCGTTAACAAACGTATCACTGCTGCTGTTGGTATCCTCAGCCAGAAAATAGATAATCTGTTTTTGCAGTTCGTTTGTATCTTGAAATTCAT
>Ga0265293_10008160_pt1 | contig 15662 bp, 11 predicted proteins | sample Munlanlewell138R_FD_192505 | JGI IMG/M metagenome (GOLD analysis project Ga0265293, IMG submission 192505) | Leachate microbial communities from a municipal landfill in Southern Ontario, Canada - Leachate well 138R | ecosystem: Engineered > Solid waste > Landfill > Unclassified | place: Canada...
CCTTATGAAGTTTACTACAATACAAGTAAAAAATATATCAATTAATATCTAACTATTTTTAAAAAATATTCTACTGGTGCTTTTTGGTTGAAAATTAAGTATTATTTTCTTAGATCAAAACTAAGTTTAGACTTATCAAAATCAACAATAATTGTGGAATTGTCTGTAATTTTTCATTCTATAATTTGCATTGCTAGCTCATCTAAAAGTAAATTTTGAATAGCTCTTTTGAGTGGTCTAGCACCAAAAACTGGATCTGATCATATTTGAGCGATATGATTTTTTGCTTTATTAGAGATTTGTAAATCAATATTTTTTTCTGATTTTATCATTTGAATAATTTTATCCAATTGAATTTCTATTATTTTTGATAACATTTCTATGTTAATTGGATTGAACAATATTATGTCGTCCAATCTGTTGAGAAATTCTGGTCTAAAAAAAGATTGTAAAAGTGGCATAATATCCCTTTCTAGACTAAGTGTTGTGTCTTTGGAATGATTGATTTTGGATAGATTATTTGAAAGTTTATCCATAATAACATCAGAACCAATATTTGAAGTCATAATAATTACTGTATTTTTGAAATCTACTGTTCTTCATTTGGAATCAGTAAGTCTACCATCATCCAAAAGCTGTAACAAGGTATTAAAGACCTCTGGATGGGCTTTTTCTATTTCATCAAAAAGAACAACAGAATATGGTTTTCTCCTAACCGCTTCAGTAAGCTGTCCCCCTTCCTCATGTCCGACATATCATGGAGGCGATCCTATAAGTCTAGAAACTGTATGTTTTTCTTGATATTCTGACATATCCAATCTAACTATAGACTTTTCATCATTGAATAAAAAAATTGCTAATTGTTTTGCTAATTCTGTTTTTCCTACTCCTGTTGGTCATAAAAAAAGAAAAGATCCTATTGGCCTATTGGGATCCTTTAAGCCAGCTCTAGCTCTACGAACAGCTTTTGAGACTGAAGATACTGCTAAATTTTGTCAAACTACTTTAGATCAAAGGTAATCTTCTAGTTTTGCTAACTTTTCCATCTCTGTTTGAACTAATCTAGATACAGGAATACCTGTTCGTTTGGAAATTATGGATGCTATATCGTCCTCTTCCACAATATCTTTGATAATTATTTTTCATTTTTCTTTTGCTTCTTGTATTTTAGCCTCAATTTCCTCCAATTTTTTTTCTAATCCTGGAATCTGAGAATATTTTATTTCAGCAACCTTATTGTAATCTGCTTGTTTTTCTGCTACCTCTGCTTGATGATGAAGTTGTTTTATGTGTTCGTTTATCTCCTTTATTTCCAGTAAAAGTTTTCTATCAAATTCTCGTTCAGATTTTTGAATATTATATTTTTCTTTTGTTTCAATTAATTCTTTTTCTATCTTAGATAATCTAAGTGAAGAAGTTTGGTTTTTCTTTCATAGAATAGTAGAAGAAGAATCGATCGAAATAGCTTGTTTTTCTATTTCCAATTGAGAAATTTTCTTTTCTAATTTAATGATAGATGCTGGTATACTAGTCATTCACATTTTTACAGAAGCTGATGCCTCGTCCAACAAATCAATAGCCTTGTCTGGTAATCTACGATCTGGAATATATCTCATAGAAAGCTCAACAGAAGCTACTACTGCTGAGTCAGAAATTTTAACTCCATGATGAGTTTCATAAGTTTTTTTTATTCATCTCAAAATAGTCAAAGCATCATCTTTGTTTGGTTCATCTACCAATACTGGCTGAAATCTCCTTTCCAATGCAGCATCTTTTTCTATGTATTGACGATACTCATTGATTGTGGTTGCTCCAACTACTCTTATTTGTCCTCTAGCTAAAGCTGGTTTTAATAAATTTCCCATATCCATTGCTCATTGAGTTCTTCACGTTCAAACAACTAAATGAAGTTCGTCTATAAACAGAATTATTCCTCCATTTGACTTTTCTACTTCTTTTAAAACTGCTTTTAAACGCTCTTCAAACTCTCATTGATATTTAGCTCCAGCAATCAAAGATCACATATCTATTTCTATAATTTTTTTATTTTTTAGCATATCTGGAACATCTCCTTTTATAATTTGTTGTGCCAAAAGTTCTATAATTGCTGTTTTTCAAACTCCAGGATCTCATATTAAAACAGGATTATTTTTTGTTCTGCGAGATAAAATTTGGATAGTTCTTCTTGTTTCGTCATCTCTTCAAATAACTGGATCTAATTTTCATTCTTCTGCTAATTTAGTAAGATCTTTTCCATATTTTCACAAAGCATCCATAGTATTTTCTGGATCTTGTGATTGAATATTTTCTCCTTGTCTCATTTCTTTGATTGTATTAAAAATTAAATCATAATTTATATTTTGAGATTTTAATATTTCAGTAAGCTTGTTATTTCATTTTAGAATCGATAAAAATAAATGTTCTGTAGTCACAAAAGAATCTGCCATTTCTTTCATAATATTTTCAGCTTGTATTAGAGTTTTATTTAAATCTTGAGATATAGAAATTTGGTAATCTCATTGAAGTTTTGGAAGCTTGGATATTTCAACAATAAGTAAAGATTTGATTGTTTGTGTAGAAACCTTTATTTTATCTAAAATAGCTGGGATATATCAGTCCGATTGTTGCAACATTGACAAAAAAAGATGCAAAATATCAATCTGAGAATTTTGTTGTTGTAAGGCTAACTGATTGGCTGTTTGAACAGCCTCTGCTGCTTTGATAGTGTATTTTTCAAAATTCATGGTAAAAAAGTAGCACATAAAATAGCTGGGTGCTATTAAAATAATTATTTTGTTTCTAATTTCAAGAGTTTTTTTTAATTAGGGGTAAATAGAAAATTATCATTCTATTTGCTTTGGATGAATTAATAAAATTTGCTTTGTAGAACTACGAAAACTTATACAAAGTTATTAACGAGTGCTTTATTGTGCAAGGATCTATAAATTTCTATCAAACTAAAAAAACTTTACAAGTTTGATAAATTTAAATTAAATAATTTCTAATTCACAATTCCAAATTTCAGAAAGTTTTTTTACCACAGCCAAGGTTTTGTATCTTGGGTCTTGTTGATTAGAATAATATCGTTTGTGGGGTCGTATAATTATAATTTTTTTTAATTTTTTATAATTTTGGAATATTTCTGCATGTGTAGATAAAATAATGCTTGTGTTTCCATTTTTTACTGCTCGCCAAGATTTGTTTTTTTTGGATTGAGAGTCCGATGAAAGCAAGACATCTGTTCCCAATTGAGAAACAAACTCATCATTGACTAAATTGGTCAAACTTCGTAAGTCTGGGAAAACTATTAAAGTCTGTCAATCTTGTGCAAATTGCAAATCTTGTAATATATTTGTTTGAGCATTGATTGGAATTTGTTGTGAAATTTTATTTTTTTTTGTAGATTGTTTTTTTTCTAGCAATTTTTCTATTTCTGTAGGAAGAAATAATTTTGGAACTACATTGTAATAAGGAGCATACCACCAATAGACCATCCAGTGTAAAAGCTCTATAGTGTTTTTATTTAAAAGCTTCTTTTCTACTATTTCAAATTCTGAAACATCTGCTATCAAATCATATTTGTATTGTTCAGAAAAAGAAATTTCTTTTCATAAAACTAAAAAATACTCATCTCATAATTTCAATAAATCTCAAATATTGAATTTATGTTTAGTTTTCCAGACTTTATCAGATCAACAGTATTTAGTAAATCAATATAAATAGATCAAAATTTATATGTTCATATAATAAAATGTTTTGAATCTTGCCTATTTTTGTAATTAAAAAAAAAATCTTTTCAATACTTTTAATTTTTTGTGCTATTGTGAACAAATTGTCTTATGTTTTTTTAATATAAAGGAGTCTTTTTTGTGTAAATATGAGTTAATTTATGAAAAAAAATCATTAAGATTTTTATTTTAGAACAATAAAAAAGACCACATTTTTACAGTGTATTTATTCTATCTTGCAAATTTTTTGTTTTTTTATATGATAATAGTGATTTATTTGGAAATATTATGAGTAGCAAAAGATAAAGAATTAACAAAATTAGCTATTGAATGAAAATTAATTTGTGAAACGAATGTTTGAATATATGAACATTTGATAGACACAAAAACTGGTAAAACAAAAAAATTAAACATTTAAAAATTGGAAAATTTCTTAGCAAAAAACTTTTTTGTTAAAAAGATTGAAATAAACATCTTTGAGAAATTAAAAAAAAACAATAAGAAATTAAAATATTTATTATACTAATATAAAGTTTGGAAATGCAGTTTTATGATGAAGTAAACATATATATAGAATCAGGAAAGTGATGAAATGGTCTAGCCTCTGGTAGAAGAGAAGCTATGGTTGCTTTCTGATGACCAAATGGTGGAGATGGTGGAAATTGAGGGAATATTGTTTTTGTTGCTTCAAAAGATGAAAACACACTTTTACCATACAAATATAAAAAAAACTTCAAAGCTCAACATGGTGAAGATGGAAGAACAAAAGATCAATACGGAGCTAATGGTGAAAACTTGGAACTAGTAGTCCCTGTTGGAACCTTAATCAAAGACATGGATTGAAATGTTTTGTTACATTTGCTTGAAGATGGCCAAAGAGAAGTTTTTTTGTATTGATGAGAATGAGGAAAGTGAAATATTCATTTCAAAGATTCTATAAACCAGTTTCCCAATTTTGCTTTATTATGAGAGCCTGGACACAAAAAAGATATTAGCTTAGAATTACAACTTTTGGCTGATGTGGCTTTAATCGGAAGCCCTAGTGTATGAAAGTCTAGTTTGATAAATTCTGTTTCTCACACAAAAGCAAAAGTAGCAAATTACCCTTTTACTACCCTTATCCCAAATTTGGGAAGCATTCAAATCAAAGATCTTAATTTTAATATGATAGATATCCCTGGACTGATAAAATGAGCTGCTGAAGGAAAATGACTTGGAAATGCTTTTTTGAGACATGTGCTAAAAGCTAAAATTTTTTGTCTTGTTGCTGACCTATCTAGATTTGATATTGGAATTACTGAGGTTATAAATATTTTTGAAGAAATTATAGAATATATAAAAAATAAAATTGATCAAAAAGTAAAAATAAGATTTTTTGATGAAGATGGAGATATTGTAATGGAAGTAAAACAAAATAAAAAAATCATTTTGAATAAAAAAATTGTTTTCACTGTAAATAAATATGATCTTGTTCCTGATAATGAAATTATAGAAGAATATAAAAAACAATTTCTGAAAAATTTAAATATATACTTAAAAGAAAATTTTTCTTTTGAAATAGAAAAAAAATCTTTTGAAAACAATTGTTTTGTTGTTTCTGCGGCATCTCATTTTGCTTTGGATGAATGGTTGAAATGACTTGTAAGAATTATAAGAAACACTAATTTGGAAGAAAATAATTTTGTAATAGAAAGAAAAGATAAATCTCAGAAAGCGAAAGTAGAGATGATAAAAGATATTACAAATTTAGAAAAAAATAAATTATTGTCTGAATGATATATAGAAGAAATAGACTCTCAATTTATTAAAATTTGGGAAATAAATGATAGTGAAATTTGTAAACTAGTATTTATTACATGGTGGTGAAATGATGAAGCTGAGCTTTGGTTTTGGAAAGAAATGGGATTGAAATGATTTATTTCAGAATTTGAAAGAAATGGGATTAGAAAATGAGATGTTTTGAAAATAATTAGCTATTATGAAGGACAAGAAAACAGATATATACTATATTAGTTGTTGAAGGTGAAATAAGATTTATTTGTATTTAAAAAAGTAAAATAAAGAGAATTTATTTTAAACAACAAATTGGGACTTTGCTCTAACAAATCAAGATTTTAACTGATAATATAATTTATGTTTGTGATATTAAATATTTCAGATTCTGATAAACATTGGCGTGAATGAATTCTAGAATATTCCAAAAGACTTGGGAAAGCAGTAGTTATTGAAAATATAAAACCAATAAAAAATTGAACTCAAGCACAAATAATTGAAAAAGAAACTGACTTGATTTTGGAAAGATTGGAGAAAAAATACAAAGATTGGAATAAAATTTTATTGAGCAAGGAATGAAAAAACTATAGTACTGAAGATTTATGAAAATTTTTATGAAAGCAAAAAAATGTCTTTATCATATGATGACCATATTGAACAAACGAAAACAAGTTGATAAATTTTGGTATAAAAAGAATTTCTTTTGGAAAAATTACACTACCCCACTGACTGGCAAAACTCGTATTATTGGAGCAAATTTATAGAATTGGAAGTATCAACTCTGGAAAAAAATATCATTATTAGTTTGGAGAATCAGTAGTTAATTATCAGAAGTATTAAAAAAAATTGTAAAGAGCTTGTCAGATGAGTTTATGTTTGCAAGAGCTAGCAAACACGAACTCTTTATTGTTTTTTTCAAATTTTTCTCTTTTTTTTAAACCTCCTCCCCTTTGATGCAAAGAGGTGGAAATTTTGGATAGGTGGAGAGATTTTGTGGAACCTCGACTTAATAATGGGTTTGGAGATCTTTTTCACACTCTTGTCATTCTGAGCGAAGCGAAGAATCCATTTACTGTCATTTCGAAATATTCTATCTTGCTAGAAATCTTCCTATAATGCTTTTAGATCTCTCGCAACAATATCAACTCGAGATGACAAATCCGCAACAATATCCACTCGAGATGACAAATCCGCAACAATAACGACTCGAGACGACATATTCTACTGTCATTTCGAAGTGCTCTAAATGCGAGAAATCCCCTATAATGCTTTTAGATCTCTCACAACAATAACGACTCGAGATGACAATATTCTACTGTCTGTTCGAAGTACTCTACCTTGCGAGAAATCTTCCTAAATCCCCCCTACCCCCCTTAATAAGGGGGGCTTTTTGTCATTCTGAGCGAAGCGAAGAATCCATTTACTATCACTTCGAAGTGCTCTATCTTGCAAAAATCCCCTTTAATGTTTTTATATTTCTTCCAATAATTCTGTAATGATATCATTGTAGATATCCATTCATGTATCTGTTAGTTTAATTCAATTTCAAATTTTTGATATAAATCATTGTTGAATATAAGAATCTAATTTTTGATCTATATTTTTTACTAATATGGATGAAAATTTTTGTAAGTCATTTATTCAAACATCAGTCCTAAGAGTTAAGAAAAACTCTTCTATCAACAAATCTTTTTGTGTTAGGTTTTGGATAGAATCTTTGTCCCAAAAATCTCATTTATTATAATTACTTAATTTAAGTGTGTTTGTCCAACGAAGTGCTAATGAATTTTTTGAAATTCATAAATATTTTTTTAAGGCTAAGTTTGGATTTTTAATAAATGAAGATGCTGAAGTTCACAAACCAACATAATCTCACATTTCTCGGTATACCCTATTGTGAATGCTACTTTTTCACCCAAGAGAGAAGTTGGATAATTCGTATCTTTTATATCAAGAATCTAAAACAATATCTTTTAGTATAGCAAACTCTTCATAAACAAAATCATCAGAAGAATCAAGAAGTGAAAAATGAGCAGGAGTTGGTGATTGAAAGTTTTTTTGTGAAATGTTCTTGTTTTTTTCTAAGTCATCTTTTTGATAGTATCGCAAACTACCAGGAAACAATTCTAAAGTGTATATGGAATAAGAATCTATAAATTGTGTAGTTGCTAAATTTTGAAAGAACTCTAATGCACTTTGGTTTCGTAATTGTAAATTTCATTTTTTACTTTTATGGAAATAACCAAATGCTATAAAATCTAAATTGAATACATTATTCCCTTTTTTTATTTTTTGAAGTTCTCTAAATAATTCTACTAAGCCAGGGAACATTATATCTCTTCATGCCATAGACAATACTGAGTTATCAAAAGACTGTATCCCAAAACTAAACCTAATTCTAGGAAAAAAAACATATTTTGAGCTTAATGTTTTTACAAAAGTTAGAACTTCATTTTGTGGATAAGGGTTCATTTCTATGCTAAATTCTCAAAGATTTTCTATATTAAAATTTTCTATTATAGTATCTATAATTTTTTCTATATTTCTTAGTCATAACAATTGTGGAGTTCATCAGCCAAAATAAATAGATTTAATTTCTTTATCCTTAAGAATTTTGGAATAATGGTGTATTTCTGAAATTAGAGATTGTGTGTAGTTGTTTATTTCATTATGAAAACTTTCTGATTTCATTTGATCAGATGGACAAACTTGGAAACTACAATAAGGACATTTTGTTTTACAAAATGGGATATGGATATATAAAGAAAGCATAGTTTAGTCAAAAGTTAAAAGTCTGATAATAAGAGTAAGTTTAATCTAGATTAACTATTTTTCTCTTATTTTCAAAGGAATTAGAATAATAATGTTTGGAAAATAATTTATTGTAAATCTAATAAACCGTATGTTTTTTTATAAGGTTTTTGTGTAGATATGAACTAGTTATAATAATTATTTAAACTACTCTAAACTCTAAAAGCAAAAAAAATCAAGTGTAAAATTTGCATTTTTTTGAATTCTGATTATAATTTGTATATGTAATTTTATTTACTAAAAAAACTATTATGATTAACTCAATTAATGTTTCAGATGAAACAAATAAAAAATTAACAGAGCAATTTGAGATTTCTGAACAAGCAGATCAAATAGAATCTACTACAAAACACCACAATAATGAGATAGATAATATGAAAATACAAGCTAATGAAAAAAAACAAAGTGAAATTAAGGATTTGATGTGAAAATTAAATGAAGATTCTGAAATTCAGGATCAAAATGATATTTTATATGATTGTGAAAAGAGGGTTAATGATTGAAAAAATTATTTTAATGCTTTAAATGGAGATCAGGAAGCTATCCAAAGAAAAATAAAGGAGCTGGGTTATGTTAATAAGTCCACATGGATTACTACATCACAGTATTTTCTTGGATTAGATGATTTGAATGAAGAAGATCTGCAAAAAGAATATATCAAATACTTTGAACCTCAAACAAGTGTATATTATCTATGATGAGTTATAAATGCTGTACTTGCTAGAGCATTTGATATGTGATTTTTTTCAGCTATGAATGGTAAAGAATGAAAGGTAGATGAAAAATTTTCAAAAACAATTCGTATTACACAAAAACTTGTCAATATTTCTAGAAAAAGAAAAGCAGCTCAAATATAATCTACTACAGAATATACAAGAATTAGATGAATGATGTGGGGATACAAGCTCACATTGATGAAAATTTGGGTGAAAATAAAGAATTACCTGATTTGAAGCAATGATTTACAGATAATTTTAATAAGTTAAGAATAAAAATTTGAACTTTATATTTATCAAAAATAAAAAAATATAGAAATTTTAATAATCAAGATCCTCCTTGAAAACTTAATCAGATTTTTATTGAATTTAATAAAGTAAAAACTGTGGAAAAACTTTATCTATTAGGTAAAGATTTTTTTATATGAATGTTTTTATCAGATCCAGGAAGCTATAAAGCGTTGACAACATAGAATGAATATGAAGAAATTAAACGAAATGAAAAGATTAAATAAATATTTGTTTGATAATACTAAAGATCAAAAATTAAAATTTGAATTAAGAGAAATAGATAAATATATTGAAAATTTTAGTCATATATTAAAAATGCATCTTTCCAGAAGATTATTATAATAAAAAATCTAAATTAAATTTTGCCTGCCTTATATTTTTTGGTTGAAATGTTGTTTTGTTTATATAAAAGTTTGTTAACAACAAAGTGGAAGTTTATTTGTTGTAAATTATATTGATTGTTTTAAAAAGTTTTTGATAATGTTTTTATGCTATAATGCACAAAGTTTTTGTAAGGCGAATTAAATTATATTACTTGATAATTTTAAAAATTAAACTAACTTATGCAACTTTTTAAAAGAGTTTTGTTATCTTTGTTCCCTGACGAAATGATGACAAACAATGTAAATCCTGCTAGCATGTTTATCTCTTTTATTTCTACTAAAGAGTTTTTTTCTGTGATAAATAGAAAAATAATTGAAAACTATAAATTGAATCTTTTTGATATAGCTATTGATCCATTTGAATTTAAAATTGGTTTTGGAGAAAACAAATGAATCAAAAAAAAAGATGTGGATTTGTATTATGGCTATTGTAGTACAGCAAACATGAATGGCTATAGGTTTTTAAATCCAGCAAATATTGGTAATGGCCTAGCCTTAGTTAGTAGTATATATCTAGAAAAAATCTTTAGAAAATATCCTAATGAGTACTTTTTAAATTTTTTGTTTGCTATTTATTTATTAAACTTTGTGTTTTTAGCTAGAATAAAAGTTTTTCCTTTTGATAATAGACAAAAAAATTATAATCGGTTTGTGGAAATCTTATTTAACTTTTATGAAATAGTTTTTGAACAATCAAAACACAAACTAGATTATGGATTTTTAGAAGAAATTAAGAGAGAAATTTTATGAGAAATAAATCTTTTATTTTTGTTATTTGAACATTTCAAATTATTTAATTGAGCATTTAAAAATTCAGATGGAAATGATGAGGATTTTTATAAATGGATATTTTATGATGAATTAAAAGAAGCAAGTCTAAAAAATATGATAGCAAATTTTATTGATCAAAAAGATAAATTTATTTACAAATCTAGTTTTTCTATTGTTGAAAAAAAAATATTACAATATGTCTTGCCAGCTGATATTTTGTTGAAATACTTATTTGTTGATACTGACATATCAATGGTGGTCAATGATATTGTTTCAAAAATTTACGATACCGATATTTTAAAAGAAAAGTTAGATAGTTTCCGTAAAGACAAATGAGATCTTCAAAGTGTTTATATGTATATTACTGATCATAGAAACTTCAAAAAAACATTTTTTAAAGGAGTGCAAAAATATATTATGGACACTTTTCAAAATGAAGAAAAAATTAGTTGAAAAAGTTTATGAGATGAAATTGATGATATGATGTCAGATATTTGAGACGATCCAGAAAATTTAAAAGATCTTAAAATTCCAGAAAGGATAAAAAGAGAATCACAAATTATGGAAAAGATATTAAATTTTTATATCACCTTGGTTTGAGGTTTTTGGATTGCAAGATGAGATAATTTTTATTTAAGACTATTCAAAAAAGATATAATAAATGATAGTTTAAGGATTGAAAACTGGTCTGAAAACAAGAAAAATACAATACATTATTATGGTTCTTTGTTGTACAACTACGGAAAAAATGTATTTTATTACAAAAATGTTGCAGAAAATATAAGAGCAGGTAAACAAAAGTTTTTTTTACCATATAAAAATTTATCAAAAAACATTTATTCCAACATGCATATGGTTAGGATGTTTGATGAAAATTTTTTAGCTACTTTTTTGCAATGGATAAATACAAAAGATATAAAATTATATGTAAATAGTAAAAATGTACTAGAGCAATTCAAAAAAATGTTTTCAGAAAATATAGGATTAATAGTTAAAAAAAATAAAAACGAAATGATAGATTATTTATATAAAGACAAACTAAAAAACATTTTTGAAAAACTAAACTTTAGTAAAATTTTAAAAAAATCATTGAATGATGAAGATTTTTTTCATATAAAAGATTCTATGTATTCTGTAGATTTTTGGATTTATGACAAATTATTGGATGAGTTTGCTGAATTGGAAATGAAAAAAGAATATTCTGATACAAATATTTTATGAATTTTAGCATCTCTGATGGAAACTTTGTTTGGATTTATGCTTTATACAAATTATTTGAAAAAAAATAACAACAACAATTTAGATGATTTATATGAAATTTATTGTATAGATGTATTAAATATTAACAAAACTTATGCTAAAAAAATGATTAAAAAAATAAAAAAAATAGAAATAGAGTTTGAAAAAATTTTGAGCCTTTGGATTGATTTAGACGATAACAATAATTTCTTTAAAATAGCTTCTACAAATTGGTCTAATTTTATAAAAGGGAAAGAAGAAGATATATATAAGTCAGTTTCTTGAGAGGATGTTTTATGGTTTAAAGGATTTTTGAAAAATACCACTTATTACAACAAAAGGTATATTATTCCAAAATAAAAAAGATTAAAAAAAGAGCAGTCTTTCTCAAACTGCTCTTTAGTAAAAATGAAACAAAATTTAACTATTTATTTTGGATTGTTAATTCCTTTATTTTATTTATTTTTCAAGATTTTTCATGCTCTCATAAGCATTAGCATTGTCCACCCCCTAAGTTCTTTAGATTTAGGATTATCTATTTTTGTCATTATTCCATTTGTCTTAAGTCAAGCTAAGTGATCTTTATACCAATATCATTCATTTTTATTAAGCAAATTATCATCTTTAATATTATATTTATCTCCAAACAATAATCTAGAAAAAACTGTTCAAAACTCAGCTCTAGTTACTATATCATTAGGATCAAAGTTATCTTTTGGTGTTTTTCAATCAGGATGTAATCACATCAAATTTAGCTCACATGCTGTTTTCATAAAGTATTTCAATTCATCACTTTCTTTTTCTATATCTTGAAACTGATCACATCATTTTTTTCATACATCTGGTTTTTTTCACATAACATTTATTGCATATTCTGAAATCATTTTAGCAAAATGATTTCTATATAAATAACCATCCAATTTAGCATCTCGAATAGGGCATATAGTAGTAATACCATAATTATAAGAATAAAGATATGTTAACTTTAATTCATCAGAATAATTTGATTTATTTATCCCACATATATCTGCACTTTCATGAAATCATCATTTACAAGTTCAATCATAATAACTATCAGAGTAATCTTTACATAACTCATTTCATCATAGTAATCCTCAATTTAGACAACAATTATCTTTAATAAGATATCATCAAGCCCCTCATCATCCACCTAAATCTCATTTATTAGATGTTTGTGGTTTTGGGATGTATAATCACTCACTCATAACTTTTAATCATAAAACCCTATCTTCTGATTCTGGCTCAACCTCAAAAAATAAAGTATGTCCAAGATCTGATGAAGTAATAGCGTATTCTATATCTGTGGCTCATACAATAGGCTTTCCATCTCTATATCGCTGATAAGTAGAAGTTCATTCTCATAGACTACTATATTCTGCAACGAATGATTGACCTAAACTTCAATTATGATAAGCAATAATAGGAGTTCAGTTTGGAGAAATTACTAAGTGACCAATACTTCAGTTTATCTCATCTCATAGCTGGTTCCATGTTCAGTTAGTGTATTCTGCAACAACTAATTGGTTTGAATATCAATCCCAATAATTATAAGCAATAATAGGAGTTCAGTTTGGAGAAAGCACTAATTGACCAATACTTCAGTTTATCTCATCTCATAGCTGGTTCCATGTTCAGTTAGTGTATTCTGCAACAACTAATTGGTTTGAATATCAATCCCAATAATTATAAGCAATCATAGGTGTTCAGTTTGGAGAAATTACTAAGTGACGAATCTCTCATTTTTGAATTTCAAATAGATTGTTCCATATTCAGTTATTGTAAGTAAAATCATAAGTTCCTAGCAATTTGCTACCAACTGTCACCTCTCCAAATATATTAAGGTTGCTTGCTATAGGACGGATTGGATGTTTACAAGAATCGTTGTGATAAACTTCTCCAGTTCATACAGGAAATAGTCAATCTGCTATTAAATAGCTATCTCCATCCAAACACCAAAGAAATACTGGTTCACAATCACTTATTTTAGCTTTAGCTAATCCCCTTAGTTTTCTAGCTTGCTCTTCTTCTTCTTTCATATTTGGATCTTCTATCTTTTTCTTTTCATCTTTTACTCAAAATCAATAATCAGAAGGATTGACATAAGCTTCTCCTATATTCCCATCAAGAATATTTATAGTTTCTGAACTGTTTGTACAGCTCATTCATTCTCATTCTGTCATATCTATGTGTATAGTTTTTGTGTTGTTGGATATATCCATATCTATGGTTTCATCTGAACTAATAAATAGATTGATATCAAATCATCCTGCTACATAAGGATGTCTTCAAAAGAATGTTGCTTCTCTAGTATCATAATATAATTCTTGATCATAAGAATATACTTTTGCTCCACAATTTTCTATTTTATCTAATCATAAAGCTACTCATAAAGCTTCAAATATTGGACAAGATTCTAAACTATATTCTCAAAAAAATACACATACTTGTGACATAATACTAGAAGCTGGAATTCCATTTGATAAATATTCTTTCACTATCTTTGAAACTGTTATAAAATCTTCCTTTTGTTTTACTGTTCATAGCAAATTAAGTGCATCTACTATTGCCCATGCCCAAGCTTTCATTCCAGAACTAGCCAATATCTCTGCTGAATGTTTCAATAATATTGGTTCTGGATATAGATCAGGAATATTTATTTGACAATCTTTTTCTGGATACCCATCACAGTTTAATAATGATGCTAAAAGCGTTTCTATCAAATTATCTATATGATCTACATATTTTCCTGTTCATTTTATAAAATCAGCATAACATCAATCTCCAGGTCATCCATAAACTATTTTAGAGTCACCTGAAAATGGAGATTTAAATGGAAGTGTGTAATCGAAATTGAAATCAAAAGGCACTCACACATAAATTGTTGCTGATGATCTTTGTCCAGAATATGCTGCTTCTATACTAAATGGCAATAAGCCTCCACTATATACCTTTGCCTCAGCTAGCATTTCCTTAAGCAAAAATGAACCATCAATAGAAAAATCTCATTGTTGATCTACACTATAATCACAAGATCAATCATTTTTTGTTGCATTTGGATTATAGTTGTTTGCTCTTGGATCAGTACATCATAGAACTTCTATTTGCTGAGTTGCTCTCCAATCTCCATCAGTCTTCTGATCTACAAAAGATAAAAGCTCTTTAGATAGTTGATGATAGTCTATACGGTTGTAATATATTTGTAATCATTTATTACCAATCAAATTCACTAATTGTTTAATAGTTTCTGGTAGACTTGTTAGTTGGTTATAGTCAAGGAATAAAGTCTGCAAAGAATTTGGGAAAACTACTCAATCTATGCTTGTTAGTTGGTTATTGTAAAGGTTTAAATTCTGCAAATTTTCAGGGAAAACTACTCAATCTATGCTTGTTAGTTGGTTACCAGCAAGGAATAAGTCCTGTAATTGTGTGTGATTGACAAAAGCATCACTTTCTATGCTCGTGATTCCTTTGAAATCACATTGAGTAGCTGTAGTATCACAGCCATATTCTGACACTATATTTCCACTAGTTAGGACTACTGGTGTCTGCGCAAAACTCTTGCCCAGATCCAGTGTGCTAAAAAATCACACAAAGAGTAATGCCATCTTTACTATCGCAAATGCTCATAATGTACCAAATAAATACTTCTTTCCATGTCTTTGAAAATAATTTAGAACATTATTTGTATGTCTAAATCAATGATTAAAGTTTTTGTTCATTTTTGTTTCAATAAAAAGATAAAAAATTTTTACATATTCAATTATAATCAGAAAGATTTTTTTGTCAAAAATTTGAGGACTTTTTTGGGATATTTGGCATAATTAAAAAAAATGTGTGGCTAAAACAATAGGAAACAGTAGAAGGTAATTGTTTTATCTACTGTTTTTTTATAAATGCAATATAAAATTTGTAAAAAATGTTGAGAAAAG
>Ga0265293_10008161_pt1 | contig 15661 bp, 15 predicted proteins | sample Munlanlewell138R_FD_192505 | JGI IMG/M metagenome (GOLD analysis project Ga0265293, IMG submission 192505) | Leachate microbial communities from a municipal landfill in Southern Ontario, Canada - Leachate well 138R | ecosystem: Engineered > Solid waste > Landfill > Unclassified | place: Canada...
GCACTGCGGGTACAAGCACTCCAAGCCGCTGTTCAAGCACTTCCCCTCCGAGGGCGAGTACGTGCTGACGAAGGCGGGCGAGGAGAACGCCGGCGCGATCGACCTGGGCGACGGTTGGGTCTGCGTGTTCAAGATGGAGTCCCACAACCACCCGAGCGCCCTCGAACCGTACGAGGGCGCTGCCACCGGGGTGGGCGGGATCCTGCGCGACATCTTCGCGATGGGCATGCGGCCGGTCGCGCTGCTGGACTCACTGCGGTTCGGGCCGCTCTCGGAGCGGACGAACCGCCGGCTGTTCCGCGGCGTTGTCGCGGGCATCGGCGGGTACGGGAACTGCATCGGCGTGCCGACCATCGGCGGCGAGGTGCAGATGCATCCGTCCTATTCCGGGAACCCACTCGTCAACGCGATGTGTGTCGGCATCGGGCGCCGCGAGCACCTCCTGTCGGCAAGCGCCCGCGGCGTCGGCAACCCGCTCGTCCTCGTGGGCGCGGACACGGGCGTCGACGGCATCCACGGCGCGACCTTCGCCTCGCTGGAGCTGACCGAGCAGTCCGAGGAGAACCGGCCGGCGGTGCAGGTAGGCAACCCGTTCCTCGAGAAGCTGCTGATGGAGGCCTGCTGCGAGCTGGCCGAGGATCATGCCGACTGGATCGAGGGCCTGCAGGACTGTGGCGCCGCCGGCCTCACCTCGTCCTGTGTCGAGGCGGCACATCGCGCGGGGACCGGTATCGAGATCGACGTGGCGCGGGTGCCGCGGCGGGCGCAGGGGATGACCCCGTACCAGGTGATGCTCTCCGAATCACAGGAGCGCATGGTCGTGATCCCGAAGGCGGAGCACCTGGAGGACGTCCTGGCGCACTTCCGCCGCTGGGAGATCCACGCGGACGTGATCGGGGTCGTCACGGACGACCAGTTCGCGACCATCCGCGACGGCGACGAGGTCGTCGCGCGCATCCCCATCAACGTCCTCGTGGACGCCCCGCAGTACCCACCGGAGGGTGTCCGCCCCGCTGGCCTCAACGCCGTGCAGGGCGAGGACCTCGCCGCGCAGCCGGACGTGCAGGACGCCTCGGCGATGCTCCTGCAGATGCTGGCCTCCGAGAACATCGCGAGCCGCCGGTGGATCTACCGGCAGTACGACCACCAGGTGCAGAACAACACCGTGGTGAAGCCCGGTGGGGACGCCGCGGTGATCCGGCTGAAGGGCACCACGAAGGGCGTCGCGGTCTCGACCGACTGCAACGCCCGCATGCTCGCCCTCGACCCTCGCGCTGGTGCCGCCATGGCAGTCGCCGAGGCGTGCCGCAACGTGGTCGCCACGGGCGCGCGCCCGGCGGCGCTGACCGACTGCCTGAACTTCGGTAACCCGGAGAAGCTCGAGGTCGCCTGGCAGCTGGAGGAGGCGATCCTCGGCCTGTCGGACGCTGCGCGTGTCCTCGGTGCGCCCGTCATCTCCGGCAACGCCTCGCTTTACAACGAGGCTCCGGGTGGCGCGATCATCCCCACCCCCGGCATCGGCGTCGTCGGCGTGATCGATGACGTCGCGACGCACCTCACCATCGCCCCGTCCGAGGGCGACACGATCATCCTGCTCGGCGCGGAGGTCGCGCAGCCCGCGAGCACCCTCGCCGGGTCCGAGTACCAGGCGCTCACCCTGGGCCGTGAGGCGGGCCTCCCGACGATCGACCTCGCCCACGAGCTACGCGTGCAGCACCTCGTCCTCGACCTGCACGAGCGCGGGCTACTGACGGCCGCCCACGACCTTGCCGACGGCGGCCTCGCTGTCGCTGCGGCGGAGATGTGCATCGCCGCCGGCGCCGGCCTCGACGCCTCCGCCTCCGACCTCGGCGACCGTGTGGACGGCGCGCTCTTCGGCGAAGCCCCCTCGCGCTTCCTCGTCGCGACGAGGAACGCCGACACCGTCGTCGAGTTCGCGCGCGCCCACGGCATCCCTGCGACCGCCCTCGGCACCGTCGGGGGTGACCGCCTGCGGCTGGGCCCGGTGGACCTCGCACTGTCCGAAGCGACGACCGAGTGGTCGGAGGGCCTCGACCGGGCGTTGGCCCCGGTCTAGGTCAGGGCGTTAGTCCTCGGTCTCTTCGGGCGCGGGTGCGAGCCTGACTCGCCAGAGCGTTACGAGTGACGGATCCTCGGGCGGCTCGTACTCGAACGCCACGAGTAGGGCGGGAATCCCAAGCAGTGGCTCGGTGATGAGCAGCCCAAAGCCATCATCGAACAAGGCGCGGATCGGGTTTCCCTGCTTCTTCGCAGCGAGTTCTCTCTGAAGGTGTCGGGTCACTCCATGCTCGAGGAGGATCTGGCGCATCGGTGCGCTCGGCACGAGCATCGCAAACTGATCGAAGAACTGAGTCTCGATCTCGATGTGGACGGGTGACGAAGGCCTATCCAGCTCGCTGGCGTCGTCGTTCATCGATGTCCTGACGCCAGATGCGGAGTTCGGTGGCCGTTGGCTTCCGGTCAGAGATGAACGCCGACTCGTAGGGGATCACTTCCCGGTCGTCAGCGATGCGCCATCCGTGATCGAGGTGCGACAGTGCGCTGACCTGTGCGGCATCGAGCAGGCGGAGCTCGCTAAGAACGGCCTCGAGGAGTTCGCGCTCGGCCGACGAGAGGAGGTCCTCTACTGCCGAATCGCGAAGCGGAACGACAACCTTCTGTGTGTAGTTGTAGTACTTCCGCTCGACGCGGCTGATGTCGCCCGCATCTTCCATCTCTCGGAGTGTGGCGAGCATCTCTTCCGGGACAGGCCCTCGGTCCATACGGATGTATGTGGCGCCGCTGATCGAACTTCCGAGGGCGAGGAACGCCTTGAAGTCAGCGAAGTAGAGGATCTTGTTGAGTTTGGTCGCCCCGAAACGGGGGTCGTCCTTCGACTGATCCGCGATGAAGAGGATCAGCTCCTTGAAGCGCTGTCGGTCGAACTCACGTCCTCCGGCCATGCGCGCAGGATACTGCTACTCCGGCCCGCCCGCCTCGACGGTCTGGCGCAGCTTCTTCGGCGCCGTGAGCAGCCAGGCGTCGCGGACGAAGGACTCCACCTCGTCCCAGTCGGGCGCTTCGAGGTCGAGGCGGATGCCGATCCAGCCATGGCGGCCGACGAAGGCGGGGACCCAGAAGCGGTCCGGGTCTTCCTCGACCAGCATCTCCTGCACGCCGGGTGCCGCTTTCAGCACGACGCCGCTGCGGCCGTCGTCGCCGAAGTGGTCGACGAGGTAGTAGCCGAAGCGCTTCCCGGCCACCTCGAGCGACCGGTGCTCGTTGTCGTAGCGGTTGGCCGCTTCGGTCTGCGGATAGGCGGCGCAGATCTTGATGAGGCGGTCGCGGCGCTTGCGGAGCGTGGTGGCGCTGGCGGTGGCGGCGCGGGTGGAGGGTGTACGGGGCGCGGGCATGGCGGCCTCCCAGATCGGGGGGAGTCTAATCGAACTCCCAGCGGCCGACGGAGTTCACGAAGTCGTCCTCCAGCCAGGTGTGCGCGAGCGAGGGGACGAGGCGGTACCACGTCCCGTCCGGTGCCTCGTCGCCCGTCGGATCGAAGTCGTACTTCTGCTCGTAGGCGCGGGTGGCCTCCTGCGGTATGTCACCGATCGACATCGCGTCGACCGACCCTTCGAGGATGACGACGTCGTCGCCGCTCTCGAGGTGGACCGAGACGCGAGGGTCGCGCGCGAGGTTGCGCCCGGTGACGGCGTTGGCGCCGGTGCTGAACCACAGACCGTCGGACCAGACGCCCCAGACCGGCTTCGAGTGCGGCGCGCCGTTCGAGCGTGTCGTGCAGATCCAGTAATTCCTCGAGGCGATCAGTTTCTCCTCGATCGCGGGCCAGGAGGCATCCGGCGCGGCGTGCGTGATGCCGTAGGACGGATCGAGGTGAGGCTCGGTGAGTCGGGGGGTGAGGGTCATCGGAGGTGCTCCTTCGGGACGACGTCAGTGATCGACGCACGGAAGCGGGAGAACGCTGCGGGCGGGGAGCAAGTTAACCAGAACATCCGTTTGACATGCAAGAACGTGTGTTCTACGATGGTGGTAGTCGCTACCTCGCGATGGAGGCTGCGACTCCAGCTCGGAGGTTGTTCCTACGAGAGGTGCGCGGATACGCTATTACGTCGCGGCGGGTGCTCGATCGCTCACGATCCAGTTCCCATCAAAAGACGAAGCGGGCTGCTGGGACAACTTGTCCCAAATGTGGTTCCTCCGTGTACGGACATGTAGACAACTGCTGGGCCGGAGTCGCCGTCTCCACGCAAGATGGCGTCAGTCCCGGCTCCGGCACGCCGAAGGGTCATCTGACGTGAAGGTCGTGTTCCTGGAGACCGTTGAGGGATCCGGCTACATGGGTGAGGTCAAGGACGTCACTCGTGGTTATGCCCGGAACTACCTGTTGCCTCGTGGCTTTGCCGCGCCGGCAACACCGCAACTGCTCGCCCGGTCCGAAAGGCTCCGGGAGATCGAGGAGGAGCGGCAACGGGCTGAGGACGAGAAGGCGCAAGGGCTTGTCGGCAAGTTCGAGCGTCCTCTTGTCATCACGGCCCGCGTCGGAGAGCAGGGACGACTGTACGGGTCTGTCACAAATGCTGACGTCGCCGAGAAGGCTGGGGAGATTCTCGGCGAAGACCTGGACCGTCGTCGCATACTGCTGCCCGAGGCGATCCGCCGTGTGGGGGTCTACACCGTGGGGATTCGGCTGTCGCGTAATGTGACGCCGGAGGTCCAGCTGGTGGTCGTCGCTGAAGATGCGCCGGAAGGCGTGGACGCAGCGGTCGAGGCGCTTCTGAATCCACCCGTGGAGGAAGAAGTCCAGACTCCTCGTGCCGAAGCAGCGGCCTCTTCGGAGGACGCCGCCGAGACCGACGACGCCGATGGCGCGTCGGAGCCGGGCTCAGAGAACACCGAGGAGGAGAACGGCTAGCCGGCCGTCCTCCCGAGCCCCCAGCTCTCCCGAGCAAATGGGGGCTCTCCCGAGCAGATGGGCTCGATCCCCGGTACCGGTCGGTACCGGGGTTTTCTTTACCCGCCGGGCTCGGTGCCGGTTCCGCAACTCCCCTGGCTGGGTGCATCGTGGTCAGCGGCGGTCCTCGCTCACTTGGCTCCTTCCTCGGCGACAACCGCGATCGCTTCGCCGAGCGCCGCCGTCCTCAGACCGGGCTCCCGCCGCACGATGTCTCCGCCGAGGAAGCCGTCATCGCAGCGCTCCTGCTCGATGACGACGCTTACGCGCGCGTCCTGCCGATCGTGCGGCCCGAGGACTTCTTCCGCGAGCAGAACGGCTGGATCTACGAGGCCTGCCTCTCCGTCGCCGAGCGCGGCGAGGAGGTCACGATCCCCACGGTCGCGCACGAGCTCGACCGTGCGGGACACCTGGACGAGGCGGGGGGCGAGCCGTACCTCGTGGAGGTCGCCGGCAAGTACTTCACTGCCGTCGGCGTCGAGACGCACGCGCGTATCGTCGCGCGCGACGCGCTCTATCGACGGCTGATCCAGGCCGCCGGCCAGATCGCCTCCCTCGCGTACGAGGGCGGACCGGACGTGAAGTCCGTGCTCTCGCAGTCGGAGGGACTCCTCCTCGGCCTGCGCACCGCCGAGGCGGCCGGGGACTTCAAGGCGCTGCGCGACCTGCTGGACGAGTTCCTCGAAGCGCCCGAGGAGGACGCCGACGGGGAACTCGCGTCCGCCGTCCGCACCGGGTTCATGGACTTGGACGAGTTGCTCGCCGGCGGGTACAAGCGCGGCGACCTGGTCATCCTCGCGGCGCGGACCGGTGGAGGTAAGACCTCGCTGATGCTGAACCTCGCGCGGAACTGCGCCATCGGGCAGCAGGGCACCGTCGCGTTGTTCTCGCTCGAGATGGGGGGCGAGCAGCTCGCCATGCGCATGCTCTCCGCCGAGGCCGGTGTCGAGATGTCGCGGTTGCGCCTCGGACGGCACACGGAGGCCGAGGAGGCGAAGGTGATGCGCGCGCACGGCCACCTGGGCACCGCGCCGGTGTTCATCGACGACTCCGCCGTGCTCTCCGTCCCCGAGATCCGCGCGAAATGCCGCCGCCTGCAGGCCGACCACGGTCTCGACCTCGTGGTGGTGGACTACCTCCAGCTCCTCCACGGCGCCGGCCGCGCCGACACGAGGGCGAACGAGATCAGCCAGATCTCGCGGTCGCTGAAGGAGCTGGCGCGCGAGTTGCGCGTGCCGGTGATCGCGGGCGCGCAGCTGTCTCGTGCGGTGGAGACGCGCAACCCGCACATCCCCATGCTGTCCGACCTCCGTGAGTCCGGCTCCATCGAGCAGGACGCGGACATCGTCATGTTCATCTACCGCGAGGACATGTACCTGAAGCCGCAGGAGTGGCAGGACCAGCACCCGGAGGAGCCTGGCGGAGCGCACCCGACGGGTCTCGCGAACATCATCATCGCGAAGCACCGGAACGGGCCCACCGGCAGCGTGACGGTCCGCTGGGTGGACAAGACCGCCTCGTTCCAGGACCTCCTCCTGCGCCCCGAGCCCGGGTATGACGGCTTCTAGCTCCCGCGCTGCGCGAGGCCTCGCGCCGTTCGAGGGCTTCCGCGCCGGGCAGCGCGCCACCACGCTGCCCGTGCAGTTCTTCACCGAACTGCTCGAGGAGATCGCGGACCCGGATGAGCTGCGCGTCACCCTGTACGCGCTCTACGCGATCCCCCGTCCCGGACGGCCGCACGCGCTGCGCGCGAGCGCGCTGGCGGCGGAGGCGCCCCTCGCGCGCCACTACGGCGACGCGGTGGGCGAGGTGGTGCGGCGCGCGGCGGACCTCGCGGCGGAGCGAGGGACGCTGCTCACGCTCGCCCTCGAGGACGGTGACGCGCTCGTGTTCGTGAACAACGAGGCGGGGCGCAGACTGAGGGATCGGATCGCGGGCGGTCTCGACGCGGTGCCCGAGGGTGGGCGCGTGGTGGCTCGGACGGTCGTGAAGCCGCAGGGCGCGGTGGCGACGTACGAGGCGGAGGTCGGGACGCTGTCGCCCTCGGTCAGTGCGGCGCTCGCGGAGGCGGAGCAGACCTACCCGGCCGGCTGGGTGGAGGACGCACTGCGCGAGGCGGCGCGGCAGAACAAGCGATCGTGGGCCTACGCCGAGGCGATCCTCCGGCGGTGGCAGGCGGAAGGGAGGCGAGATGAAGCAGCTGAAGGACATCCTGGGCGACCAGGCCGCGTCGATCCCTACGAGCACCTCTACCGCCGCGACTGACGCCTCGACGCTGGAGGAGCCCGAGGACCTCTGCCCCCTATGCGAGGGCGCGCGCTTCGTGCGCGTCACCACGGACCCGACCGACCCGCGCTTCGGGCGCCCGCAGCCGTGCGAGTGCGCGCGGTACGAGGAGCCGGACGAGCGCCGCGCGCGTCTGTTGCGCTACTCCCGACTCGGGCCGTTCCAGCGGCTCACGTTCGCGACGCTGATCGACGCCGGGCGCTCGAACGACGAGCGCCTCCAGCGTTCCTACCGCGAGGCCGTGCGCGTCGTGCGTCGCTTCGCCGAGGCGCCCGAGGGCTGGCTCGTCCTCGTCGGGCCGCACGGCTCCGGTAAGACGCACCTCGCTGCCGCCGTCGCGAGCGATGCGATCGAGCACGGTCGGGCCGCGCTCTTCCTCGGCGTCGCTGATCTCCTCGACGAGCTCCGCGCCGGCTACGACGACGACGCCGAGGTCGGCTACGACGCGCAGCTCGAGCAGGTGAAGACCGCGCCGTTGCTCATCCTCGATGACCTCGACGCCTACGCGCAGACCGCGTGGGCGCGCGAGAAGTTCTTCCAGATCGTCTCGTACCGCTTCAACGCGGCGCTCCCCACCGTGTTCACGGCGGTGAAGCCGCCGACCGAGATCGATGAGCGCCTGTCGAGCCGCCTCGTCGACCCTGCGATGTCGCAGGTGGTGGAGCTGGCGCACGGCGACGCCGCCCCCCGCTACGTCCACATCGGCGCGATGAACCGCGAGCGGCTCGCGCGCTTTACTTTCGACGACTTCACGCCCTCGGGCATCGGCCTCAAGGGTGCGCAGCGCACCTCGCTGGAGGCGGCCTACCGCGACGCCCTGAAGTGGGCCCGCGACCCCGAGGGCTGGCTCGTCCTGACCGGCGGCACCGGTTGCGGCAAGACCCACCTCGCCGCCGCGATCGCCAACGTGCGTCTCGACGACGGCCAGCGCGTCGCCTTCGCCACCGTCCCGGACCTCCTCGACGAGCTGCGCGCCACCTATGCCCCCGACGCCCCGAGGCGCTACGACCAGCTCTTCAAGTCCCTGCTGGAGGCGGAAGTCCTGATCCTCGACGACCTCGGGGCGCAGAAGTCGAGCCCATGGGCGGAAGAGAAGCTGTACCAGCTGCTCAACCACCGCCACGTCGCCCGCGCCCTGACCGTGGTGACCACGAACAAGCGCCTCGGTGACCTCGAGCCCCGGATCGCCTCGCGCCTCGCGGACACCGAGGTGTCCCTGCTCCGCGATATCACCGCGCCGGACTACCGCACGCTGAAGCCGTAGTTCTCTCGCACGCCCCCTCTGCCCTCCGATTCCGACCCCCTCTCCCGGTTTCGGGAGAGGGTTGGGGTGAGGGCCCTCTGCACCTGCATCGCTCTCCGCCGCGCCGGGCGCTCGCGCCGGAAGGCCCTCACCCCCGGCCCCTCTCCCAAAACCGGGAGAGGGGAGGCGGAAGGGAGAAGGGAGAACGCAGAAGCCCGGAGCGCCGCGCCTATACTGGTCGTATCCCCCACCCCGGACCTGCCTCGGGAGTGCCGCTGTGCAGATCACCGTCCGTCTCTTCGCCGTCCTGCGTGATGCCGCCGGCGTGGACTGCTTCACCGAGCGGTTCGAGGGCGACATCGTGACCGTCGAGGCGTTCCGGGCGCGGCTCGCGGAGCGCGAGGGGCTCGGGCCGCACATGCCTCGCGTCGCGCTCGCGGTGAACGAGGAGTACGTGATCGATCCGGGGACCGTCCTCCGCGACGGGGACACCGTCGCGCTCATCCCGCCGATCTCCGGCGGTGGCGTGACGCCCCGGTTTCTCGTGACGTCGGAGGTCCTCGATGCGCACGCGATCCGCGAGGCGGTGATGACGCCGGCCAGCGGCGCGTGCGTGGTGTTCGAGGGCGTCGTGCGCGACCACCACGAGGGGCGCGCGGTGGAGCGGCTGGAGTACGAGGCGTACGAGGGGATGGCGCTCCGCCAGTTGGAAGTCGTCGCCGACGAGGTCACCGAGGAGTACCGAGACCGCGAGGTCCACGCGATCGCGATCCATCACCGGGTGGGGCCACTCGTCGTGGGGGAGACCTCGCTGGTGGTCGCGGTGAGCGCGGCGCACCGACGCGACGCGTTCGAGGCGGCGCTGCGCGCGGTCGACCGGGTGAAAGAGACCGTGCCCGTCTGGAAGAGGGAGTGGGGTCCGGACGGCTCGCACTGGCAGGACGGCGTCGTCCCGTCACCCTCGACACATTCGACACCGCCGAGCGCGTAGCCCTCGATGACCTCTCCGCCGGACCGTCGTTACTGCGCCGCGTGCGGCTCTGACCGGATCGCCCCGCGCCTCGTCCACCACTGGCAGTGCGCGAACTGCGGCGTGACCGACTGGAAGAACCCCCTCCCCGTGGCTGGCACGTTCATCCTCCGCGAGGGGCGCGTCCTGCTGGTCCGGCGCGCGGCGCACATGGAGCGCGGCGCAGGTGGCTGGGTGTTCCCCGGCGGCTTCGTCGAGCGCGGTGAGACGCCGTGGGAGGGCGCCGTCCGCGAGACGCAGGAGGAGGCCCTCGTCACGCCGACGGTGCTCCGCGCGATGCCGCCTCGGACGGTGCTGACGCCGCACCACGTCGTCATGCCGTTCGTCGCCGAGCTCGACCCGCGCGAGGAACCTCGCCCCGGGCCGGAGTCGGCGGAGGTGCGCTGGTTCGACTTCGACGAGATCCCATGGGACGAGATCCCGTTCTCGACCACCGTGGCGGCGCTGCGCGGACTCGTCGAGGCACCCGATCCGACGCAGCACGGGATCGTCACCTTCCGCGAGGTGACCTCGCCGGGCCGCAGCCGCGCACCGTTCCGGTTCTGCATCCGCTGCGCGACACCCCTCGGCGCGCCGGGGGAGGACGGCGCGGTGCGCTGCTCGAACTGCGGCTGGTTCCGCTGGGACAACCCGAGCCCGACCGCGGGGTTCCTCGCGATCCAGGAGCGGCGTGTGCTCCTCGGACGGCGGCGGCAGGGACGTGACGGCGCGGGACGCTGGGCGTGCCCCTCCGGCCATATGGAGCCCGGCGAGACACCCGAGGAGACCGCGGAGCGCGAGCTGCTGGAGGAGTCCGGGGTGAGCGCGCGCGCCGAGCGCTTCGTTGGCCTGTTCGCCAGCGGCGACCACACGGAGGCGGTCTACGCCGGCCCCGTGCTCGATACGAACGGGACGCCCTCCGGCGAGTTCGACGAGCTGCGCTGGTTCACCGGCCCCGAGGCGACCGAGGCGGAGACCCACCACGGCACGCCTGACCTCGTCGCGTGGGCGCGTGGCAAGGGGCTGCTCGACTAGAGTCGTGCGATGCTGCACGCCATGAGCACGACCGCCCTCGCCCGTCGCGGCTCCGACATCGCGACACGCCTGCGTGCGGGGCTCCTGGACGTGCTGCTTCCGCAGCAGTGCATCGTCTGCGGCGACTTCGGTGCGTCCCTCCACCCCGAGTGCCTCACCGCCTTCCCACCCGCCGAGGGCTCCCGCTGCGCGCGTTGCTGGCGGCCCGTCCCGACCACGTGGTGTGAGCGCTGCGCGAGCGAGGGGCCGGACGTCCCCGCGTTCGATGCGCTCCGTACCCCCTTCCGCTTCGAGGACCACGCGCGGCGCGCGATCCTCGAAGCGAAGTTCCGAGGGATCACGTCGCACCTGCCCGTGCTGGCCGGCGCGGCCGTGGAGGTGATCCCGCCGGAGTGGCGCTACGACGCCGTGGTCGCCGTCCCCCTCGCGCGGGTGCGGGAGCGGCGGCGCGGTTACAACCAGGCCGCGATCCTCGCCCGGCACATCGCGAGGGCGACCGGGGTCCGGGAGCACGGGCGCCTCATCGCGCGCGTCCGCTCCACCCCGGCACAGGCGACGCTTTCCGCGGAGCGGCGCGCGACGAACCTCGTGGGTGCGTTCGCCGTCCGGGGTGTCCCGCCGCCTGCCGTCCTCGTCGTGGACGATGTGACGACCACCGGTTCGACGCTCGATGCGGTCGCGAGCGCCCTCAAGGCCGCCGGTGCGGAGCGCGTGTACGTGCTCGCCGTCGCGCGGGAGGACTGATGACCTCCGGCAGCGCGACGCCCTCGCTCGCGATCTTTCTCGGTGGGATGGAGGGCTCCCCCGTCGAGGAGTGGATGCGCGGCGTCCTCGAAGCTGCCGCGCTCGACACCGCGGAGGTCGCCCTCGCCTCCGGCGCGTTCGCGCGGGTCGTCCTCGCCGCCGACCGTGCGCCGGGCCTCGCTGTCCCCGACGGGCTAGAGGTGCGCATCGACGGCGTGGGTACCTCAGGCAGCGCATTCCGCTTCGGTCCCGCCTTCGTCGCGCTCGCCGAGGAACTCCCGCGCGGGGGCGTCGCCTACATCGGTGCGGGCAGCGGCCCGCTCCTGCGCCCCGCGGACTTCGAGGCCCTGGTCCTGGCTATGGCGGACGGGGTGTGCGTCACCAACAACCGCTTCTCGTCCGACCTCTTCGCGCTCACTGACCCGCAGTCGGTCGCGCTCCTCGATCCGGTGGCGGAGAAGGACAACGCGATCCCGCGCCGGCTCCGGGACGAGCACGGCATCGAGGTCGTCGAGCTGCCGCGGACACTGGCGACGCAGTTCAACCTCGACACGCCCAGCGACGCGCTCGCGCTCGCGCTCTCCGGTCGCGCCGGGCCCCGGCTCACCGCCGCCCTCGCCGATGCGCCAGCCGTCGAGCGGATGCAGCGCGCGGCACGCCCCTTCGTCGACCGCACCGCCGAGGTGCTCGTCGCGGGGCGTGTCTCCTCGCGGACCTGGCAGTACCTCGAGACCGAGACCGCCTGCCGCATCCGTCTACTCTCCGAGGAGCGCGGCATGCAGTCCGCCGGCACCGATGTAGCTGGCACCGCGCGCTCGATCCTCGGGCAGCTCATCCTGGAGGCCGGCCCCGTCCGGACCTTCGGCGTCCTGCTCCCCGAGCTCTGCGACGCCGCCTTCATCGACCTGCGTCCCGCCCTCGTCCAGCTCGGCATCCGCGCGTCGAGGGCGGACCGGTTCGCCGCCGACCTCCGCCGCCCCGAGGAGATCGAGGACCCCGCCCTCCGCGCGATCGTGGAGGCGGTGCAGGTGTCCCCGGTGCCGGTGGTCCTCGGCGGGCACTCCCTTGTGGGCGGATCGCTGGAGCTGCTCAACCAGTGGGCGTGGGACGAGCACGACGCCGCGACGGCGGGTGGCTAGGTCTGCTTCTTCACCCGCGATCTCTTCGGCTTCGCGTTCCGGATCGCCGCCTCGCGGGCGCCCTCGAACCAGGCGCGGAGGGCCTCCGGGTCGTCGAAGTCGTCCTCGGGGAGGGAGAAGTAGGGGAGCGTGGTCGGCTTGCCCCTCATCTCGTAGACCCACTGGCGCTGCCCCGCCGCCTCGAAGGTGGGGCGGTTGACCTCGTCGGCGCGGAGGAACACGGAGCCGTCGTCCACGAGGCCAAACATCAGGCCCTCCACGAACAGGCCCCAGCCGCCGAACATGAAGCGCGAGGAGACCGGCGCGAACGGTGTGAGCCGGTCGATGATCTCCTCGACGAGTGGGGCGTCCGGGTGGTTCTTCCTCGCGGGCATGGCGGGATCCTCGTGCGGCGGTCGAACCCTCGGACGTAGCGGGCAGCGGGGATACCATCGGGCCTCAGTCGGCCCCCTCGCACCCCCGGACGACTGTGTTCCGCCTGAAGGGGAGGATGCCATGAGCGCCCTCGAGCAAGTAGACCCGGACGTCGCGCAGATCATCCGCTTCGAGGAGCAGCGCCAGCAGCAAGTGCTGGAGATGATCCCCAGCGAGAACTACGCCTCCGCCGCCGTGATGGAAGCCGTGGGCTCCGTCCTCACCAACAAGTACGCGGAGGGGTACCCGGGCGCGCGTTACTACCACGGCAACGCCGAGGTCGACCGCGTCGAGGACCTCGGGCGGGAGCGTGCGAAGGCACTGTTCGGGATGGACCACGCAAACCTGCAGCCCCACTCCGGGGCGCAGGCGAACATGGCGGTCTACCTGGCGCTGCTGAACTTCGGCGACACGGTCATGGGCCTCCAGCTGGACGCGGGTGGCCACCTGACCCACGGATCGCCGGTCAACGCGAGCGGTAAGCAGTACAACTTCGTCCCCTACGCCGTGGACCGCGAGACTCACCTCATCGACTACGACGTGATGGAGCGCCTCGCGAAGGAGCACCAGCCGAAGGTCATCATGACCGGGGCGACGGCGTACCCGCGCCTCTGGGACTTCAAGCGTGCCCGTGAGATCGCGGACGAGGTCGGTGCCATCCTCATCGCGGACATGGCCCACCTCGCCGGCCTCATCGCCGGCGGCGCGCACCCCTCGCCGGCCGGGCTGGCGCAGGTCGTGACCTCCTCCACGCACAAGACCCTCCGAGGTCCGCGCGGCGGGATGATCCTGTGCGACGCGAACCTCCGCCGGAAGATCGACTCCGGCGTGTTCCCCGGCTCGCAGGGTGGCCCGCTGATGCACGTCATCGCGGGCAAGGCCGTGATGCTGAAGGAAGCCGCCACCGAGGAGTTCAAGCAGTACGCCCACCAGGTGGTAGCGAACGCGAAGACCCTGGCGCAGGTGCTCCTCGACGCCGGCTTCACCCTCGTCTCGGGCGGCACGGACAACCACCTCCTGCTCATCGACGTGACGAAGAACGGCCTCACCGGCGTCGAGGCGGCCGACGCGCTCGAGGCGGCGGCCATCGTGGTGAACTTCAACTCGATCCCGTTCGACGAGCACGGCCCGCGCGTCGGCGGCGGTATCCGCTTCGGCACCCCCGCGATCACCTCGCGCGGGATGGGCGAGGCGGAGATGCAGCAGATCGGCGAGTGGATGGCCCGCGTTCTGCGCGACGTGAAGGACTCCGCCGAGCATGCCCGTGTGCGCGAAGAAGTCCTCGCCCTGACCGCGAAGTTCCCCGCCCGAGGTGTCCCCGTCCGGTAGACCGGCGGAGGGCCTCACCCCCGCCCCCTCTCCCGGAGCCGGGAGAGGGGAGTCAGAGGCGGTCACGCGATGACACAGCCGAGCAGCGAAGCGACCTTCGATGTCGTGATCGTCGGCGGGGCGTTCGCCGGCCTCAGCGCTGCGCTCATCCTCGGACGGGCGCGGCGGCGCGTCCTGGTCTGCGACGGCGGCCCCGCGAGGAACGCGCCCGCGCACGCCTCGCATGGCTTCTTCGCCAACGATGGCACGGCGCCCCGCGAACTCCTGCAACGCGCCCGCGAGGAGCTGCGCCCCTACGACAGCGTCGAGGTGCGCTCCATCCTCGTGGAGTCCGCGTCAGCCCTCGACGCGTCCGAGGGTTCCGCGGCTGCGGGCGCCGGCTTCCGGCTCGGGCTCGCGGACGGGGAGACCGTGCGAGCGCGGTTCGTCCTCCTCGCCTATGGGCTGACGGATGCACCGCCCGAGATCCCGGGCCTCGCCGACCTCTGGGGGCGCGCCGTCCACCAGTGCCCGTACTGCCACGGCTGGGAGGTACGGGACCGCCCGCTCGGCCTCCTCGGCTCGTGGCGGACGATGCGGCAGCGCGCGAGCTTGCTGCGCGGCTGGAGCACGGACCTCACCGCCTTCATCCAGGACGCCGGCCCCGAGAGCACGGCCGATGCCGCCGCCGTCGAGATCGATCGCCTGGCCCGCCTCGGCGTCACGGTCCGTACCGAGCCGGTGGAGCGCGTCGAGGGCGTCGGGCAGGGCGGGCTCCGCGTGTTCCTCGAGGGTGGCGATGCCATCGATCTGGGCGGGCTCTTCGTCGCACCCAACGTGACGCCGCGCTCGGACCTCGCCACGTCGCTGGGCTGCTTCCCGGTGGAGGGGCCGGAGGGCCTCCTGCCGTTCGTCCGCGTCAACGACGCCGGTGAGACGACCATCCCGGGCGTGTTCGCCGCCGGCGATCTCCTCGGCGGGACGCAGACCGTCGTGATGGCGGTCGGCTCCGGCGCACGCGCCGCCTACGTGATCAACCACCGCCTCGCCCACGAGGCGGCCGAGGCGCTCCTGGCCTGAGGTGGGCTTGAGGCGAGGAGGAAGCTGATGCGCTTCGCCTGCTGCCGGTCATCCTCGTGCAACGCGCTGGCGCGTTCGATCACCGCATGACGCTCTACCTCGACCTGGACGGTGTGCTCGCGGACTTCGAGGGCCACTTCCTCGCCCTGTTCGGGAAGCGCCCACGCGAGCTGCCGCTGAAGGAGATGTGGCGCCTCGCCTCCGGAGAGCGCGGCTTCTTCGAGACGATGCCGAAGATGCCGGACGCCGACCTCCTGTGGTCCTACTGCCTCCCCTTCCGCCCGCAGATCCTCACCGGCCTCCCCCGCGGCGACTGGGCCGAGGTGCAGAAGCGCCGCTGGGTCCGCGCCCACCTCGGCGATCACGTCCCCGTGACCACGTGCATGGCACGCGACAAGTGCGCCTACGCCGCCCCCGGCGACGTGCTGGTGGAC
>Ga0265293_10008162_pt1 | contig 15660 bp, 9 predicted proteins | sample Munlanlewell138R_FD_192505 | JGI IMG/M metagenome (GOLD analysis project Ga0265293, IMG submission 192505) | Leachate microbial communities from a municipal landfill in Southern Ontario, Canada - Leachate well 138R | ecosystem: Engineered > Solid waste > Landfill > Unclassified | place: Canada...
GACTTCATGCCCTTTTCTTTGCAAAAGGCAACAATCTTTTCCAGATCGTCCAGTCTGAAATTTTGCGAGGAATTTGAACGCATATTCAAAGCCTCCACACCGAAATAAACCGAGTCGGCTCCGGCCCGGGCAGCTGCGGTCAGCGACTCGTACGAGCCCACAGGGGCCATTAATTCAGGCTTCATAGCTCAATACTATCTAATAGTTGGAACAATTCGGAGAGATGCTCAGCCCTTAGCATAGCTATCCGGGTTTCCCTAAAATTTGGAATGCCTTTAAACAAAGGCGTAGCTGCCAAATGCCGTCGAATATGCAAAATACCTCTGCGTTCGTCAAGCATATTGACACTGTTCAAGATTTGTTGCTTCAGCACATCCAGTTTCCACTTGTTGTCCAATTCGGGCTCTGTACCGGTAGCCAGGTAATGCTTGATTTCTTTGAAGATCCAGGGACGACCTATGCAGGCTCTGCCCACCATCACTGCAGCTACTCCGCTTTCGTCGAAACGCCGGCGGCAGCATTCTCCTGAGTTAATGTCGCCATTGCCTATGATGGGAATATGCATCCTGGGGTTGTTGCAGACTTCGGTAATCAGTGTCCAGTCGGCTTTGCCCGTATACATCTGGCTGCGGGTACGCCCGTGGATACTGAGGGCAGCAATACCGCAATCCTGCAGTCGCTCGGCCAGATCTACGATAATCTTGGATTGCTCGTCCCAGCCCAGGCGTGTTTTGACCGTCACCGGAATTTTAACGGCATCCACCACGGCACGGGTTATTTCCAACATGCGGGGAATGTCTTGCAACAATCCTGCTCCCGCGCCTTTGCCTGCTATTTTGCGCACCGGACAGCCAAAATTGATGTCCAGGATGTCGGGGCCGGCTTCTTCGCAAATGCTGGCAGCCTCGGCCATGGTGGCAGGATCCTTGCCATAGATTTGGATGGCTACCGGACGCTCTGCGTCTGAAATGCGCAATTTTTGATTGGTTTTGCTCACATTGCGGATCAAGGCGTCGGAAGAAACAAATTCCGTATAGACCATATCTGCCCCGAATTGCTTACACATCAGGCGAAAAGCCGGATCTGTGACATCTTCCATAGGAGCAAGCAAAAGCGCCTCCTCAGGCAATTCAAGTGAAGCAATTTTCATTTTCCCACAAACTTCATAACAAGCCGTAACGGGCTTTCAGTTTTTTATCGCCCAAAATGCGCAAAGCTTCCTGCAGCGATTCATTGAGGGGAGCCATTACTTTGTAATAATCTGCCGACTTCCACAGGTCGCGGACGATGTAGGCCTTGCATTGCATACGGAGCACAGACAAATCTTCCTTTCGGCGTTCTTCTGTGATTTTTACACTGTCTGCCTGAGCCATCCGGAACATCTCTTCCAGGATCTCGTCGCTCAATTCAAATTGCTTGATAAACTGCTGTGAATTACCGTATTTTTCCAACAAAGCCTGGCGGTTGTCGTCAACGTAAGTCAAGGTGAAGCGATTGAGTATGCCTTTGTTAACGAGCTCCCTGTGCAAATCGGTATAGCGGGTAGTATCAATAGGCACGAAAACATCCGGCATGATACCGCCCCCTCCGTAGACCGTACGTTTTTTGAGCAAAGTGGAATAACGCAGGGAATCGGGAAAATGAATGCTGTCCGCACTGCTCATTTCTCCCCGGTTATAGCGTTCAATCATGTCGCGTCCATAGGCTTCGACTCCGTCTTCGTAGGGTTTTTGTATGCAACGCCCGCTGGGGGTATAATAGCGGGACACAGTCAATTTCAGAGCGGTTCCGTCACCCAAAGGGAAAATACGCTGAACCAGACCTTTGCCAAAACTGCGCCGTCCAACAATCAGAGCCCTGTCCCAGTCTTGTACGGCACCGGCCACAATTTCGCTGGAGGAAGCAGAATATTCGTCTATAAGCACAATCAGGTTGCCTTGTTCAAAAGAACCTTGCTCGGTGGCATCTGCCTGATAACGTGGACTGTTGAGACCTTCTGTATAAACCACGCTGCGACCTTTGGGCAAAAACTCGTCTGCCAGTTCTACGGCTGTGTTCATATAGCCGCCACCGTTGGATTGCAAATCCAGAATCAACTGTTCCATGCCTTGCTGCCTGAGTTCTTCGAAGGCCTCCTTGTATTCTTTCATGGTGGTGGCACTAAAACGGCTCAGGCGAATGTAGCCGGTTCTCTTATCCACCATAAAGGCAGCATCCAGGCTATAGAGTGGTATTTTATCACGTGTAATTCTGAATTCGAGAAGCTCCGCTTCCCCTCTTCTTTTTACTCCAACCCGCACCAAAGTACCTTTTGGCCCTTTGAGGCGTTTCATGACTTCTTTGTTGGACATTTTCACTCCGGCAATAATCTCATCGTCTACCTTCAGAATACGGTCACCGGCCAAAAGGCCTACTTTTTCGGAAGGCCCGCCGGTAATGACTTCTACAATAAAAAGGGTATCGTTCATCATGTTAAACGAAATGCCTATACCGTCGAAGCCGCCCTGCAGGGGTTCACTCATTTCGGAAACCTCTTCTTTGCTCATGTAATCCGAATGCGGATCCAATGTCTTGACAATAGAGTGCATGGCTTCGTCTATGATTTTTTCGTTGTTCACGCTGTCAACATAAAAAGAATTCAGGGCAAAAACAGCGGTCTGAATTTTACGCATAGGAGCTATATAATCCTGAGCCTGCAAGGAGGTCCAGAGCAATAGTAAACCAAAGATCAACAATGTTTTTTTCATCAATTTCTATTTATGGGTTAAGCAGAGGTACCAGGGCTGCCGGCACGAAGGCGCTTACGTCTTTGCCGTGTCGGAGCAATTCCCTGATCATAGCCGATTTAATGTATGATAAATCCGGTTCGGTAAACAACAACAATGTTTCCAGCCCAAAAACACCTGCATTGAAATCGGCCATCGTTTTTTCGTATTCATAATCAGCCACAGAGCGAACTCCCCGCAAAATGGCAGCACATTGTTTTTGCCGGGCAAAATCTCCGGTAAGGCCAGTGTAATGTGCAATCTCTATCTTGTTCTGATCAGGGAAACAGGCGGCTATTTGTTCCAGGCGTTTTTCGAGCGAGAAGTAGGGCTTTTTTTGATCGTTGATGCCTATGGCAATAATCAGGTGGTCAAAAAGCTGCAAGCCTTTCATTACTAAAGAGTAGTGTCCTAAGGTGAAAGGGTCGAAAGAACCGGGAAAAAGCAGCGTTTTCATACTTCTTCTTCTATTACGAGGTTGTTTATTATAAAATTCTGGCGTTCGGAGGTATTCTTGCCCATATAAAACTCGAGCAGTTCCTTGACCAGGTCTTCTTTGCGCAAATTCACCTTATCCAGCCTCATATCTTTGCCTATGAAATGCCTGAATTCGTCGGGCGATATCTCTCCCAAACCCTTAAAGCGGGTAATCTCGGGATTGGGCCCTAAAACTTCTATGGCCTCGATACGTTCCTCTTCGGAATAGCAATAACGGACCTCTTTTTTGTTTCTAACCCTGAACAAAGGGGTTTGCAAAATATATACATGGCCTTTTTTGATCAGATCGGGGAAAAATTGTAAAAAGAAAGTCATCAGCAGCAGACGTATGTGCATACCGTCCACATCGGCATCGGTAGCAACAATAACTTTGTTGTAACGCAGATCTTCCAATCCGTCTTCAATATTGAGGGCTGCCTGCAAGAGGTTGAATTCTTCGTTTTCGTAGACCACTTTTTTGGTCATGCCGTAGCTGTTGAGAGGTTTCCCTCTTAAACTGAAGACGGCCTGGTAATTCACATCCCGGCTTTTGGTGATTGAACCGCTGGCTGAATCACCTTCGGTAATGAACAGGCTGGTTTCTTCGAGGTTTTGCCCTTTGCTGTCGTTGAAATGAAAACGGCAATCGCGCAATTTCTTGTTGTGCAGATTCGATTTTTTGGCTCGTTCACGGGCCAGTTTGGTCACATTCGAAATGGCTTTGCGCTCTTTTTCGGAGTCAGCAATCTTTTTGAGTAATATATCCGAAGTCTCGGGATTCTTATGCAAATAATTATCCAATTCTTTTTTGAGAAAATCTCCGATAAATTTACTGATCGTAGGACCCTTGGGACCCATATCGCGCGATCCCAGCTTGGTTTTGGTCTGGGATTCAAATACCGGCTCTTCCACCTTGATGCTGACAGCGGCAATCATCCCCATACGGATATCGGAGTAGTCGTGATTTTTGTTGAAATATTCCTTGATGGTACGTGTTACGGCCTCTCTGAAAGCTGTCTGATGAGTACCGCCCTGGGTAGTGTGTTGACCGTTGACAAAGGAATAATACTCTTCACCGTATTGGTTGCCATGTGTCAGGGCAATTTCGATATCCTCGCCCGTAAGGTGAACAATCGGATACAGGCTCTCCGAGGTCATATTCTCGTTAAGCAGATCCAATAAACCGTTTTTGGAATAATACTTTTGACCATTATAAATGATGCTGAGCCCTGAATTCAGGAAGACATAATTCTTGATCAGTCGCTCTATGTGCAGGTCTTTGTATTCATAATTTTTGAATAAGGTAGCATCGGGGGTAAATTCTATCAAGGTGCCATTTCTCTGTTCACAAGCTTCCTGAGCTTGTTCATTTGTCAATAAACCACGTTCAAAATCGGCAGTTTTGCTTTTATGATCCCGAAAAGCCTGAATACGAAAAAAAGAGGATAAGGCGTTAACTGCCTTGATGCCTACACCATTTAAACCAACAGACTTTTTGAATGCCACAGAATCGTATTTGGCTCCGGTGTTCATCTTGGAAGAGACGTCCACCACCTTGTTCAGGGGGACTCCTCTGCCGTAGTCCCTGACGGAAACAAAACCTTCGCTTATATTGACTTCGATGGTTTTGCCGTAACCCATCATATATTCATCCACACTATTATCCAGGACTTCTTTCAGCAAGACATAAATACCATCGTCGGGATTGGTGCCGTCACCCAATTTGCCGATATACATGCCAGGCCTCAGCCGTATATGCTCTCTCCAATCGAGGGTAACGATGCTTTCATCCTGATATACTCCTTCCTGAATTTGGTTCAATAGCGTATTTTCCATATTGCTTCTACTTATTTGCAGCTTGTCGGATTAATGGGCAAAGGTAAAAAAAATTCGGCTCTGTGCGTAAAAAAAGAGCGGGATTCACTTGTATGAATCCCGCTCCTCTATATTCAGATCTTTGCTTTATACTTTAGAAAAAATCCATTTTGATTTATTCCTGTGCAAAGCCATAACCATTGGTAATCTTGCCGTTGGATTTTGATATGGTAGTCGATGACATCGGACAGATATAGCGGGGAGGTGTTTTGGCGGCATAGTCAGCATCCGTATAACCCTTGAAGATATCGTTCAGGTATTGATCTTCGTAGCTTACAATGGTGCTGCCCCAGGGAACCACTTCATAACCGGCAGCGATAAGGGCTTTGCCTTGTACGCCGGCTGAGTCAATGAATTCAAACAAACCCTGTATGGCCAGATTACGGTCACCCGAGGTATTGTCATAACCTTCCCAGCCATCGTGCTGACCCCTCCAACTCGGGAATTTAACCGGATAAGTGGGATCTCCGGGCAGAACATCGCATTGCTTGGTCAGCATATAGCTCATTCCCAAATCAGCGGTGTTTACTCGCTTGGTATAAATATAGGCGGGAATAGTATTGCCATTGTCAAAAGTATAGTATCCCTGGGTTTTCAAGCCGTTGATCATGGCTTCCTGAGCATCCCGGAGTGCAACTATCTTTTCGGGCAATTTGCCGGTACGAATCAAGTCGTAACGACGTAAACCCTCACCGGCAAATTCCAGCTTCCGTTCCTGGGCAATGGCTTCTTTGAGCGCATCTCCGCTGAGAGCAGCAATGTAAGCATCCACTTTGACAGCTTTGGCTGTGGCGGGGAAAGCTCTTTCACGAACTTTGGCCAGTTCCGTTTTGGCAGGACCTTCTTTGCCCAATTCAGCATAGACTTCGGACAACATCAGTATTACATCGGCCATACGCAAATAACAGGTGTTGATACCGGATTGGCGTTGTTTGGTCGTCCAGGGATTGGTCATACGGCTTTCGTCCCATTTGTTGTTGGCCAGACCACCTTTGTTCTGGGAACCCGGGTCGAACAACAAGAGCGTTTCCGTGCAGGGATGTTGGTTGCAGGTAACTGCCACACTGGCATCACGACGTAAATCCAGAGGATCGAAATCACCATAATAGAACGAAGCGTAAATACGGCTCTGTCCATAAGACTTGCAGGGGAAATTGTTGGAACCACCACCTTTGGAAGGACGTCCGAAAGCGTAAGGCCTTTCTGTTTGTTGCCCCTGGGTTTCGGCAATTTCAAACAAAGATTCGGGACTTACCTGCAAATCCATCATGTATTGGAAGTTGCGCTGGAAGGGATTGCCATAACCACGCTCGTCTGCGGTGATCAAAACAGCTTTTCCTTCTGTAACACAGTCTTCGAGATATTCTTCGGCAATTCTGTAATAATCCAGGTAATCGGGATGACGGGCATAAATGGCATTCCATTTCTCTCCACTGATGCTGGTGTGTTTTTCTAAAGTTACACCATAATCAAAATCGGAACGGAACAATTGATAGCCTCCGGCGTAAAGCGCCAATCTGCCAATAAAACCCTGAACAAAAGTTCCGGTAATCCTTTCACCATTCACGCCCCCCTCGTTCAGCCGGTACATAAAGGGTTCAACCATTTTAAGATCGGCCAGCAAGTTGTCGTAAATATCAAATCTTGAAGTAACACCAACATCCGATTGGTCTTGTGTATAAATGGGTTCCTCAAAATACGGAATATCACCAAAGAAACGGATCAATTCATGATAAGCAATGGCACGCATGGTTACAGCTTCGCCGTAGAGCTGGGTCCATTCGGAAACTTCCTGTGCATCCCAGGCTGTCTGAAAGGCCGGTTTGCTTTCAATTTGAGCAATTACTATGGCCAGTCGGTTGGCCATTTGATAACAATACCTCCAGGCTGTTTGAAAATCGTTGAAATCAATAGAGAAATCTTCGTCAGCATACAATCCTTCGGGCACATGCCTCTGTTGCGCAGAATAGGCCTCCGGGTGGCATTCAGAGTCGGAACCGCCGATGATCAGATCGTAAAAAAGCCCGTTGGAATGAACGTAAGATCTACCGCGGAAAATCTCGTAACAACCCATCAGAACTTTATAGGCTTCATCAGGCGTGGAGAAGACAAAGTCCTCGTCCACCTGCGAAGGAGAAGAAACATCCAGGTATTCCTCTCCGCATGAAGTAGTGCCTATGGTCAGCAAAAAGACACTCGCAAGAATATAAATATATTTTTTCATTGTTATATGACATTAATAGTTAGAACTCCAGATTGACTCCAAAAGTGAAGGAGCGCGCACGAGGATAAGCTCCCCAATCCAAACCGGTGGTAGGATAACGTGCACCACCCTGGCTGGTATTGGTGTTGACTTCAGGATCCAGGCCTGAATAGTTTGTCAGAGTGAATAAATTGTACACGCTGGCATACAGACGGGCGTTGACCAAACCGATCTTTCTGATCATGTTTTTAGGCATGGTATATCCCAAAGTAGCTGTATTCAAACGCAGGAAAGAACCATCTTCTATACCCAGTGTGGAAACCACGGGATTTTCGTGATAAGGAAGGAAAAGACTGGCATCGGTGTTCAAAGCATCCAAAGCGGCCGGATCGGTCACCTTAACCAGACTTCCGTTTTGGATGTCGTAAATTTTATAAGCACCTGCGATATAATCCATCCTGTTACGATACAAACCATCGTTCTTGCTTCCGTATACAGTAGCCAGGTAGTTGGCATTGTAAATTTGATTGCCATAGCTCCAGTTGAAGAACAAACCCAAATCAAAAGCTTTGTAAGAGGCGTTGACATTGAGACCTCCCGTGTGCTTTGGATTCATGTTTCCGATTATATCAACATCGTATTCGTCAACCACACCATCGGGGACATCGTCGGGACCACTGATATCGGCATATTTGATTACACCGGGATAGGCTGTCTGAGATCCGGGTTTATTGTTTTCTGTGCCATATACGGTACCAATAATACCGGATGCAATGTCAGGAACACCCGCTTTAAGGGTATAAATCCCGGTGTTGGCATCATAGTCAAAATCACTGGTCGTATACCAGCCTTCGTACTTGAATCCACGAACCATGCCAACAGGTTGACCTTCTTCCAGAATATAATCTCCGGTATTAGGTTTGGTCATTGAGGAGCCCCATTCGGTTTTGTATAATCCGTCGATGCCTTCGGCCAGCTCTTCTACCCTGCCACGGTTGATATTCACATTCAGACTGGCAGTCAGGTTGAAGTCGTCAGTATTAATAATTTCTCCGCCAATGAGCAATTCAATACCCCTGTTGCTGGTGCTTCCGATATTATCGTATGTAAAAGAAAAACCGGTGATATCCGAAATGGGAGTTAACATCAACAAATCTTTGGTGGAATTATAGTAAAAATCAAGCGATCCGAATATCCTGTTGTTCAGGAAACCGAAGTCCAGACCCAGGTCACGCGTAATGGTCGTTTCCCATTTAAGATTGGGATTAGCCATTACGTCTGAAGCCGGCTGATAAATCACCTGCTGTTCTTCGTTGATTGAATACCTGGCCAATCCACCCGAAGCCCAATTCATTTTCCACAAATCGGCGCTGATTCCATCGTTACCAACAGAACCCAGTGAGAAACGTAGCTTGAGATTGTCTACCCAGCCGAGGTCTTTTATAAAGTCTTCTTCGCAGGCACGCCAGGCAACAGCTCCTGCAGGGAAATAACCCCAGCGATTGGTTGGAGCAAAACGGGAAGAACCATCCGCACGAAAAGTAGCTGTAAGCAGATAACGGTCAAACAGCGTATAATTGGCTCTGGCAAAATAAGACATCAATCTTGAAGGCGTTCCAATACTGCCGGCCAAAGAATGATATGCCAGGTTGTCGGGATCGTACTGATCCATCATGGCAAAGGCACGTTCTGCAGTATAAGAAGCCGGATAGCGGCTGCCCGAAATAGACATACTTTCCGAGCTTGAATTCATAATTTCCTGCCCCAGCATCACACTTAGGTCATGAGCATCTCCCAAATCCTGAATTTCGTAACTCAGAATGTTGGCCCAACGCATATTCCAGCCTTCTGAGCGGGAAATACCGGCGTTGCCGCTGAAAGTCTTATTTCCGCTTGTGTCGTAATAATCGTTGTAAATGGCACCCGACCAGGTATGAGTTTTGTTCCAATAGGTGTTCAAGCCCAATTCGGTACGGGCAACCAAACCTTTGGCGATTTCCCAGTTTAAAGCCGTATTTGCCCTGAGGCTGCGATTGTTTCTTTCGGGAGTATAGTCTTTGATTCTGGCTACAGGATTGAATATGTCCTGAAGCAGATTGTCGTACATACCCAGGGAACTGTTTACCATAGGATCCAACTCTCCCATGACATACTGAGTAGCAATGGGACGGAAGAAATAAGAACTCGATAAAACAGATCCCTGTCCATTGGCTGTGCTTTCATTTCCCACACTATTTATATGCGTAAACCTGGTATCGAGTGATAAAGTAAGTTTTTCGTATAGTTTATGATCCAGCTTAATGGAAGCATTGGTTCTTTTATACCAGGAATTCACTTTCAAACCATCGTCATCAATGTGGTTAAACGCAACCAAAAAATGTGTCTTATCGTTGCCACCGGTAATATTCAGGTTGTGGTTATGTGTAAAAGATTCACCGTAGACCTGATGCTGGTAATTTTCGGCAAGTACATTATTGTAATAATCGATACCGGAAGTATTGTTATAGGTGGCAGCATAGGGACCAATGGCCCATAGCATTTCCCAGGCATCCCGATAAGCCGTACCAATAGCATCGGCATATGCCCAGTTGTAGGCTACGTAATCGTAGGCAGCCATGGTTTCGAAATACTTTGTGGGCACCTTGCTTTGTACATAGCCACTGTAGGTGATACTGGTTTTCCCTTCCGCGGCCGATTTGGTGGTTACAATAATAACACCGTTAGCACCACGGGCACCGTAGATAGCGGTGGATGAAGCATCCTTGAGCACATCGATACTTTCGATCTGATCAGCAGGAATATCACTGATGCTGCTTACCGGAAAACCGTCTACCACATACAAGGGTTCATTGCTTTGCGAAATAGATCCGCCTCCGCGGACACGAATGGAGACGCTGGCGTCGGGCCGGCCGTCCTGTGAAACCACATTTACACCAGGCAATTTACCCTGCAAAGCCTGGGCAGCATTAGCCACAGGAATAGCAGCAATGTCTTTGCCGGGAATGGAGGCTACTGCTCCTGTAATGTCTCTTTTACGGACTGTACCGTATCCGATTTTTACTACCGCTTCCAGTTCCCTGACATCTTCTTCCATGGTTAAATTAATCACAGACCGGCCGTTTACGGCTATAGTCTGTGGCAGATAACCAATGTAAGAAAAAACCAATTGTCCGTCGGCAGCAACCGAAAGAGAATAAGCACCGTCAATACCGGTAACAGTGCCTCTGTCTCCTGCAGCCACATTGACACCGATCAGCGGTTCACCCGCGGCGTCTTTGACAACACCGCGCACCATTTGCTCCTGCGCAAATGCAAACAAGCAAGTCGCAGCCAGGAACGAGGTCACGAATGCTCGTCTGAAAAATGTTACAAGATTCATAATACGTGTTTTGATTGTTGATAAATAAGGTTAATAGATTATGGGGTCAAAATAAAAAAATAAGCATAATTAAAATTTAATGCATATAAATACAACTTAAGGTCTGTGAATATAGTGCTTTCTATGGTTAAGACATGCAAATGTAATGGATTTTTCTTTACAAAATAACTTAACACCCTGTCGTGTTAGTTAATTTTATATAATTTTGCGCTTATGTGCTACGTCTCAGTATTTTACGCTTTCTTCTAATTCTTTTATATATTCTTTATATATAATTATATTTTTCTTCCGGGCTTATTCACATTGTAATTAATACTTTTGAATTCCTGAAATTTTAAGCTTTTGCCATTAATTAGTATTTACCGTAAATTTTGTTTCCCATGAAAATCTTTAAGCTTACACTCGCGCTTAGTCTTTGTTTTGCTTGCTGCCTGAATAATGTTTATGCTTTAAAGAGATCAGGATCAACACCAGCCTCTGCAGAGGAAGCAAGATCTTTTAAAACAGCTATCGAAAACCGGGTATTTATTTTTCAGGCACATACGGCACATCCCATGGCCTGGAGGAGCGTCAATCTGGATTACGGTTTTTACCTGAAAGTAAGTCCTGACACCATACAAGCTTATCTCCCTTACTACGGAAGAGCTTATAAAGCTCCTATCGGCCCGGACGAAAGCGGAGTAAAATTTATTTCGACAGATTTTGACTATCAGATAAAAGAGGGGAAAAACTCCAGGCTGGATATTACTATCAAACCTAAGGACATAGCGGGTAAAAGCTATGTTTTATATCTCTCTGCCTTTCCGGCAGGCAATTGCAGCCTCTCGGTTCAGGATCCTGACCGCCAGCACATTCACTTTAACGGCATTATTGAATTGAACGAATGATTTCTAAACCTGGCGAAATTAACGCCCGGAATCAACTAGCATTTGGCGTATAGTATTGTTGAGAGTAGTGGAATTCAGGAACTCTTCTATGTTAAGATGTATTCTGTAATTCCAATGATGTCTTGAGTTGTCAGGCCTATTGATTCGCTCCGTTCCGGCATGAGTTTTTCTCAAATCGGCATGCATCGAAAGCCAATCCTGCCAGGGCAAAATCACCCACATCGCATTGGAAGCGAGTTGATGTTTCAATATTCGGTAGGCCAAATCTGCCCTGCATTCAAAAGGAGCATCTCCCTGTTCATGCAAAACTTCTTGCCAGTAACGTCCTGCCTGTCGGGGATTCTCTTCCCACCAGGCCCTGAGGGGAGACATATCGTGCGTAGAACTTGTACAAACCGAGAAATAGGGAATCCGATCCAAAGGCTCAAATTCAAAATCAAGGCTTTTGGGCATACGCTCCAGTTCCAGGCTCAACATACAGAGCTGTTCCATTACCCTGGGTACGCAGGCCGGAATCATTCCTAAATCTTCGCCACAGGCTATCATGTTGCTTGAGGAAATCAATTCGGGCAAAGTTTTCATAGCCTGATCTTTCCAAAATTCGTTGTGTCTTTCGAAATAAAAATGCTCGTAAAGACGATCGAAGGCTTTTTGTTGTGCAGTACTCAAAGAGCGGTAAGCTGCCGTTTGATTTCCAAGAATTCTTGGGTGATAATGGCCAGCCTTGTCGGGGTCTTCGACAAAAAGCACTTCAATGCACAAACGGCATAAAGCCTCTCGCACCCAGGAGATTTCTTCCTGATCGGAGGCTCCAAAATAGGCCAATACTTTAGCTTGCGTATCCAGTTCTTTTTTGAGCGAATATCCCTTATTGGCTTGTGTACTCTTTAAAAAACCGGCAATTTCCGGGGCGGAATATTCCTGTAGCATAGCCTCGTCAATAAAAGGCCTGCACATGGTAAGTTCGTTGAAATCCAGCCCAAAAGCCCTGATCTCTTGCGGACTGTAAGGCAAAGCCGGTCTGAAATAACCCAACAAACCCGAAACGGAGCCGGCAGGTATACTCCAGATTCGGAAAAAACCCAAAATATGATCTATTCGATACGCATCAAAATACCTGGCCATATGTTGCAAGCGCTTACGCCACCAATCGTATTGCCGACGCTGCATTTCTTCCCAGTCGTAGACCGGAAAACCCCAGTTCTGGCCCTGGTCGGAAAATTCATCCGGGGGTGCACCCGCTTGAAGTTCTTTGCGAAACAGAGCTGCATGTTGCCAGCTTTCCACGCTAAAGCGATTAACGCCTATCGGAATATCTCCCTTGAGCAATATGCCTTTTTGAGCGGCGTAGGCATGCACCTGCTCCAGCTGCCGGTGAAGCTGAAACTGGATATAATAGTGTATAGCTATGTCCTTATGCCAACTCTGTTTCGGATCACAAAGTTTATTGATGTTTTCGCCCTGGTATTGTGCATATTCTCCCCAAGCCGCAGGATTGGGAGTATTATGTTTTCTCAATAAATAGCAATAGGCGGCATAGGGCTGCAGCCAGTAGCTGTTTTCTTCTACAAAATCTTTATATCCTGCCGATTGGTTTATTCGCTCCTGCTCCTGATCAAAAAGCAGACGAAAATAATCCCATTTTAGCGACAATACTTCTTCATATTGAACACTCTCGCTCAGGTTCAGAAGCTTAGCCCGCTCTTCGAAGGCCTCAGCCCTGTCCCTGTCCTCGAGCGCCGGCAGCAAAGAAGGGGATGCATAAATGGGATGCAGGGCAAAAACCGAAATCACACTGTAGGGATAAGAATCGTACCAGGAAAAACTATTGGTCGTGTCGTTGAGGGGTAAAAGCTGGAGGATTTTTTGTCCGCTCTGTTCAAGCCAATCAATCATAAGAAACAGATCACCGAAATCACCGATGCCCCAATCATTATCTGATCTTAGTGAAAAAACAGGAATAGCAGTTCCGGCTATTTTCCCCGGTTCGGTCTGCCAGGCATCGCGTACTTCCATTAGATTTTCGGTCGGGGAAGAAACTAAAAATTGATGACGTCCCCATTCCCTTCGGCTGATGTTGCCGTTCTCACTGACCAGATAGCGATAAAAGAGTAAACCTTCTTGATTTACAGGCAAATCCAGCGACCAATACCCTCCTGGTTGATAAGTCATTCTCAAAGCATTTTCGTCACTCAGGTAAGCTGTCTTATCCATAGAACCGCAAAAAAACAGTTCTTGCCCCGGATAGGTCTGGTAATGGATACTAAATCGGATATTCATAACCGAATGGATAAAAAAAGGACAATAATACAGAAATGAACTTAATGTGATGGTATTAAAAAAGACCGGTCTCAAAAGCCAGGGATATTCCAGAACTTTCAAGACCGGTCTTTAAATTGGATCAGGCTCTTATCGTCTGATACCCAGCTCTTTGATCAACGCACGATATTTTTCAATATCTTTTTCCTTGAGGTAATCGAGCAAACGACGACGTTTGCCTACCATCATTTTAAGGGAGCGTTCGGTGCTATAATCTTTACGATTTGACTTTAAATGTCCAGTCAAATGAGAAATACGGTATGAAAACAAGGCGATCTGGGACTCGGGTGAGCCAGTATCCGTGTTGGACGTTCCGTATTTTTCGAAGATTTCTTGCTTTTTTTCTTTCGGCAAATACATTCTGCTGTTATTTAATAAATTAGAAAATAGTGGCCGCAAAGGTAAGATAATTATTTTAATATTTGACCATGATCCATGCAAAAAATTCATTTCTTGCGCGATCCCACATTTCTGCTCTTGTAGGCTTTGCGCCCAGCCCCGGAATAAGAATCACGATAATAGCCCCCCGTAGAACTTCTTTCTTCGTCAGCTCTTTTGTAGGATGGCTTTTTGTTGCGGGCGTACTTGTTTTCAGGAGCATATGCCTTACGTTCTTTCGAAGCCCTGCTCATCTGCTCGGGAGTGGCCAGATCTACCCGGACTTTACGTCCCAGGAAATCGAGGTCTCTCAGGGCATTAACCACATTCCTGGCCGACTTTTCTTCAACATCAAACAAGGAATAGCGGGTAAAAAAGTCTATACGGCCTACCTGTATTTTTCTGTCCACATAATCGCTCACCAAACCCAGGATGTTTTTGGGATTGATGCCATCCATCCTGCCCAGGCCAATAAAAACCTTGGTGTATCCCGGCTCGGGCCCAGAAAACTCACGACTTGATTGCGCAGTCTTGCTACGTTCACGCTTGCCGGAAGCAGTCTCGTCTATAGTCTGAATTTCTTCAGCTTCCTGATAATAATCAATCAGGCGGTTGAACTCCAGCGAAACGATACGCTTGAGCAGGTCTTCTTTTTCGAGCCATTCCAATTTGCGGTATACCTGAGGCAACAAATCGGCAATCTCCTTTTCGTTCACCTTGACCTTTTCGATACGATCTATCAGGCTGAACACCTGTTTGGCACAAATATCCTTGCCACTGGGCATTTTGGCCGCAGTAAAAGTTTTGTTGATCTTTTTTTCGATCTCTCTGATTTTGTGCTTTTCCTTTAGGTTAATAATAGAGATGGATATGCCTGTTTTGCCGGCGCGGCCCGTTCGGCCACTGCGGTGGGTATAGGCTTCACTCTCGTCAGGAAGGCTGTAGTTGATGATGTGGCTCAAATCTGTAACATCCAAACCTCTGGCAGCGACATCGGTGGCTACCAGCAATTGTATATTGCGTACACGAAATTTTTGCATCACATAATCGCGTTGTTGCTGCGAAAGATCACCGTGCAAAGAATCGGCACTGTAGCCGTCCTGTATGAGTTTGTCGGCAATTTCCTGAGTATCCTTACGGGTGCGGCAAAACACAATCCCGTAGATATTGGGGTAATAGTCGGCTATTCTTTTTAATGTCAGATATTTATCTCTGGCCTGAACCATATAATACTCGTGTCTGACATTGGCTGTGCTTTCGTTCCTGTTGCCTATCACAATTTCGTGTGGCCTGGACATATATTTTTTGGAGATACGGGCAATCTCGTCCGGCATGGTTGCCGAAAACAACAAAGTATTCCGGTTTTTGGGCACCTCA
>Ga0265293_10008163_pt1 | contig 15657 bp, 18 predicted proteins | sample Munlanlewell138R_FD_192505 | JGI IMG/M metagenome (GOLD analysis project Ga0265293, IMG submission 192505) | Leachate microbial communities from a municipal landfill in Southern Ontario, Canada - Leachate well 138R | ecosystem: Engineered > Solid waste > Landfill > Unclassified | place: Canada...
GCTAGAACGACACATTGCCAATGTGTAGGTCGCGGGTTCGAATCCCGTCTCTCGCTCCAAATTAGACTTCATTGAATATATACTAAGTACTCTTCCTTATCTTCCTCATTATTCTTTTCTTACTCTTGTAAAGAAAAAAGATTAAGAAAGCACTAAAGAGAATTATTATTACCCACTTATCTAAAAGATTAATATACTCTTTTAATAGCTCCCAGTTACTCCCTGCCTCTAATCCAAGATATGAGATTAAAAGAGTGTATAGAAACATACCTGTAAATATGGATACGCAGTAACTAATGATATTCATTTTCATATATCCAGCAGCTATACCTGTAACTACCCTTAACCAAGGTATAAATCTTGTAACAAAGATATACACTGAAGCATGCTTCATTATCTTCTTCTTACTCTTATCTATACTCTCTGTATCTATATGTAAAAAACTACCCTTACCATTTAAAAACTTATACAAAACATCCTCTGTAAATATATACCCTATTATATAAGTAGGTATACTTCCAACTAATGATCCCAAAGATGAGACCAATGAGATGAGTAAGATATTAGATCCTGGTGATGCTGCAAAGATAGCGATAACTATCTCTGTAGGAAATAGGCCTAGAGCTGAAAGAAAGACTCCTAGATATCCTAGATCTACTAGTATTTCAACACTTTTAGTTATTAAAAAATCAATCATAGATATTGAAATAGTACCAGATATTTAAAAATGTTGAAATGTTCTTCCAAAAAAGTAGAGAGTGAGATAAACTTCTTGTATGGAGATATCTTCTCAGAGAAAAGAGGTAATTGTTAATAGGATTAAAAGAATCTCTGTAGTTGTCTTTATTAAGAAATACATAATCTTTTTCATACTACTTCTAATATTACTGATATCTCTTCTATTAGGTTTTTGGAATGTAAAAGATATACAGTTCTCATTAGAAGAGGAAAGCTATTCTGAAGAGTTACTCTTAAATGAATCAGTAGAGGAGTTTAAGGGTAGAAATATCTTTTTAGTGTCACCATTAGAAGTAGAGAGCAGCGTAATAAAAGAGAATGGGTTTGTTAAAAAGATATATGTAGAGAAAAGGATACCTTCTAAGATATATATAAGGGTGCAAGAGCATATACCTGCATATATAGGGTACTCTTCAAATAGGTGTGTACTCTTTTCACAAGAGGGTGTTCATATCAAAGAGATATGTAAAGATTGTCTTGAAAGCTGTATGGAGAGTGTGGCTGAATATTCTTCAGTTTTTGTACTAAGTGATGCAACTCTGGAGAGTTCTAAAAGCTTAATCTTTTACTCTGAGTTTAACGATATATTAAAAGTATTAGAGAAGTTTGGGTATAATATAGCTAGTATAGAGATAGTAGATGGAGTATCTACATTCAAAAGTATTAATGAGAATATTTTTATATTTGATATAACTAATGATTTGGATATACAATTGAGTAGAATGTATCTAGTGGGACAGAAAATCAATAGTGAGGATATGGTATTTAAGAGTTTAGATTTGAGATTTGTAAGACCAGTAATGACATTATAGTAAGTATTCTGTTGACATACATGGTCAACTTTGACAGAATTGGAAAATGTTCTTGCGAAGTAGCTCTTTTTTGATTATATTATATAGAGATTAATTCTTTCAGATCTTAATTTAAAGTAAAATAGTCTGCCTAAAAAAGTATGGCACGTAAAATAATAACAGCAATAGATGTAGGTTCATCTAAAATCACTACAGTAATATCATCTGTAGAGGAAAACCAAGCACCTTCAGTTATCGGAGTATGTTCATATCCAAGTAAGGGAATAAAGAAAGGTGTTGTAGTTAATATAGACGATGCCACTATGGCAATATCAGAGAGTGTTACAGCTGCTGAGAGAATGGCAGGTGTTACTGTTTCTGATGTATTTGTTTCAATCAATGGAGAGGCGGTTACAAGTTTAAACAACAAAGGTGTTGTTGCTGTAGCAGGTTCTGAAATAACCATTGATGATACATACAGAGCTATTGAGAATGCACGTACTCTTTCTTTGCCTGAGAATTTAAATCCAATACATATAATTCCAAGAGAGTTTGTAGTAGATAACCAGGGCGGTATTAAATATCCAATAGGTATGTCTGGTGGCAGATTAGAGGTTGAAACTCATATCATTACTGCACCAAATTCATATTGGCAGAATCTTAAGAAATGTGTAGAACAGTTAGGATTAAATGTATACGATGTTGTATTTGCCGGTTGGGCATCATCTCTTTCTGTACTAACAGATACTGAGAAAGAGTTAGGTGTTACTTTGCTTGATATAGGGGCTGGTACTACTACCATCTCCATCTTCCAAGAGGGCTCTATTACTTACAGTAGTACAATTCCTTTAGGTGGAGTTAATATTACAAGCGATATCGCTATTGGTCTTCAAGTTTCCCTAGAGGATGCAGAGAAGATAAAAGTACATATGAGTGACTTACTTGAGAATAAGGCAGGTACTAGAAAAGTAGGTCCCGATTCTACTCCTGCACTACTTAGAAAAGTTGAAGAGGAAAAGCCTAAGAAGAGTAAAGAGGATGAAATTGATTTAGCAGTATTGGATATTCCTGGTAAAAAAGTATCAAAGGATATGCTTAAAAAGATTGTAGAAGCTAGATGTGAAGAGATATTTGAATTAGCTAGAGAGAATGTTTCTAGGGCTGGTTTTAATATAGCTATGCCTGCAGGTATTGTACTCTCTGGAGGTTCTGCATTACTAAAAGATCTTACAAAATTTACACAGAGTGTATTTGGTGTAGCTGCAAGAATAGGGTATCCTTCAGGATTAAGTGGAATGACAGAGGAAATCTCCGATCCATCTTTTGCTTGTGTACAGGGCCTTATCAAACACGCTATTGATGATGAGGTAGAGATAGAGGGATCACATAGTAAGAGTGGTGGAGGTAATTTTATAGGGAAAATAACTAATTGGTTTAAGTCATTGATGCCCTAAACTGTCCCGATTAAATTTAAAGTTTTAGGATAGTTATGTTAGTAACAACAAATGTAGACCCAGTAGCCAAAATTAAAGTAGTTGGTATCGGTGGAGGTGGTTGTAATGCAATTAATACAATGATTGCTGATTACGATATCGCCGGGGTTGAATTTATGGCCTTTAATACTGATGCCCAAGCTTTGAAGCAATCTAAAGCCCCTATTACTTTACAGTTAGGTGAAGATTTAACTAAAGGCTTAGGAGTGGGTGGAAATCATGAAGCAGGAGCACAGGCAGCAGAGGAGAGCTTAGATCAGATTCAAGAGTTTCTAGAGGGTGCTGATATGATCTTTATCACTGCAGGTATGGGTGGTGGAACTGGTACAGGGGCTGCACCAATAATTGCGGGTGTTGCAAAGAATATGGGAGCTTTAACTGTAGCAGTTGTTACAAAGCCATTTGATTTTGAAGGTAACAAAAGAAGAGAGATTGCTGAGGAAGGAATAGCCGCACTAAAAGATAAGGTTGATACATTAATCATTGTTCCTAATCAAAGATTACTTGAAGTTGCTGATGCTGATATCTCCTTTATAGAAGCAATGAAGATGGTAGACTCTGTATTAGCAGAGGGTGTAAACAGTATATCGAATTTGATTAGTCAAACAGGTTATGTAAATGCAGACTTTAATGATGCTAAATCAGTAATGTTAAACTCAGGAACTGCACTAATGGGTATCGGTAGAGCAAGTGGTGAGAATCGTGCAGAGCTTGCAGCTAGAGCTGCTACAACAAGTCCTTTACTTGATATGTCTATAGAGGGTGCAACAGGAGTACTTTACAATGTAGTAGGTGCAGATCTTACTCTCTCTGAGATTAGTTTAGTATCTGAGTTAATTAAAGAGGCAGTTGATCCATCTGCAAATATTAAATTTGGTGCACAGATAGATCCAGAGGCTGAAGATGAAATTATTATAACTATCGTAGCTACAGGTTTTGATGAGAACAAACAGGTATATACTAAACAGCTAAAAGGAGATGATGAAGATGAGAGTACTGGATTAGAAAGAATAGTGTCTAAATCCTCTATCTTTAAAAAAGAACCTAAAGATGATAGCTTTGAGAAGAGTGATTCTTTCTTTGATGATACAGAGGAAACTGTAGTAGAAGAGAAAACAGAAGATGAGGAAGAGAAAGAGGATGAAGAGGTTCAAAAGGGTGCTACCAAGAGAATAGATATGGATTTAGATGAGGATTTTGATGATCCACTAGATAAGCCCGCCTTTATGAGAAGAATGTTTAAAGGTAAGAAAGAGTAATGTGAGAATAGAGGTAAAGGTAAGAACTAACTCTAAGAATACAGAAGTAATTCCTCTTAATGGTATCTATAAAGTAAAGCTTAAATCTAAGCCTTTAGATAATCGTGCCAATCTTGAACTTATAGATATCCTCTCTAAATATTTTAATGTTTCTAAACTTTCAGTTACAATATTAAAAGGTTTAAAGAGTAGTAATAAGTTGGTTGAAATATCTGAGGATGAAGATTGAGAAAGTAAGTAAAAGAAAATTAAAGATAGATATCTTTCTCTTAATACCAATCCTATTTATATCATTAATTGGTATCGTAGCACTGCTTTCAACTACAATTACAATAGATGGAAGCTTTGGAGATACCTCAATTATTACTAAACAGCTAATCTTTTTAGCTTCAGGATTACTTCTTTTCTTCCTTCTCTCTTTCCTTGATATCTCAATCCTACGTATGTGGCAGATTGTACTACCTATATATCTAGGTACAATAGCTCTCTTAATATTGGTACTTATCTTTGGTCCTGTTGTAAATAATGTACAAAGGTGGTTAGTAGTAGGTGGTATTCAAATACAACCATCTGAGATAGCTAAGGTCACCGTTATACTTACAACCGCAATGATTCTTTCATATAAGGATAAGTATAATGAGTGGCTACTATTTTTTCTATCACTCTTTCTTACGGTGCCAATTGTACTTCTCATATATATGCAACCTAGTGGTAGTATGTCCATATTAACATTGTTAATATGGTTTCTTGTTGCTTTTACAGGATTAAATAATCAATTAAGAAACAGTATTATCTTACTTATCATATCTCTAATTACTCTTCCCTTTCTCTTTATCAGCGTTACAGGCAATTGGTACTATATAATTTTAGCTGTAGTAGGATTAATAGTTGCTCTCTTTGCATTTAATTTCAGAGATACATGGAAGGTTTTTGTAATAGGGGCTCTTCTAGTTAGTATCCTTTTAGGATCATTCTCTACTATTCTTTACAGTAATATATTAATAGAGTATCAAAAGGGTAGGATAGAGGCCTTTATTAATCCAAGTCAAAATACACAAGATTTAGGCTTTAATGTTAATCAGGCTAGAATAGCGATAGGCTCTGGACAGATATTCGGTAAAGGCTTTGGTAATGGTACACAGAGTAAGAGAAACTTTCTTCCTGAGCATCAAACAGATTTCATATTCGCATCATTTGCAGAGGAGTTTGGCTTAGTAGGATCTCTTTTCTTACTTGCTATGTTTGGCATTATCATAACTAAGGGATTAATAGCATCTATTAACAATGTAGAGAATCCATTCTTCGCTATGCTTTTAGTAGGTATAACTATGAAAATACTACTTGAGGTCTTTGTTAATATAGGTACAAATACAGGTACTATACCTGCTACTGGTATACCTTTACCATTAGTTAGTGCTGGTGGAAGTATTACAGTAATGACACTCTTCTCTTTAGGTTTAATTCAAAGTATAATGAACATCAGTCAAAAAAGTAAAAATAAGGGTAAGATAATTGACAATTATGAATTTATAAATTAAAATCCACTCGTTATGGCTAAATCTGAAGAAATAAAAAAGTTTGCAATAATAAAGCTCGCAGGAGTTCAACTCAAGGTATATGAGGGTAAAGAGTATGAAGTTAATAAACTAGATGGTGCTAAAGGAGATACTCTTGAGATAAAGGATGTACTGCTTGTTCAGAAGGGAGATGATACAAAAGTAGGTACTCCACTTGTAGATGGTGCTAAGGTTGTATTAGAGATTACCTCACAGAAGAAGGATGATAAGGTAAGGGTATTCAAGTTTAAAGCCAAATCTAGATATAGAAGGACTCAAGGACACAGGGCTCTGATTACAAGAGTAGCTGTTAAGTCTATTGATTAAGATGCGATATTTTTTCCAATCAGGAATATTTATAGATCTCTCACAAGCAGAGCTTATTTCTGTCTTCCAATCATTTGGAATATCAAGAGATAGTATAAAGAGTGTTGGAGATGGGATGTTCCTTGTAGAGAGTAATACATTAAAAGAGGATACCTTAGTCGAGATATTTCCTAGATTAGGTGGCTTTATTAGATATGGTCAAGTCATTGATGATTTGGATTCTTTCTTACCGCTATACTCTGAATCTAAAAAGGTTACCTTTGGTGTGTCATATCTTAATAGTAAGGATATTGATATAAAGAGTATACAGAAGCTTTCTAATGAGATTAAGAGATATTTTAAAAGTTTAAGCATCTATTCAAGATTTATCATTCCTAAGAAAGCAGAGTTAAATGAAGCACAGATTAGGAATAATAAAATATTAGAAGATGGGTTTGAGTTCTGTATATTTAATAGCTCTACCGGTTTAATGTACGGCAAGACATTGGCTGTACAGGATGTAGAGGGCTTTGTGAAAAGAGATTTAGAGAAACCTTTCTCTAACTATGATATGGGTGTATTACCTCAGAAGTTGGCTAGGATAATGTGCAATCTAACAGGGTTGAAAGATGGAATAATCTGGGATCCATTCTGTGGTAGCGGTACTGTATTAATGGAGGCCGCTATGTTAGGTTTTGATATCTTAGGTACAGATATTGATCATAAAGCACTTACAGATACAAATGAGAATATTCAGTGGTTAAGAGATGAGGGTATGATTTCTGATACTAAGTACAATCTTTTTCCTTTGGATATAAAGAATGTAGAGAAAAAGATTGTTAAGGATATAAAGAGAACAGGAATAAGTGCAGTAGTGTGTGAACCTTTTATGGGTCCTCCACAAAGGAGACTTTTGACTGTACATAAAGCAGAGCTTCTTTTAGAAGATATTAGAAAATTGTATAACTCTCTTTTTACAGTACTAAATGATATCTCAAAGTCTGGATTTAAAGCAGTACTGATACTTCCTTCATACAAGACATTAAAAGGAACTAAAACTTTAAATATTAGCGAGTTTACTGGTAAGAAATGGGAAGTATTAAACAAAAAATATACAAAAGGGGACTTGAAATGGGAGAGGAATAATAGTATCATCACAAGGAATATTTTCATACTAACCAAGAAATAATATTTAAGTTAAATACATACAGATATGTCAAAGGTAGCAGGTGTAGGTAGTGTCACAATGAGTGGGAATGTTGCTGGTAAGAGATTAGGAGTAAAGAAATTTGAAGGTGAGAGTGTAAAACCAGGGAATATAGTTGTCAAACAAAGAGGCTCTGTATATCATCCTGGTAAAAATACATATATGTCTAAAGATTACTCTATACATGCTAAAATAGATGGTTTTGTTAAATTTAGACGTATGAGTGGTTTTAAAAGAGGCCAGTACTACATTGATGTAGTAGAAACTCTTTAAGGTAAATAATGGCTAAACAACGTTTCATCCAAATTGAAAGTAAGAATGCTTTGTTAGAGCTCTTGAAAGAGGGTAGAGAGTTTGAGCGTATATATCTTGCTAGTACTGCATTTAGAGATGAAAAGACTAAAGAGATTGTAGAGCTAGCTGCTAAGTATAAAGTCCCAATTATTAGAGTTCCTAGAAAGACCTTAGTAAGAAGATTGAAAGCATCTAGTTCAGAGAGTGTAGTAGGTATGATGATTTCTCAAAATCATTGGACATTAGAAGAGCTACTTGAGAGTGTATACTCTGAGAAGAAATTACCATTCTTTTTAATATTGGATAATCTTAAATATACTCAAAATGTAGGTGCTATTATGAGAACAGCTTTTGCTGTAGGAGTAAACGGCATTATATCCTCTCCTACTGAATCTAGCTTGGTAAATGATGAAACCTTAAGAATATCTATGGGTGCAGCAGAGAGAATTCCTACTGTTGAGATGAGTCTTTTTGCAGCTGTTAAGGAGCTTTCTAAGAATGATATAAAGATATTTGCTGTAGATATGGATGGAGAGACATACTTTGATGCAGATCTAAGAGGGCCTAGTGCATTTATAGTGGGTGCTGAGGATACAGGTGTATCTACAGGTATGTTAGAGAGAGCAGATAAAAGGGTTTCTATCCCTATGAGAGAGGGTATTGGTTCTTTAAATGTAAGTGTTAGTGCTGCGGTACTAATGTACGAGAAGTTAAGACAGGAAGTGTCTACTAAGTAGTTTATACACTCTCTAATCCTAATAGTTTTAATATTTTCTCTAAATCATTTTTTGTCATATATCTAATCTGTACTTTTCCTCCCTTACTCATTTTTCTAATAGTGGTTGAAAACCCTATCTTCTTTGAAACCTCTTCTGCGTAAAGTAGTAAGTCTGGATTACCAGTTTGAACTCTTTTATACTTAGCACTCTTACCGTAGTTTATCTTTCTCACAAGAGACTCTGCCTGTCTAACACTTAAACCTCTTTTAATGATAATGTCAGCAGCTGCTATCAATGACTCTTCATCTCTTATACCTAGCAGTGCTCTTGCATGTCCTTCACTAATGGATTCATTTAGTACTACCTCTTTAACCTCATCTGGTAATTTAAGTAACCTTATTTTATTTGTAATAGTTACTCTATTTAATCCAACCTTCTGTGCAATCTCATCTTGCGAGAGTCCAAATTCATCCTGTAGCTGTATAAAGGAGTTTGCCTCTTCAAGAGGGTTGAGATCTTTCCTTTGGATATTCTCTATTAATGCAATCTCTAACATCTCTTGTGGTGAGGACTCTTTAATAACTATTGGTATGTACTTTAACCCTGCTAATTGAGCAGCTCTAAACCTTCTCTCACCTGCAATGATAAAGTAGTTATCTGAAGATTTATCCTTAGTTACTATTAAAGGTTGAATGATACCGTGCTCCCTTATCGAGTCTGCAATACTAATTAACTCCTCTGGATCTATATTCATTCTAGGCTGATATGGGTTAGGGGTAATCTTGTTAATATCAAACTTCTCTCTATATGAGCTACTTGAGTTATCAATCTCTTTAGAGTCTATTAATGCTGCTAAGCCTTTACCTAATCTTGCGTCTGTCATTTTTTATATAGTAATAATTTAAAAAAATCTTTTTATAAACTCTTTAGCTAAATCTGTATATGCATTTGCACCTGAAGATTTAGGATCGTACTGAAATATTGTCTTACCGTGAGATGGTGCTTCTGAGAGTCTTACATTTCTAGGTACTACAGAGTTAAAGGCTGTTTCTTTAAAGAAATCTCTTACATCGTCTACAACACTTGATGAGAGTTTTGTTCTACTGTCATACATGGTTAAAATAACGCCTCCTATTTCAAGTGAGGGGTTGATACCTTTTATTAATCTTGTTGTCTCTATGAGCTGTCCTAGCCCCTCTAGTGCGAAGTATTCACACTGTATTGGAATTAATAGATTGTCTGCAGCACTTAGTGCATTTATTGTAAGTAAACCAAGTGATGGGGGACAGTCTATTAATACAACATCTATAGTATCATCTACCTTCTTTAATGCTTTCTTTAGTAATGTTTCTCTAGAAAGCATATTAACCATCTCTATTTCTGCACCTGCTAAGGAGAGATGTGATGGTATTAAGTATAGATTTTTAGTTGAGGTAGATACAAAGACAGAGGGTATATCTACAGAGTTAACAAGTACATCATATATACTTTTGTAGGGAGCTTCTTCATATGAATGCCAACTTTCTCTATCAAATTGCTGAGTAAAGCCAACACCTGAAGAGAGATTTGCTTGAGGATCAAGATCTACAAGCAGTACTTTCTTACCTTTCTTTGCTAATGCTGCTCCTAGATTTATAGCTGTAGTAGTTTTACCTACACCACCTTTTTGATTAGCTATTACAAATATTTTCATCTGTATAATCTATCATGTTTCACAACTAGAGTCTACATGTTGTACTCTTGATGAGTAACAAGTCTAAAATCTGTAAATGGAAAGTATACTATCCATGCTTTACCCTTAATTCTATCTTTAAGAATAGGGCCAAACTCTCTAGAGTCAGAGCTATTAGGTCTGTTATCACCTGATACAAAGTATTGGTTATCAGAGATTGTAATTGTTTGACCTTCATGGATATATGAACCTCCATTAGTTATTACAGAGTCATCAAGGTATGTAGATTCATCTAGTTTGTCTCCGTTTATGTAATACTCTCCATCTTTAATCATAACTTCGTCTCCTGGAACACCTATTATTCTTTTAATAAAGTCTTGGGTATCAGAGTATTTAAAGATAATAACATCACCTCTTTGTGGTGATGCAAATTTATATGTAATCTTATTAGCCATTAAATACTCCCCATTCTTGTATGTAGGATGCATAGAGTTACCAACAACTTCATGTGGTGTCATTATGAAAAGATAGAGTACAACTGCAAGTACTAATGCTACCACTACTGTTTCAATAAAGGAGGAGATAAAGCTACCTATGGATGCAAATATTTCTACACCTTTTGCTTTTCCACTACTACTAACCTCTGTTGATTCGTACATTCTTTAGGGGCATAAATTTAAGAATTGGTACCGCTACGGGGAATTGAACCCCGGTTTACAGGATGAAAACCTGTCGTCCTAGTCCACTAGACGATAGCGGCATACCTGAGAAAGATTTTACTACACTGAAGCCCTTTTGGAAAGCTCTTTTAAGAATTGCTGTTCTTCTTGGAAGCTTGCTCTTTGATACTCATTTAATTCTTTATTAAAGATATATCTTCTTTTACATTTACATTCGACCATATCTCTTCTTTCGGAGATTTTACCAACTCTTTTTGCTTTATCTAATGGGTTTGTACATCCTACACACATTCTTTTTTCTAAAAGTACTTTCTGGAAGGGTGATACTAGTTTTTTATACATGATATTTGTTTAAGTAAATAAATATGCCGAAGACAGGAGTTGAACCTGCACTGGGTATTATCCCAACATGCTCCTAAGGCATGCGCGTCTGCCAGTTTCGCCACTTCGGCTAAACAGGAGTATTTTACTAAATATATCTCTATTTTACAAAGTAAGGGGTTAATATAATGAGTAGGGGTAGATGAGGTTTGTGGTGTATCCAACTTTAAGAATACTCTTTAATCTGTTATCTTTACTGTAGAAAAGAGTTCTAGAATATCCTCTAAAGCATTTTCATTATTTCCAGAAGTAATAGTATAGTAATTGTCATTTATTTTTAGATCAGCATAGTATGAAATAAAGCCATCGTTAGTTTCTGCTCGAGTAATTATTCCAATTTTATTCTCTCCTATATATAGATCTTGTTTTATTCCTGTTACTTCTATCTTTGAATCTATTTCTGATGGTAGGGTAAGTTCATAATAAATATGTTGAAATGGACTTCTTAAGACCTTAATATTTTCCTCTATGAGTTTGATTTCTTCTGAACTATCTAAAAATACAGAGATAGTTGATTTCTCCTCATTATTAAACAAAAGCATAGTGTTTTCTGTATTAATTTGATCTTCTTCAGAGATTTCGATTATTTCTTCTAAAGGTACGAATTCCCCAGTGAGATTAAAAGAGATCTTATCAAATGAATAGAGTGTTTCTCCTGTTTTATCTTCTATTCTTTTGGGAGAGGTATCAACAAGGATGAATAGTACTAAGCTAAGGAGGATAGTAAAGATTATGAGGATAGAGATAAGAAAAGCTTTTCTCATTTTACGCATATCTAAATTTAACTCTCTTCAATACCACCAAATATCTTTCCGTATACTTTTACATATCCATTCTCTTTATGTATTGCATTAGCTAATACCTCTTCTTGAGTGAGTGATTCTTTAGCTATATCCTCTCTAAGATTATCAAAAGGTATGTGTTTTTTCATTGGTTGTACATTAGTTGTGCCTATTTCTTGTAATATTTTTGCACTCTCTAATATAGTTTCCATTTGAGGAGTAAATTTCTCTAGCTCTTTTTCTGTAAGCCTTATTCTAGATAGCTCAGCTATATGTTCTAATGTTTTCTTATCCATTTATTTTCTCTATTAAAATTGATCTTGTACTATTAGGGTCTGCACTACCCTTAGTTTTTTGCATAACCTGACCTACTAGGTATCCTATAGAAGCCTCTTTACCTGCTTTGTAATCATCTACAGCTTTAGGATTAGAATCTATTACTTCTTGTACAATCTCATCTATATTACCTGTGATATCCTTTGCATGCTTTTTAGCATTTGATATTAAATCTCCTAAGTTCTTTTTCTTCTCAATAGATTCTCTCAGTAACTCTTCTGCTTTATTTCTTGTTAATATATTGTTTTTAAAAGCCTCTATTAATTGTGCTAAATCTTTTGTAGTAGCTATTGAATTGTAATCCTTATTACCACTTTCATTAGATATTGAGAGTACAGTAGTTAGAAACCAATTACTTGCCTCTTGTGCTGCTACTTTTGTATCAAAGGATGTAGATAGCTTTGCTTGTAGATCTTCAAAGTATTCATATGTATCTTTTCCATTAAATACAAGAGTGTATGCATCATGATCGGATATTTCCCAATCTTTATTATATTTACAATATTTCTTATAGCTATTCTCTGGCATCGTTTCTTTAATTCTTTCTATATCTTTCTGTGTAATTTCTATAATAGGGATGTCTGGATCTGGCATATATCTGTAATCATCTGCACTTTCTTTTGATCTTTGGAATACAGTTTTTCCTTTAACTGCATCCCATCCTCTTGTTTGCTGAACAATCTCTTTTCCTTGCTCTATCTCATCAATTAGTCGGTTTACTTCATAGTTGATTGCTTTTTCTACTGCTGATATAGAGCCGATATTTTTAATTTCAACTTTAGGATTTAATACTGCTTCATTAATAGGGACTATTTTGTTATCTAAGCGCTTCCAAGTACCTTTTCTTTGTACTGAGATATTTGGTTCACATCTCATCTGTCCTTTCTCCATATCTGCATCAGAGACACCGTAATATCTTGCTATATTTTGAATATCAGTAGCGAATTTATAGGCAACTCTTGCACTTGTTATACATGGTTTTGTTACAATCTCAATTAAAGGTACTCCTGACTTATTGTAATCTATTAATGTATACTCTTGGCCATTAGACTCTGTATGATGTGTTGATTTTGCAACATCTTCCTCCTGATGGATTCTTTCTATTTCAACAATTTCAAACTCAGTTTTTTCACCTGGTGCTGCGTATAGGCATAGATGCTTTCCATTAGAGCAGATTGGGTCCTTGTACTGACTAATTTGATATCCTTTTGGTAAATCAGGGTAGAAGTAATGCTTCCTGTCAAAATGTATTTCATTATGAATATCACACTGTGTAGCAAGACCCATTAGTATACATAGCTCTATTGCTCTTTTATTTGGTACTGGTAGGGCTCCTGGTAATCCTAAGCATGTAGGGCATACATGAGTATTAGGTTCGTTATTAAAGTAGTTAGTAGGGCAGCTACAAAACATTTTACTCTTGGTTTTTGTTTGTATGTGTATTTCTAATCCAATAATTACATCGTATTTTGATCTGTCCACGTTTGGCTTTTTGCTTAATTAAGGCATAAAATGATATCAATTTATAACTGATATCGCAATTTAATTAAAGATTTTTATCTCTGTATCCTTACTAGGTATGCTTTCACTTGCATCTGGGATAATGTAGTAGGTACCACGACCTTGACCCTTCTGTTGGATATATTTCTTCTCTAGCAGCTCTTGTAGGTCTCTGTATGAGGTCATAAAGGAGACTCCCATCATCTTGGTATACTGCTGTCTAGTTACTCTTGCATTTGTATTTAGGTATTCAACTATCTTTGCTTGTCTTGGGTTTAAGTCTTTACCAATCTTTTTATTTATCATTATCTTCTCTTCATATGCTTGGAAGAAATCTTTAGATATATCTATGGTGGTTAGAGAGAGTGTGTACAGTACAGCCTCTATGAAGATGGTTAGGTCTCTTTTACCTTTAGAGATTTTAAAGGCTGAGTTAATATCTTCACTAATTAAAAACATAGCTTTAGAGTAGGGGATTAGATTGTGAGGATTAAGGTTGTATATCTTTGCTAATGCTTTAATGGTGAGTATTGAGGTTATTTGATTGCCTGCATAGAAGGGTGCTTTATCTATAAATTCATAGAGTAAGATTGCAAACTGTATTAACTTATGAGTGCCAGTAGAGGAGTTAGCAATCCAACCGAAGAGTTCATTGAAGTGTGTCTTCATATCTATGTTAGGGTAGTAATCTCTAAGGTTGTACCATGTATCGTAAAGGTCGAAGGGCTTCTCTGAGAATGTCTTTATTCTTGAAAGATCCCACTCCTCTACAATATTTTTCATAACGATTTTGTTTAGGTGTGTAGAGAGCTCTATTGATGGTTTAAGAGCACTTTTAATATTGTATATATCTAAGAAGTCTTGAGCATTTTTGAAGTTAGTAAAAACTCTCAGCTTATTTTTATATGATGGTAGTACCTGACCTCTTTGTACTGTTAAGGCCTTACTGTATCCAATTGGGTATGAGATTAGCTCACCCAACTTGTCTATCTCCTCTGTAGCGTATTTCTCCCTAATGGTATGAAGTGCTGTAGAGGGCATTGGAGTATTTCTTATTTTATCAATACTTAGTTCATATTTTATTATGTAACTAAGTATTAGATTTGTTATTGTATATTTTGGTATAGTCATGTTTTTGCAAAGCTGATGGATGGGATCGAACCATCGACCTGTCCCTTACGAAGGGAATGCTCTTCCAGCTGAGCTACATCAGCAATTACGTAACGTGATTGTAACAAACGGTGGGGTAATATACAACTATATTACCCACTGTTTGTGATTTTGAGATCCCTGTTTATTATAGAAGGCTTATCATTTACAGTGATAACGTTGTTATCCTTCAAAGTATACCCAGGTGTTAATGATCTGATCTCATATGTACCTGGTTTAATTATAAATCGATATTCTCCTTTCTCATTTGTAACTCTTTCTGTTTGTAGCTTGTTAAACTCTCTCTCAAAGAGGCCTACATTGACTCCTACAACAGGCTCACCATATGCATTAGTAACCTTTCCATATCTAACATCTCTGCTTACAGAAGAGAGAAGTAATACTGCTAAGACAATGGCGTATTCAATTAATACAATGAGATTAAGCGTACTGCTATTTGTCTTGTATGCATATATGGAGTATGCAAGTAATCCTACAAAGAGTAGTAGTTTAATAAATTGGAGTAAGATAGCGGATCTATTTATTACAATAGTTTTGAATATATCAAATACTTTCGCTTTATTACTATCTATTGGAACAGCAGTAATAATCTCTGCATTCTCTTGTACTTCTAACTTACCGTTATATACATTACTAATATGCATATCAGTACTACCTACTACCATTGTTGATGGGAATGTATATTGTGGTTTCTGAACAGAGAGAGTATATACATCTGCTTTAATATTACCTCCAAACTCTCCATATGTACCTGTTACATCCGTATGTACTAG
>Ga0265293_10008164_pt1 | contig 15655 bp, 11 predicted proteins | sample Munlanlewell138R_FD_192505 | JGI IMG/M metagenome (GOLD analysis project Ga0265293, IMG submission 192505) | Leachate microbial communities from a municipal landfill in Southern Ontario, Canada - Leachate well 138R | ecosystem: Engineered > Solid waste > Landfill > Unclassified | place: Canada...
CTGATACAGTAAGGGTTCAGGAAGACAAGGCTCTCAGAGGCGATTTAAGGCATGTTGAAATTCAAAGTGATACAGTTACACCTTTTGAAGAGGATGAAAAGTCGGTGAAACATGAGGAGAAGTTTGAAAGCAAATTTTTGACTGATGTTTACAGTAAGGTCTATGGAAGTCTTGGGAAATTTTCTAAACCGTTGAATAGTTCAGCTAGGAAAAATAATGGATTGGATCCAAGGAGTATAAATAGGATGTTATCTGCTTTGAGATCTTTTTTAAGATTCAGAATATCTTGGGATTTGGATGTTCCAATTCCTCCAGATGCAATTGATATGATGAAAGCAGAAAAAAGGACAAAGAAGGTTGCTGATTTAGAAGAGCTTGTTAAATTAATTGAATCACCAATGCTTTTTGAGAGAGATGAAAGGGTGGCTTTAAGAAATAGGTGTATGCTAGAGATGTTAATTTCAACAGGTATGAGGATATCAGAGTTGATCTCTTTGGATTTGGAACAGATTAATGAAGATGGTAAATTATATATTATTGGTAAAGGTAAGAAAGAAAGATCTGTGTTTTTAACATCAAGGAGTTTGGATTGGTTAAATAAATATTTAGTGGTTAGGTTAAAATATGCATTTTTGGATAGGAGTAAAGATGAACAACCAGTAGAAATGAATGGGATTTTTGATGAAAATTATAGTGAAAAAGACCGTGAAACATCTGAGGTTTCTAACTTAAATTTAGAAATTTTTGATAAAGGGAATAGGAAATATATAGGGCTGGTTGAAAAGTATAGGAAAAGTGGTCTGTTAAGTAAGTTTGATTCCCCTGCCCTATTTATTCCTTTCTCAGGTGTTAGAGCTAAAAAACCTAATTCAAGATTATCTACAAACTATTTACAAGAAAGAATTGCTGTGTATAGAAGGAAGTTAGGTATACAGATACCTACCTCTGCTCATAGCTTAAGGCATGGTTTTGCTACCTACTTGGCAGAACAAGGAGCTAGTCCAGTGGCGCTACAACTGTTGTTAGGTCATGAGAGTTTAAATACTACTACAAGGTATGTCCATGCAAGTGAGAAATTTGCAGAGGAAACTGTTAGAAAGAATCATCCATTGAAATAACAAGAAAATCCAATTTTCTAATTTGCATCATTAATGATAGAGTAGAATGCATGTAGAATGTATGTTAGTTTTTCTCCCTCTTCATGTTGTTCTGTGGTACTAGTAGTATTTAAGTCCGGATGAGCTCTTTTTAGTATATTGATATATACCTTACGCCAATCTTTAAACTGTGATCTCTGTTTTCTAATTAAAAAGATTTTTTCCGCTTCAGTAAGAGATGAAGGGCCATTATCTAGTAGTTTTGCAAGAATCTGTATGGGCAAATTCCTTACTGTTTCAAGAAAATTATATGACTGCTGTTCAATAGGGTCTGAAGAGTCTTTATTAAATCCCCAAAATGGGTCATATTTCTGTTCTGGTTGTTCATGTTCAGACTGTTCAGAGGATGCCGAGTCTCCATCTGTAAAGTTTCCTTTATATCTGAGATATTCCTGTATTATTGGAATTTTACTAATATAGTTTTCGTACATGTCTACATAAAGCCCGTTCCTTAGTCCAGGATTTCCATATCCTTCTGCTTGTGATTCGTATTCGAATGCTGGAGTTATTAAATCTCCTCCTTTAATCCAATTTCTATGCAGTCCAGTAGAAGTAATATTTCCTTCTTCATGAATTCCTCCTATCCAAACTCTACCTTTTGTATCCTTGTAGAGCGTGTATCTTAAAGAATTATCGTTAGAGGGATAGACTTCAACTGTAACTTCACCACCATAAAAAAGGCTCCTTTGACTCCATGTGTCAATGAGATTGGAATAGTTAGGAGACTCTTCTTCGGTAAGTACTAATTCTTCTGGAGGTACTTTTTCATTTGAGCCTGTTGTATAAGGGAAGTTCTTGAGTTCTCTAGGGTTTTCGTTTATCTCTTGATAATAAGAGTACTTCTCAGATTCCGTGTTATTTACCTGATTGTATTTTGTTCCTAGTCTTGCAGTACCGGCAAAAACGAATTCAGCATCATCTATTGCTAGAATAGAATTTTCATCCTTTGTTATCTCTGATAAGGCTTTACTTATTGGAATTGGAAGCCCAAGGCTTTCTTCACTCCATCCCTTACCATACCATCCAATAGAACTGTTATCATTTGGGTCAAGACTGTAGTAAGGCAATAGTCTCCATGTGGCAGAAGAGTTGCTAAGATAATAAGATCTTGCATAAACCTTATCTTCCTGTTCTACATATGCTACAACAGCCAAGCGGTTACCCATAATTCTGTATGCTGATGAGGATAACCATATTACAGAGTTTTCCATGTTTATTCTGTATTTTGGTGATAAACCTTTCTCTCTTAATATCTCTGCAGTTAAGGTTTTTCCCTGATATAGATCACCTTCTATTATTACTTTGTCTAATATTCTCTCTGCGTCATCACTTTCCAATGTATGGATACCATAAGCTATTTCACCTTGTGTAAAAGGAGAATCCTCCAAAACTTGTTCTGGAGTGCTACTTTGATACGATTGCTCAGAAGATGTAATTTCTTCATCAAGAGGTATATTTCCTACAAAAGAACCCGCCTCTTCTTCTTTTATACGTAGAATTCTTTGAGCTAACACTCTACTAGTTATTATTTCTCTTTCCTCTATAGGTTTCATTGTGCCCCACTCTACCCAAGTACTGTTTTCCTTAATACCAGATTGTACTTTTTGGAATCCACCATTATTGCCATGAGGGAAAAGGTTTATTCTTCTTCTACCTCTTTGTCCGTCGGCAGAAGAGATATTATCTAGTACATTTGTAAGTACTTCTATTTTAGTGTCATTTTCTTGAGAAAGAAGTGTATCAACTAGGTCCTCTATCTCAATTGGTTGGCTATCCATAAACCATCCTAAATTAGTAAGTGTAAAAGAGTGATTACCCATTATAAATATCTGTCCGTTAGGCATAAATTTATAGTTCTTATCTGTATAATCTTTTCCAAAAACCTGTGTAATAAGTATTTCTCTAGTGTATTCTTCAAGTAGAGGGTCTACAGGCTCAGGTTTGGGGATTTCAACATTTAATTCAGGTATAGATAAAATAGTTTCTCTAATAATTCTTCCTTCTTTAGCTGGGAAAAGAGATGCTATAGCTAAAGATGAAGTAATACCTAATGTGTTTAGTGTAAGATTGGGAGTAGTATCCACCAATGTTGTTAGGTCTATAGAATCTACAGTGGCTTCAAAATTAAAATTAATTCCAGGGGAACTTTGGGTTATCGTTTGTCCAGGGGATGAAGCAGGGAAATTAACAGGTAGCCCATTGTTAAGTTGTTGTAACCATCTCATTACTGTGGGAGAATTTGTTATTTCAAATTGTTCAGCAGGTTGTACAGGATTGTTTAGTCCAAATTCAGTTCTAATATTTGCATCATTAATATTATGCCCCCCTCCATCTCTATACAAAAAATTTTGTAACTCATGTTTTTCTCCCTGCATGTTAGGGTTGTACTCTTTTGCTACGGTGAGGATCTTATCGAGCAAGGATGGCACAGAATCTCCTGTCTCTACCTTAATAATGGAAGAGCTTGGTGTCCCTTCTGTGACAGAAATAGATTCAGATCCAGGGATACTAGATAGTTGTGCAAGGTTAATATTGTGTGCAGTACCGTTAATCTGAACAACAGTATCTCCGTTAGCTTGTATGTTTGAGATAGACATAGATGCTGTGGAACCATCACTCATTGATGCTTTCAATGCACCGGTCAATTGTGATTGATTCATAATGGAAAGGTTCCCACTACTGTCGGAGTGAATTATTCCTACTACTTCTCCCTGTTGTCCTACTATTGTTCCCATTATTCCTGTATTTGAACCTGTAAACTCAGAAACAGATACTTTCCCAAAGCCAGGGTTTTGAATTTCAAAAAGTTTTTCAGCCCCAACAGTGTTCTTAGCATAGAATTCATTAGTATTAGGGACATGTACTAAATCAGCAGCCCCATCTCCATCTAGATCGATTAGATTTACATCTCTCCCTGTGTGGTCTTTGTATTGGGACACATTTGCATTTTGATTATTTAATGCATTTCTATACTGATCTCGTACTAAGTTTTGATTCTTTTGAATTTCTATTTGCCCTACTCCCGAATGGATTAATTTCCCAGCAGCAATAGATGTAAATGTTAAGTTTGCAAGAGTATTTCCTGTTTTGATCCCTAATGTCTTGTTGACTAAATCAAAGTAGGTGCTTCTTTCATTAGAAAGTAGGTTCTCTACATCAGTTGCTTCCAAACTTACAAATTTGGTTATTATCTCTACTGCAAGTTTTTTCCTGTCATCTTCAGCACTGTTGTTCCATGCCTCAGATGTTAAATTGATAAGCTCTTCATTATCAAGGGTATCTATAAAGCTTTCGATATTAATACCTATAATTTCCTCCATAGGGTATTCCTGAGTACTTGTTGGTAAATCACGAAAACCTATATTAGTTATATCTACTTCCTTTCTGATGTCGTTTCCTTGATTATCTTTTTCTGTATAATGTACATATTTATATTTAGGATCACCTGTTTGTTTATATAGATAGTTAAGTGCGGCTATAGCTGTTTTCTGAGCTGTTTTTACTTCATCTGGAGATAAATTGGGATCTTGTATGTCGCTAATAACTTTACTGATATCTATACCCTCTCTCTTAACATACCCTAAATTTTTAAGTTTGTTATATCTTCTCTGTTCAAAGGAATTCAAATACGAATCTAATAGTTCTTGTTGCTTTTTATTTAAATCACTTTCTAGTTTTGCTTGCATCCCAATTTCTATTGCAGTAGAACCTACTACCATAGCGATAGGTAATGCTGGTCCTACACCGGGTATTAAAGCAGGAAGTAACATTCCAGCACCTCCCTTCATAAGACCTGATACCGCAAGACCTGTAGCTACTCCTTTTAAAAACCCCTTATCTTTTATCAATTCAGAAACAGTTTTCCCTTGTTCTTTAGCTGATATTTTCATTCCTTCATAGACTTTATATGCAGTGTAACCACCAAGCCCTAACATTATGGCTCCAGCTCCTATGGCCCCTGCAGGTCCTAGGGTTGCTATGGCTAAGCCTGTTCCTTTTGCTACTGCAAGAGAACCAGCTACAGATATTCCTATTTGGGATACTAAACCCTTCCATCTCTGTCCTGAAAACATTCTCTTAATAGTTGCAAAATATCCATTATTTGTTTTACCAGCCTCTTCGATTTCTTTCTTTTCTTCTTGCGAAAGAGGAACTAGAGCATTTGCTCTTTCTACGATGACCGTATTTATTTGTTCTGTTTGATTGGATATATCTTGTTCAGGAGTGTCTTGTTGCTCCTCCATAGGTCTAGGATCTCCGGTCAAAGCAATATCTACAGCACTTCTTATTAAATTAGAGTCAGAACTTTCCTCTGGTATAGCTGTGTTTGTTTCATCAGGAGTATCTTGTTGCCCCTCCATGGGTCTAGGACCTCCGGCCATAGCAATATCTATAGCACTTCTTATTAAATTAGGGTCAGAACTTTCCTCTGGTATAGCTGTGTTTGTTTCATCAGGAGTATCTTGTTGCTCCTCCATAGGTCTAGGACCTCCGGCCATAGCAATATCTACAGCACTTCTTATCAAATTAGAATCAGAGCTTTCCTCTGGTATAGGTGTAGAGATATTTCCTTCAGAAGGAGTCTCGTCTTCTCTACTGTTTCCTATTTCTGGGTCCATTACTTAAAAATCATAAATTATATTATTCCCCATTAATAATTCTATCTACCCCTTCATAATCTCCAGCTTCAAGTAACTCTTTTGCCTTATCAATCTCTTGTTCAGATAATTGCGATATTTTAATATGTAAGTCTTTTGTATTTACTATCTCTTCTAGTGTGTCTTTTATCAACGAATCCATTATTTCAGAGTTTATAGTTTCCAAATCTTTATTTGTCTTATTTAATAGAAATTTATTCAATACAAGCAGTTGTTGCGCACTATTTGCTCCAGAATCAACAAAATCTTTCCATTTGCTAAATTCTTCATCATTCATTAAGGCACTTATTTTTGCTAATGTTTGCTTAATACTTGTAGTAGACAAGCTAAAAACGAGAGTTTCTATCTGTTCATCATTGAAACCTAGATTTTGAAGATTGCTGGTGAAAGTCTTTAACTTTTCCTCTAGAAGGTCACTATCTTGTACGAGAGAAGATAGACTTTGTTGGGCAGAATCCATACATTACTTTTACCAAATTATACGTAAACATATAGTAGTAATTAAAAAGGGAAAAGTCAATAAAAACATATTAAAATGATGACTAACATACTCTTAAAAACACACTACTGTTTTCCAATAGCTTTGAAAGAGGTGTTCAACACATTTTCTTTCTTAACGACATTAAATCTTACTATTTCTTGAATAGCTTCAAAACCATGTTTAAACCATCTCATCTTTTTACCCTCTTGCTCTGTTCTTGGATTATAGTAAATATCTAGTTCTTTAACATTAAGTTTCTTTTTATTTACTTTTCTGTAACTTGCAAATTTAGCGGTAGATTCAGGTTCTAAACCAAAGTTTGTAGTAGATACTAAAGAAGAGAAAACATCTCTTACAATATCCCCTCTACCCATCTTGTAACAGGTCTCCATATCTTTTACTCTAAAACCTTTTGAGAAAGTAAATAGATTAGAAACAGTAGTAACAAACTTGTTTCCTAAAAGATGAGTTTTGTTTATAAAGGTATTACCTTTGTTAAATCTGTTACCGTATATTAAATCGGTGTATGGTTGAGTGATAAAGATATCTACAAATCTTGCCAAGTCATTAGGTTTGTATTCTAAGTCAGCATCCTGTACTACTACGAGGTCTCCCGTACTATGTAATACTCCATGTTTAACTGTCTGAGATTTTCCTAAGTTCTCATGGTTATGTAAAAGTTTATATTCAGAATCATTACTATTTGCTCTCTTTACAAAAGATTTTACTAATTCAGCTGTACTATCAGTAGATTTATCATTAACTATTATTATCTCTTTTGTAATACCGTTGGATAGTTCAATGTCATTAACCTTTTTAAGAAGTTTAAGTATAGTGTTCTCCTCATTGTAAACAGGTATGACGATTGAAAGTTTACTTATATTCTCAGCGTAAAGATGATCATAGAAGATGTTTTCATAATATTTATTAACCATAGCTTTGTTAGAGAAATTCTCTTTTGTTAATATTGCAATACTATTATGCATATCTTTCTTTTTACTATCCTCTATTGCCATAGCTAATCTCCTAGACATATCGGCAGCATTTCCTCTAACAAAGATATATTTTTCTGTTCCTGTCGTTCTTGCTATTTCTCTGTTACTTGGTGCATTAGAAAGAACAGGAATATTACCAAAAGCACAAGCTTCTAAAATACCTAAAGCTAATCCTTCGCTTAGAGAGCTGTTAACATAGATTTTAGATTTTCTCAGAAGTCTAAAAAGATCCTCCTGCTTTATAAATTTGGGGATAATCTCAATATTCTTAGGAAGATTTTTGTATTTCTTTAATGATTTACCCTCACCAATTAATACAAATTTCCAATCTGGATATCTTTTGGCAATCTTTCTGTATCCTCTTAAAGCAGTACTAGGATCCTTTACCTCTATCCATTTAGCTGCCCACACAACGATATTTTCTTTCTTTCCTGAATCATTCCTTATCTCTTTAGAATCATGCCCGTTGTATATCACATCTATAGCATCTCTCTCAATATTAAATGTTTTTGATGCCCATTTTCTTCCTGTTTCTGATACAGTTATTACATTTTCTGCAAATTTAGGAACAAACTTAAATATATTCCCATCTGCCCATTTTGCTAATTCTGTTGTAAATTTAGTACTAAAGAATGCATTTCCTGCATTATGCTCAATAACGGTATATTTATGACCTAGTACTATACAAAGTAATGCAGCAATAATGCTACTTGTTACATGTCTACTATGGATAATTACCTTTGCGTTGGTGTTCTTTCTTAAAAGATTGAAAAGATGTATTGTAAATCCAATGCCAAATATAGGGTATGTGCCATTAAAGATGTTTTTAACTTTAAAACTATTTAATTCGAAACCATCTATAGTTGTTCTATATTTCTTGTCAGAACCGAATACTGATATACAACTAAGGCCTTTTTTCTGTAATCCTGATACAAGATTGTAAGCCATGTTCTCCAATCCCCCTACCCTAGGATAGAAGAAATGAGAGATTGATATCAAATCATATTTATTTTTCTGTTTTTTATCAAAAATCTTCATAGAAATGGTGTCTTTAAAGTATTTTATATAATCTAACAGTACTACATTATACCACAAAAACACCCCATAGTAAATCTCGCCCTAAGGCTAGTTAGGTACGACTAAAAGTCTGAAATTGCTGTCTAAATACACAATTTCATACCCTTTTGAAAGGAGAAATAAACCTAATTCCTCAATATCAGGTATTCCATAATTATTATTTATCTCATACTCATACATAGAGTTTAGCCAAGGAATATTATCTTGGTTCACATATCTCTTTTTTGAGTAGATTCTGCTAGAAAGAAGGATACACAGGTTGTTCCTTTTAATATCTCCTGCGATTAAGAGTTCTTCATATGTTCTTTCTTTTGGTGAATTTACAAACTCTACAAGTGCTTCTCTTGTTTTTAGCTCCTGATAATGTCCTCCAGCAGTTTGATAATCTGTATAGCTTGCTACTATTAATTGGGTATATGGATCAGAAACTATTTGACAATCATATTTGTTGTTTTTTAAATGCATAACTATCCCATTATCATCATTTGAAATAGCAGATATTTTACCCGTATTTTGAGTATAGAAAAGGTTGTATTTTTGTGAGTTTAGGAGATAGAAAGGGAGAGAAGAGGTAAAGAGAATAGAAAGGATAGTTATAGCAAGTATTTTGTTTGTTCTTAAGTCTAAGAGAAGTAAACATATGAGTAATATCATAAAGACAGTACTTCCAAGTAAAAACTTGTTTGCATATGTAGGGCCTAAAAAGAAAAGAGATAGAGATACTGATATGTAAAAAATTGCGAATAAAGAGATGTTTCCTTTGTCCTTTTTCTTAAAGATAAAATATACAGCTGCAATAATTAGTGGTATTAAAAGAGGACCGTACTGTGTGGCTAGGAACTTTAAGTTATCAGGGAAATAATAGTTACTTAGATACCCTATCTGCTCTATATCTTGAATTTGTAGTAACTTTTCAATACTAAATCCTCTTAAGTTGGCAAAAAAAGTAATAATTACACTTAAAAAGGATAGTAGTGTAAATGTTTTAGCTAATCCGAAGTTTTTAGGTTTGCTGTGTGGATTGAATACAGTAATAGAAATTATTGAAAGTGCAGTGAAGAGAGGACCGAATATGAAGTGTGTAGATATTAATATTGGTGTAACTAGGAGGACCTTTTTCCAGTTTAAGTTTTTTTCTAAAAGAATATTTAAGAAAAGGAAAAATGTAAGTGTTTGAGGAAGAATGAAGTTAAAAGAGTGTGCGCCTATTTCAAATACAAAAATAGCTGATAATGATGCTAAAAAGGAGATTGTTTTGTCTTTAATATGTCTGTTTAAGAAGAGAGAGATAAGTAATGAGGAAACAGCAATAAAGGCAATGTTTAAGGATACTTCTGCTATTCCAATATTTAGGTTTGATCCTACTGTATGTACTGTTTGGATGGTGTGGTAATATGTCGTATATCCAAGTTTTTTAAACAAAGAGGAACATTGGTTTGGTGTTATACACAAATTGCCATCTGTCATCTGTGTTGATACGACATTGTGTTGTAGAAAATCTAGACTTAATAGAGAGTCTTTCTCTAATCCGAGTAATTTTCGACTTCCAATTATCAAAAGAATTACAGTAATTATTCCTACTATTGCTAATGATACTTTTTTAGTGTGGTATTTACTTTCTGTAATTGTTATTAGCGAGAGTAAGAATAGTGATGTTGCAATAATTAAGGTTGTTGTAATACTATACAGAATTACCATATCTGCACCGAATATCTTGTTTAGGAGTAAGAAGAATATATATAGTGTTGGATATATTAATGTACTTAGGATATATCCTACTCCAAAGTAGTTCTTTTTTAATATAACCTTGGATATTAATGCAGGTAGTGTTAATAGAGAGAGCGCGGATATTAGAGCAAATATTAGATCATTGTGTAAATAGTTTAATCCTTGAGTAATTAAACTAAATAGATAGTAAACAAATATAGATGCTATAGCTATTGTAGGTACTATTCTCTCTTTCATAGACATGATATCTCAAAAGATAATATATCCTCTATTCTACTATTCTCTTTAATGTCATATGTAATCATTACCAAGGCGTACTCTTCATCATGGGAGATATTCCCATTTTTAGAAGATATTTTCACACTACAACCCTCTTGAGTGTATGTATTATTTTCAAATGTACCGTATTGTGAGAAGAATATTTTCTGTATATATTCATCATGTTCTCCTTCTGCTATTTCAATATAACTTTCAATAGTTAAGATATCCCCTACTCTTTTACTTGTCTGTACTTTTTTAATAGTGTCATTTTCATATGTAGTAGTATATTTTGGATATTGAGGACCAATATCATATCCTTCTTCTACTACTTCAGGGGTTTCATTTACTAAAATCTCATCATTCTTTAAAATATCTGTACTTCCATTTATTTCAAACCATACCTTGTTTGGTAATGTTATTACATATGATCTATTCATATATTCATATGTAAATGGAGTGTCCTTTAATCTAAGTCCGTAGTATATGGATATGGGTAATGTTAAAAGTACTATTGTTGTTATTATTACCTTTATTATAGTTTTCATACTCTAATATATTGTATATATACATAAAAGAAAAGAGCACCCTAAATTATATTGTTCCTCGACCGAAGTCAAAGAAAAACATAAACCTCCGTGGGGAGTGGGTGCTCTGTGCATATGGGGATTGTGGTTATTTGTGAATGATTTCAACCTCTGAGAGGGTGAAACCTGGGATGTGTGGCCTTACCGAGTCTTGAATCTCGGTAATAATCTGCCGCTTGGCAGATTCGGACCAAGTCCCTTTATACCCATTGAAATAGGTAAGCTGCAAGTCCTTCTCGGTAATGTTACCGATAAGAAAAACGACTTTTGCATCACCATTTTCATTTGGGTCACTGTGCCCTGCCACTATATCGAATTGGCTAAGATCTGGCCTGCGATCAGTGTCTGTAGCAACCGTCCAATAGGCGGTGTGCTCCAAGCCACCCTGCTTTACAACAGGTACAACAGGATCCTCAGGTGTGTCGACTGGATGTTCGACAATGATAGTTTCCTGTGTTCCAAATTGAATTTTGCCCGTCGCAACGCGACTAGCAATAACAATTGCGATAATTAGCAGGATTGCTCCCGCTAATTGGAAGATATTCTTCCATATCCAACCAGCAACGGTTTTCGTTCCGTCCCAAATTCTACTCCACCGTGTCGGCGTCGGTGCCGGTGTTGGTGGCGGTGTTGGTGCTGGTGGGGGTGTCGGTGTCGGTGTTCTAGGTGTTCGTGCCATTTCATCCTCCTTGATGAACTGAAAAATTTTGATGTTGATTACCACAATCCCATCTCAATTATTACTTAATTGTATAAATAAGAATAAAGATGGAATCGTGATATCCTAAGGAGAATAACCATTAACCTTCCCATATGAATACTTGTATAAACATGGATATAAATATCACATAAACAAGTATATTTTAAAGAACTAGTTTCTATAAAAGAAACATAAAAAAGATATAACTATCTCTAACGATGTATCTTCTATATTTATTTGGGAATTTATTATTAAAGAGCAGATTAATTTTTAACTACTTACATTATACTAAATATACACCCCAGCCGTCAATACTATGGGGTACTTAATGAGTACCCCATATATTGGTTAATTGGATAAACTCTTAAAGTACTTACCTGCAACTATCAATAGAGCACCAATACCAAAAAGTACTAATGCAATGAGGGCAGATACAGTTTTAAAATCTAAAATAAAACCAGTATCAACAGGCACATGACCGTAAGGGTCAGGTGTACCCTTTGCCATCAACATTGATGTGTTAGCAAGTAATATACTAACAGAGAGAACCAATATTGAAGTGAACTTTTTCATATTGGTATATATTAATAATTTAAAGAACAGTAAGTAATTACAATTATATTATACTATGGGCTGGCCATGTGAGTCAATCCCCTACTCTTTTATTAAATCAGATAAATAAACAATTTCTATATTCTTAATATTAAAGCCTCGAACATTAGGTCTAATATTTGTATGCAAATCATCTATTATTTTATCTCTTGCTTCTTTTGTAAGAATACCTTCAAAACCATTAAAGTACTTATACTCATTATCTACATTACCTACAAGTTTTTCTAATTCTTCCATTGTTACTGATTTGTCATCCATTATTACAAATAGGATGGATGCCTCCCCTCTCTTCTCATCAGAATTATTGGGGTCTGTGTGAATTGAGATTATATCTAAATCCTTTATATTAGGCTTGTCTTCTGGTTGATATTCTCTTGTCCAGTCGTCTATGAATGTAACATCAGAAGTCTCTTGATATTCATAAGGTTCTGCAAACTCTTCTACTAGTCCATCAGGTGTAACGATATCCTTTATTTTAAAGTCTTTTATCTCTATCCGTTTACGACCCTCTATTTCCATTACAATCTGTTCTATATTTTCTTCTGTAAGATCTCCTAAGTAAGCATTATATTCTGGACCTACAAGTTCACCATCAAGTTTTAGACCAAGAAGTTTACCATCAAGTTCATCATGAGTTCTTGTCTTATCAGTCATAAGATATAGGGTTGCGATTCCCGTTTTTTCATCAGTTAATATTCCAGCAATGATATCCTTATCTGCTATATTAGGTCTATCATCCATATCTGTCTCTAGAGTCCAAAAGCCTTGGTGAATTAGTTTTCTTTCTTCAATTTTTTCTTGAGTAAAAGGTACTTCTGAAATTCTCTCTGTTATAGGAGTTTCTTCAGGATAAACGTTGAGATTATTTGCTTTGGTATTTTGCTCCTTTGCACAACCAGATAAAGCACTAGCGAGCATACCTCCCACAACTAACCCTCCAACAATTTTGGATCCTTTGCTAGTATCATCTGCTCCCATAGGGCTATTACTTCTAGGAAATTCAATATTACTTTTCTCAGCCATATTTTTATTGAATAAATTTAGATAAAAATCTTATGTATATAACCTTATTTTAACAAAAAGCACCCTGTAGGTCAATGTTATGGGGTGGTGGTTGGGTTGTTATATTTATGTGTAGAAGTTCTCTCTTCTAGAAGTGAAATTCTTTCAAGAATAGGTTTATTATCAAGAGCGAAAGCTATTGTATTATACGCTAATGCAGAAACAGTAGGAAAATCTCCCATATATATGGGGATAGGTAAAGAATCATCTATTTCTCCATCTGTTAAGGATTCAAATAGGGCTAAGATACGTCTAGTCCCATCTATTACCTGTCCTGCTGTGTAAGGTAATATCCCTTTGTCATTTAAGAGAATTAATGGAGTCTCAGGTATATCACTATACTCTGGAACTTTAGTTATTAATGCTAAGTCTTTATTTATAATTTCTAAATCTTGAGATATTTGGGGATGGAGATATATATTTTCTTCTCTTAAAACCTTAAGTGCTTGTGTCATATTTTGTGCTCGAGAATCCAGCGTGGTTTTCCATAATTTTTCAGTAAGATGTCCTGAATCACCATCAGGCTCATTGGATTTCTTATCTATTCTGTACCCAATATAAAGTTGAGGATTCATATGCCATAGTTCCTTCAGAGTAATCACCTTTCTTTGCCAGTTTTTAGAAAGTTCTCCTGAGACAGGAAATTTTTGAGAAGAACCTTTTCTCTCTTGCATATTAATAAAGCTTTCTTTTACGGTTTCTTTTTCTATATTCATATAGGGAATTATATCATCGCAAAGCGGCAAGAACAACACTATGGGCTGGCGGGTTCGTTGTTTATAGTTGTAAGGTATGCATATCTAAACAACCTATTTGGAGAGTTGTAGTACATACAGGTATACAAAATGAGATCAGCATCTGTTTCTCTGACAAAAGTAGATTCATCTTTATCAAAAATAGTATATACATACTCTCTTTGATTCCATATTATAATAATGATATCCCCTACTTCGGTATTAGGTAAGTTAAAAAATGAAATAGAGTTTCTTTGCTCCTGAGACCATGAAGAATATCCAAACCTATGGGATGCTATTAGTATAGGTCTAAAAGACTCTTGTAGGTATCTACTCTCAGGATTAGCATAATCAGGGACAATCCAAGGACCTTTATCAAGGGCTATATCGGGATTCTCATCTGTATATATCTCAGAATTAACCCCTATTTGGGGTATATAGATTCTATTTTCAATAGGAAGTTCTGCTTTTATTAGTGGAAGGGTAAGAATGTTGTCTTCTTCTATACTTTCTATAACTTCTTCTTTGTCATTTTCTTCTGCATAGATTGGTTGAGTAATTGAATCTTTTTCTATCTCAGGGCTGTTTAGAGAAACCAGATTTAGTATTAAGGGAAGTTGTGGATATGCTAATAGAAAGGCAGCACAAATACAGAAAAATATGCCTGTAGCTATATATATGTTTCCAACCTTTTTCTGAATCATTTTAGTTTTTACTTCTTAAATACTGTGCTAGTATCATACCACTATTAATCATCTCTTGTGCATACTCTCTCCCGATATATCTGTAGTGCCAGCTTTCATAGCTATATCCAGTAATATTTTCATATCCTTGAGGAAATGAGATAACAAAACCGTATTTGTATGCATTATCAGCTAACCATTTACTGGCTCTTGTTGACGCAAAAGTACCTCCGAGTCCATCTCTTATCTCATTAGTACTGAAATCTATAACAGTACCTAGTTGATGTTCACTATGCCCAGCTCTTGCAGATATTCTATCTGCCGCTGCAACACTACCTCCATTAACACTCAACCAATGATTATATGTCCCTATCTGAACACTATATGACCTGTATGCAGACCTTACACTTAGATCAATGCCATCATTAACAGCATTGTTTGCTAAATCTTGAAGATCATTAATTAGTATAGCTCTAATGAGAAAATTACTGTTGTTAACACATCTAATGTTAGTAACAGTAGGACATATACTTACTAAATCAGGAGGTATGTATGTACTGGGTAATTGATACTCCTTGTTTACTAAAACTAACAGATCATCTCCACTCCTAGTAGCATCTTTAATATTGCTAGGATACGACCACCAAGCGTAACTATTGGTATTGGTATAGGTAGTAAATGTATTTCTAGTAGGTTTTAGCTCTTCTAGTTTGATATTTTCTTCTAAAGCAATCTCTTTTGAGTAATTTGATTCTTTTAGCTCATAATCACTACTATACTCTTGATAAGTAACAGTATATGAGTTTAAAGAGATGAAGAAGGCAACTATACTGGTAATTATTTTTGTCATAGCATCTATTTTACAACAAAAACACCTCTCAATATAGTGGTATTTATATGAGATTCACTTACTGTTATCTAGG